>Ga0209062_1000381_pt1 | contig 147355 bp, 134 predicted proteins | sample Coa_R2_2_FD_187158 | JGI IMG/M metagenome (GOLD analysis project Ga0209062, IMG submission 187158) | Surface soil microbial communities from Centralia Pennsylvania, which are recovering from an underground coalmine fire - Coalmine... | ecosystem: Environmental > Terrestrial > Soil >... | reverse complement strand
ACGATGCAACCAGATCGGCGCTATCACTGCTCGGCGAATCGCTCTTGCTCTCCCGCATGGAGAGCGTGAATCATCTCGCCGCAGTCGGCTCAACATCGCAGACCCGAGTCACAACGCCGCAGGGGGGTGAGTAGTTACGTTCGAGCTGACGCGCAGATCGGCCACGCGGAAGGGGGGCGTATGGCCACATTCGGAGAGGTCCTGAAAGAGATACAGGACGTCCAATCGCAACGGCAACGCGAAGGCGTTGCTGACCCTATAAGACGAAAATATATCGCTCAGCTACATCAGCTCACGGGCCGCAACGTCGTCGTATATTACTCGGCCTTCCTTCACAGACAAGGCCCGGAGCACTTTCTCACCGTTCAAATCAACGATGAAGACAAGCACGGCTTCATGGCAGCGTTTGCCGGCTTAGATTTCGATCGCGGCCTTGACCTCGTACTTCACTCGCCGGGCGGCGATATTGCTGCGACGGAAAGTATCATCGACTATTTGCGAAGCAAATTTTCAACGAATATCCGAGCGATCGTTCCTCAGATTAGTATGTCGGGTGGAACAATGATCGCTCTTGCGGGACGCGAGATCGTCATGGGGCGCCATTCCAATCTCGGTCCTATTGATCCCCAGCTCGGGGGCCGACCGGCAATTGCTATTCTTGAAGAATTTGAACGAGCGCGGAACGATATCGCGGCGAACCCGAATAACGCGTTTTTGTGGCAGCCCATACTGCAGCAGTACGTACCCACACTGTTATCTCAGGCTGAACACGCGATTAAGTGGTCCCAAGAAATCGGGCGAAAGACGCTGATTGAAGGCATGTTCAAGGACGATACCCAAGCGGACGACAAGGCGAGCGCGATCGTTGATTTCCTATCGAGCCACAATGTACATCGAGCCCATGGCCGGCACCTCCACCGTAATGAGCTTCGCGCAAAAGGTCTAAATATAGCGGATTTGGAGGCGGATCCTGCATTGCAGGACGCAGTGCTCAGTGTGCATCATGCCTGCATGCTCACCGTTGGAAACTATAACGCCAACAAACTCGTTGAAAACCATAACGGAATTGCACATATGAAGGTGGTAGGCATTGCGGTACAGATGCCGAACATTCCGATTCAGGTTCCCGTGCCCATGCCGGGCGCCCCGGTTCAACCGCCAAGCCCGGTGATGCCCCAACCTAAACTGCCGACCAAACCAAGCCTTTGGCAGCGATTACGGATTGCGCTGCGGCTTCTCATCCTTGGAAAGTAATCCAAAACCTGCCCACGCCGAAGCTCAGGCCTCATCCGCAGTAGCGACTGGGCCATCTGTGGATGCGTGTGCCGCGACCGCGACGCCCGTTCAAATCACAACACCGTTGCGCCGGATTGGAACGGCGTGAATTTCTAAAGCCTTGTCCGCGGCGAGCCTTGCCAGCTCGCGTGGCCAACATCGCGGGTCCGCCATGCAATACTCCCCCTATGATCCGTGGCGGAAATATGCTTCGCCGCCGCGCGATCCCCTCAGCACGACGGCGGCGGCGCTCGCCACCCTCGGCGGCGGCAGCGCGGCGACCGGCGGCGCCATGGGGCTGACCGGCATCGGCACGGGGATTTCAGCGGCGAACACGATCGCGGGCGGCAGCTACGCTGCGCAGATGGGCCGGGCGAAACAGGCCGAGGCCAATTTCGAGGCCGATCAGGATGTCGCGCGAGATCGCGGCTGCCCAGCGCCAGGCGATCGATCTCAATCAGAGGGCCGGCCTCATGCGCTCATCGGCGGTCGCCCAGGCGGCCGCCAACGGCGTCAACGCAGGCGCGGGCAGCGCGCTGACCAGCCAGGCGCAGATCGCGGCGCGCGGCCGCTACCAGGCCGACATGGACCTCTGGTCTGGCCAGAACCAGGCCAGCGGCCTGATGAACCGCGCCGCCGGGAAGAGATACAGCGGCGACCTGGACGCGCTGGCCGGCGAGGAGATGCAGCGGGCATCGACGCTCAACGCGCTCTCGACGATCGCCGGAGGCGGCGCGTCGTTCATGCGCATGTATGGCGGCCGGGCATCGTTCTAACTCCGAGGGAAGCTCCTATGCCCGCAGTTCCCTCTCCCGAGGAGCTTGGCGGCGTGCTGCACGCGCCCGGCTCGCGCCCGATCGGCGGCTACGACCTTTCATCCTATGCGGCCGGCGCGCGTGAGATCGCCGATGCCGGCGCGCGATTCGGCCAGGCGATCGAGGATATCGGCAAGGCGACCTATAAAATTGGCCGGCAACAGGCCATAACGGAGGCCGTCAATGCCGACGCGTTCATTCACGGCCGGCTGATCGAGGCGCGCGAACGCTACCGGAACGATCCCGACTACGCGACTCTTGCGCAGCGTTGGAGCGAGGAAGCCGGAAAGATCGTTGAGGACGGACTTTCCCGGATTTCAGATGAAGGCTTGCGGGAACACGTCCGCGCCAAACTCGCCGCGCCGCTCGCGCAGGAAAGCGCCGCGATCGACAACCAGGCGTTTCGCGGCGCCGCCAGCGCCCACGCGGCGAGCCGCGAAAGGTACCTCCACAATCTCATACAGCACAGCACCCTCGACCCGAACGATACCCTGTTCGCCGGCGGCGTCGATGCCCTGCATTCCACCATAGACGACGCGGTCGCGCGGCGATTTCTCACTCCCGAGCAGGCCCTGGAGGAGAAGCGACGCAGCGCCCTTGCGCTTTGCGCCGGCCAATATGCCCGAATGAGCCGCGGCGATCCCGCGCGGGCGATCCGCGAGCTTCAATCTCCCGAGAGCGGCCACCCGCTGCTGGGCGAGCTTCCGCAGCAGGTGAAAGATTCCCTGATCCAGCAGGCGCGGGAGCAGCAGGAAAATAACCTGAAGGATGCGGAGCATGCCGTTGTCCGTCGCGGGCAGGACATTCAGCGCATGTCGGATCAGGCCGAACAGGAAATCGTCGCCGATTTGATGAGCGATAAGCCGACGGCTACCAGGGCCGACATTTCCGATAATCCAAACCTCACGCCAGCCGCCAAAACTTACATGCTCGCCTTGGAGGACCGGGCCGCGGTCCCGGACCCCGATGCGGCCACATCGAGCGTCACGGCGCGCGGCTTGCTTGACCGCATCCGTCTGCGTGACGGCGATCCGAACAGGATCGCCTCGCTCAATCAGCTCTACGATGCGTACATTGCCGGAAGACTCAGCAGGGAGGACTTCAATTTTGTCCGCAAGGAATTCTTTGCGAACCAGACGCCCGCCGGCGCCGCGCTGCTGGCTCACAAGCAGGCCTTTCTGAAGTCGGTCGCGCCTGCGATCGACCAATCCGATCCGCTGATTGGGGACATCGATCAGCTTGGCAGGGCGAAAATGTATCTCCTGGAGCGGGATATCGACCGGAAAATCGGCGAATGCCTCAAGGAGGGCAAGGACCCGCTCGATCTGTTTGATCGCTTGAAGCCTGACTATATCGGCAAGCCGGAGTCGCTCGAGCGCTATCGAACCACGGCGCGGGAGGCGCTGGAAGAAAACGCCCGCGAGCTTGGCTCGAAAGGGCTCTCCGGCGCGGATGCGGCGTCTCAATCTGTTCCGCCGCGCCTCAACGGCGAAACGCCGGCCGAGTACCTCGCGCGCATGAACGCCGCCCTGCCCGACGCCAACGTGCGCGTTCCCCTTTCGAGGTGACCGACCATGCCGACCCGGATCGAGCTGTTGAAACAGGCCGGCTTTTCCGATGGCGAGATCGGCGATTGGGCGACCGCAGAGCGGCAGCGAATGCGGCAGGCGGGATTTACCGACAGCGAGATCGACGATGAGTTTGGCGTCACGCGGCCGCCGAAACAGGTTCCAGCGGCGTTCATCCATCGCATCCTCGGCGCCGCCCGCGAATATGCGCAAGGCTATTTCGGCGATGAGCCGTTGGGATTTTCGCCGGAAACCCAGGAGGCGTTGCGCAAGCTCGGCATTGCCGGCGACATCATTATCCCGGCCGGAAAACCGATAGACGCAGCATTGAGAACGCTGTCGGCGGGGACGGCAGGCATTGGCGCAGCGGTCGGACAAGCTGTGGAGGAAGGCCAGGAGGCCATCTTTGGGCCCGGGCCGTATGGGAGAGGCAAGGCTGCGCGCGATTTCGCGCAATTCGCGCAGATCGCCGCGATGCTCTTGGGCGCAAGCGGGCGGACGCCGGGCGCCGCGCGTGCGCCCGCGCCAAAGGCCGCCGCCGCGGACGCGCCCGTCAGCGCGCTGCCGCGCGCCGAAGATTTTCGCAATGCCGCCAGCGTCATCTCCGGGACTGCGGCAAGCTTCCCCACAGAGCAGAAGCTCCTCCGATTATGGAATGATCACGGCATTCCTCCGGCCGAGGTCGCGGAAGACGCGCTGCGCGACCGAACCATCGGGGACGCCATCAGGTCGGACTCCGACAAACTCCCTGAAGCCTATGTGGGGACCGGCGAGACCACTACGCCAACCGGCGCCGAACCGGGCGCAACGACGCGGCCCGCCAAGCCTGCCGAGGCCGAGCCCGCAACCGCTCCAATGGGAATCAAGGCTGCCCTCGTGGAAGCGGGCGACGGGTCCGCCGGAAACCTGAATGCTTCTGAGCGGGCGAATATGATTGCCGAAGCTCGCGTCCGTATGAGACACCCGCCGGCGAGACCGCAGCGCCCATTCAGCGAGGACTATCCCCGCCGCGCTCCAACCGATGTGAACAACCAGCTTCTATATGATATTGAAGGGCGTCCCCTGGGAGCCACGTCCGTTGCTGGACGTCGATTTGCCGGGAAGGCTGATGAAGCGCTTTCGCCGGAAGATATCAGACGCGCACTGGCGGAAACAGGCATCAACCTGACGGATATACCTCGGAAGCAGTGGAATCAGTTTCCGCGAGGACTTCGCGGACTTTATTGGGGGCGCGATGAAGCGAACGGGCCGGCTCTCGACATTTATCTAAAAACCGGACCCAAGGCGGCCGACCGCGACAAAGTCATAGCGCATGAATTTGGTCACGCTATTGACCAGTTGAGCGGGAACATCTCGGAAACGCTCACGCCGGAGGAGATCGCCGAACTCCGCTCGGTCTACGGCAACCTGAGATACCGTCCGAAAAAAGAAGGGCCTAGCCCGCAGCCTGAGCACTTCGGCTATCCGCCTGAACTTGTAAACTCGGAACTCGTGGCCGAAGGCTTAAGGGCCTATCTGACGAATCCAAATTATTTCAAGACAATGGCGCCGAAGGCGGCAGCCAAGATCCGGGCCGCCGTCAATGAAAATCCCTGGCTTCAGCACGCCATTCAGTTCAATTCGCTCCTCGCTGCGGGTCTGATCGGCGCTGGCGCTCGCGGTCAGGATCGGGACGACCAATAGCCACGCGCCGCGCCCGGGCGCGGCTGTTCCCGCCGAGCCCGGCGATAATCGCTCTGCCATGCAGCGGCATCGCATCTGTGCGCCGCCCTGCGGCGAGCATTCCGACACGAATTCTTCTCGCGAACCTGACGGAGTTTCACCATGCCTGCTGTTACCCCGGATAACGTGCTCGTCTGGCTGCACGGCCGCCGCCTTGGGCTTGTTGGCGACGGCAGCTTCAGCGCTTCCTCGGGGCTCATGGTCGACAACCAGCTCGTCGGCTCCAGGCGCGGGCCCGTCATCTCCCAATTTGCGCCCGGCAACAACGGAGCCGGCGGCGTCGCATTTCCGGCCGCGGTCGATGGCGATGTCGTGCTGTTTGCGCTCGATCTCACGACGCCGGCCAACGTGACGTCAAGTTTCGAGGCCGTGATTTCCGCCGCCGGGCAGATCAGGCAGATCTCCGCCGCAAACCTCAGCACCAAGAACATCTTCTTTCAAATCGCACCGGCCTCATAAAGCTCAGGGAAAACGACCATGCACCGCTATCGCGAATTCGGATTGTTCAGCGAACAGGACGAAGTCTTGCGGCGCGCCTTTCGCGACGGCTTCAAGCGGGCGGGCTTGTCATTTGCGCAGTTTCTGGACGCGCTTTCCTGGTATCGCGACCATGCGCGGCCGGCGGCCGATGAAGCGCAACTTGCCGACGCGTTTGCGCAGTTCGCAGCCGACAGCGGCTGGCCCGCGCACCAGCGCGACGGCATCCTCGATCTCTACCGAACGATCCGCGACGACGGGCCTGCGGCGGTGATGCAGCCGCCGGCCCCGGACGAGGACCGCGCGACCCTCGCGCGGGCCGATGATCTCCTGCGCCGCGATCCGGCGCGCTATTGGGGCGATATGGAGCTGCAAGACGCGGCATTCGAGGCGCGCGAACGGCTTGACGCTGCGCAGGCGGACGGCGCTGCGCAGGCGGACGGCGCTGCGCGGGCGTCGCCAGCGAAAGCGAGCCCCGATCAGCAGCGGATCCAGGAGATTGAGGCGATGCTTCATCACCCGAGCGGCGACGGACAGCGCCGGTACTGGACCGACGCCGCACTGCGCGCCGACTATGCTCAGGCGCTGGGCCGGCTCTACGGCAGCCCCGGCAGCGGGGTTGCCGAAACGACGGCGTCTTCGCCGGCGGCGCCGGAGAATGTCGGGGCGGCGCGCTCCTGAACGCGCTTCATCTCCTCGTCCCATCGCAAGATCACGCGATGACGATCCGATGCGCCGGGATCGTCAACCGTTCGTTCCCGGGCGCCACAGGACCAAGTCATGAATCACGCCATCCAGCCCGCAAAGCGGAGCGCGCGCAAGGCGTAGGCCGCGGCGCCCGTCCCGCAAGCCATCGCGGACGCCTCAAAATCTTCACCGAAGACCGAGGCCGCAGCGCGCGCAGCGCTGCCGGCAGCGCCCATCCCGCAGAGCGCCATGCAAGATGCCGCCTTTGCCCGCAACTGGTGGCGGGTCGTGATCGACGCGGAACGCACCCCCTATGACAGCGTGCTTGCCGATGTGGCGGTGTGGGGTCCGAACGAGGCCAAGCTGCGCGCTGGCGACCTTGTCGAAGTGGTAGACGAGCAATCCACGCTGTTCGCGCTCATCTATTTGGTCGAGCACGTGCCGGCGAAATTCATCCGCTTCGCCGAACTGATCAAGGCGCCGCTCGGCGGATTGGCGACCGGCCGCATCGAGGCGCGAGGATCCTATTATGCTCAATGGCGCGGCCCGGCCAGGCGCTGGTGCGTCATCGGACCGACCGGAACGGTGGTGCGCGACGGCATCCTCAGCAAGGAAGAGGCGGATCGCGATGTCGCCACGCGCAACATGCCGACCAGCATGGCCTTTGTCAGCCATCCGCGCATGTGAGGGCCCGCGGGGGCCCTGCAGCGTGCTCCGCCTCGACCCTCTGCCCCGCAGCCCGGGATGAGCGCCATCAAAACCCGGGTCGGCGTTGCAGCGTGGAGCCGGCGGCCCCGGATTTCGCTCCGCTCAATCCGGGCTACAGGAGGCTGGCGGGCAGGGAGAGGGCGGGCGACCAGATGCAAGCAACGAGGTGATCAATGCAGGACAGTCATATCGCGCCCGCACCGCGCGCCGCCACGCCTGAGGGCGAAGCGGCGGCCGGCAGCGGCGTTGCCTGGCCATCCTCGAAGCCTGCGGGCGGCGCCCCGAATACCGCCGCTGCGGCGGGCCGCGGCGGCGCTCCGCTCGGAGCGCGAATCGATGCGGCGATGGCGGCGAGCGCGCAAACAAAGGATGCTGCGCCGACGTCAAGAAACGCGGCGTCGATCGCGGAGCCCGCGGCCAGAACCTTTCCGGAATCCTGGCGTGAGGACCTCTCCGGCGGCGACAGGGCATTCCGCAAAACGCTCGATCGATTCGAAAGCCCGGCGGCTCTTGCAAAGGCTTACAAGGAGCTCACGGCGAGGCTGTCCTCCGGCGACCTCAAAGCCACAAAGCCGCCTCCCGCCAACGCGACGCCGGAGCAGATTGCGGCCTGGCGCGCCGAACAAGGCTTGCCGCAGAACGCTGCCGCCTATGTGGACGGATTGCAGCTTGGCGACGGCACAGTAACCGGCGAAGCCGAGAAGGCGTTGCTCGCGTCCTTTGCGGAAGAGGCGATGAAAGGCCGGTGGACGGCGGACCAATACAACCAGGCCGTCCGCTGGTATTTCGACACGCAGGACAGGCTGGCTGCAAAGCGCGGCGAGGCCGATGCGGCGTTCAAGCACGAAGCCTTGGCGGACCTCACCCGCGAATGGGGGCATGATTACGCGACCAACCGCAATGCGGTTGCACAGTTTTTCGATCGAAGCTTTCCGGCAGACTTCAAGGAAGCATTGCTGACCGCCCGCTTGCCCGACGGCAAGCTCCTTGCCAATCATCCGACTTTCAACAAGGCGATCCTGGAGGTGGCAAAGGCCATCAATCCGGGCGGCGCGATGCTGCCGAACGCCTCCGGCGGCGGCCTGTCCAACGTGGAAAGCCGGATTGCCGAGATCGAAGGGAAATACATGCGCGCGCCCCACGGCTCGGACCTCTGGAAGAGCTACTGGACCGGCGATGCCGGCGCCCGCATGCAACAGGAATATCGCGGCTTGCTCGCCGCCCGCGAGCACGCCCGTCGCGGCCACGCGGGGTGACCCTCATCGCCGCGGCGACGACGCGCGCACCGAGCGTTTGAGCGAGGGGCCGGCGCGCTGCGGCTTCGGCGTCTTCAATGCAGCTTCGAGATCGTGAAGATGCTTGCGGGTCGCGACCAGCGCCTCGGCCTCGATCGCGCGATAGCGTTCGACAAGCCGCTGCCCGAACGGCGTCAGCGTCGCGCCGCCGCCATGGAGGCCGCCCGGCTGTGCGGCGATCACCGCATCGCGAAAGCAATTGTTCATGTCATCGACCAGAAGCCAGGCGCGGCGATAAGACATGCCCAGCATACGGCCTGCCTGTGAAATCGACCCGGTCTGGTCGATGGCTTCGAGCAGGCGAACCTTGCCCGGCCCCAAGGCGCGGCCGCTGCCCAAATCCACTCTCAGCGTCAGTCTTGGCGTATCCATGATCGCGACGGCCCGAACTCGAACTGGGTCACCATAGCATTTCCGCTGATTTGCCACCCGAACGTTTTCCGCAAGACGATCGGATATCCCGTCAGCACCCGTGAGGGCAAGGTTCTCTCGGAACCTTACCCGACCCGGCCGCTACGGCCCCGAACGGCTTGCATTTCACCCGCCGATGGAAAGCCCTGCGGGGCATGTGCCGGCGCCGGCTTCAGGGAAGCAGGAATTCAGACGTCAGGCGGTCGAACGCATCTCACGCCAAGACCGCCAACGATTGATTTCGGTCCCCGAAGCCGGCTAACCCCAATCATGCGCCCGCAGACAACCGGAACGGAGGCATCGAAACGATGACCACGAAGGACTGGATCAATGGCCGATTCGGCGTTCCAGATTCAATTCCGTCAGGAGTTCATCGCCCAGTTCGAGCAGGGCCAGTCATGGCTGCGCAACGTCTGCACGACAGAGGCGGTGATCAAGGGCAACCAGGCGATGTTCCTGGTGGCCGGCTCAGGCGGCGCTACCGCCGTGACGCGCGGGCTTAACGGCAACATTCCGCCGCGCGTCGACAGCCTCACCCAGGTGCCTGCGACTCTCGTGGAATGGCACGACAAGCCGCAGCGCACCGAGTTCAACATCTTCGCGAGTCAGGGCGACGGCCGCCGCATCATGCAGATGTCGACGGTGAAGGTGATGAACCGCAAGATCGACCAGGACATCCTGGGCGCGCTTTCCGGCGCGTCGAGCAGCCTCGGCCCGGCTCAGGCAATGACTCTCGCGCTCGCAACGCGGGCGCTGGCGCACCTCGATCTGCAGGACGTCGACACCACCGAGGAAGACAACATGTTCTTCGTCGGTTCGCCCGCCATGCGGGCCTATCTCATGCAGATCCCGGAATTCCAGAAGGCTGAATATGTCGAGATCAAGCCCCTGGCCGGGCCGGCTCGGCGCTTCCGCCGCTGGGCCGGCTTCAACTGGATCTTCCATCCGCATGTTCCGAACGTGGGCACCGCCAACGAGCAGTGTTTCGCATTCCATCGCTCGGCTGTCGGTCACGCGGTGAACACGGGCGAGATGGATGTCCGCGCCGGCTACAACGAGGAGAACGCCTACTACTGGGCGCGCTCCTCGATCTTCATGGGCTCGGCGCTGCTGCAGAACGCGGGCGTGGTCGTGGTCAGCCACGACGGCTCGAAATACACCTAACGGGAATCAGTAATCGGGAATCAGGGGTCAGGAAGCAGGGTTGGGAAGCGCAGTCCTGACTCCTGGCGCCTGACTCCTGACGCCTGAATAACGGGAATCAGTAATCGGGAATCAGGGGTCAGGAAGCGGGGTTGGGAAGCGCAGTCCTGACTCCTGGCGCCTGATTCCTGACGCCTGAAAATCCGAAGGATTTTCGAACATGGCATACACTACCGGCACTCTGACATACATCGCGGGCGGCCCGATCGAGGGCGCGTGGAAGCTGTGGGAATACACCACGACCGACACGCTGGCCCAGGTGACGGCCGCAGGTTACATCACCGATGCGACCTTCAAGGGCATGAGCCCTGGGGATTTCGTCATCGTGGTGAACCAGACGAACCCGCAGGGCTATATCCTCCAGGTCCAGAATCTGACGCCCGGCGCCATGAATGTCTCCGGTACGGCGACACTTGCTGCTCCGGCCGGCGTCGGCGGATCGCAGTTGGCGTTCCCGCGCAACCTCATCGACGGCGGCGACTTCACCACCAATCCGTGGCAGCGCGGCGTGAGCTTCACCGGAATCGCCGGCGCCGTCACCTACACGGCAGATCGCTTCTTTGCGGTCGGCGGCGCGTCGTCCTCGATCTCGGTGTCGCAGGTCACCGGCGTCACGGCCGTATCGGGGTTCACGCAGGCGCTGCAGTTCGGCCGCGCGGCGGCGAACGCCAACACGGCGGCGATCAGCCTCGGCCAGGTCATCGAGACGCTCGACTCCATTCGCTGTCAGGGCCAGACCGTCACGCTGTCGTTCTGGGCCCAGGCCGGCGCCAATTGGTCCCCGGCGAACGGCGCTCTCAACGTGCTTCTTGCCAGCGGGACAGGCGCGAACCAGAGCGCCGCCAGCCTGGCGGCGGGTGCGTGGACGGGCTATACCTCCCTCACGCTGACGCCGCAGCAGAACCTCTCGCCCAACTCTTCGCCCAATAACGCCGTGCTCACGCCGGGCGCAAACATCGCCCAGCAGATCACGACGAGCTGGCAGCGCTACGTGTTCACGGCATCGGCGCCGGCGAATTGCACGCAGCTTGGCCTGCTGTTCAACGCCACGCCGGTCGGCACGGCCGGCGCCGCAGACTTCGTGCAGATCATGGGCGTCCAGCTCGAGATCGGCGCGCAGGCAACTCCGTTCGAGCATCGCGATATCGAATTGGAGTTGGCGATCGCCCAGCGCTATTTCTTCAACATTCCGGAGCCGGCATCAGGTGTCATCGTCGGCGCCGGCATGGTGGCGGGCGCCGCGTCGGAAATCATCTTCATTCCGCTGCCGGTGCAGATGCGCGCGGCGCCGACCGTGACGGTATCGGCCGGCTCCTTCAAGTTCAACCTCGCCGGCGCCGCCACCGCGGTCGGAACCTTCGCGCCCGGCGCCACCCACACGCCGAACTACATCAGCGTGACCGGCACCGCCGCGGGCACTGCCGGCCAAGGCACGCTGCTGCAGGGCGGCGGCGGCGCCGGATTTATTCAGGCCAGCGCGGATTTCTGAAAAACAGAGGACGGAGGACAGGGGGACGGATGACGGAAATCCGTCCTCCGGCCTCTGCCTTCCAACTCTGCCGTCTGTCGTCCGCCATCTGTCGTCTGGAGCACCCATGACTACGCAGCTCTTCATCTACAACGAGGCGCTCGGCCATCTCGGGGAGCGCCAGCTCGCGAGCTTGTCCGAGCCGCGCGAGCCGCGCCGCGTCCTTGATTCCTACTGGTCGGACGTGGCCGGCTTCTGCCTGGCGCAAGGCTTGTGGAAGTTCGCAAGGCGCACCGTCCAGATCGACAACAGCTCCACTCTCACACCGCAGTTCGGCTTCAACTATTGCTTCTCGATCCCGATCGATTGGGTGAGGACGATCCAGGTCTCGACTTCGCCAAATATGGATCCGCCGCTGCTGCAATACAGCGACGAGGCGGGGCTCTGGTACGCCAATCTCACGCCGATCTATGTCTCCTATGTTTCGAACGATCCGCTCTACGGGATGAACATCGGGAACTGGCCTGAGCATTTCGCCGACTACGTCTCGCTTCGCCTGGCGCGGCAGGCGTGCCTGCGCATCACCAACGACAAGGAGTTGAAGGCTGCGCTGCTCAGAGAAGAGGACCGCGCCCGCCGCGTCGCGAAAGCCGAGGAGGCGATGGATGAGCCGCCCGGCCTGCCGCCTGTTCCGTTCTGGGCGCGCGCCCGGCGCGGCGCATTCGGGCCCGGAGGATTGTGGCTCGGCGGCGGCGCCGGCGGATCGATCGCAACCGGGCCGCAGGGGAATGACTGATGCGCGCAAACGCAGCGTTATATTCCTTAAATGCCGGCGAGGTCTCCAAGATCGCGCTCGCGCGCGTCGACGTGGCGAAGCTGCGCATGGCGGCTCAATGTCAGGTCAACTGGCTGCCCTATGTGGTCGGGCCGATGACGTTGCGGCCCGGACTCTCCTATGTGGGCGAGGTGCTGGGCGACGCGCCGGCGCGGCTCTTGCGTTTCATATTCTCCAAGCTCGATACGGCGTTGATCGAGCTTACCGCCAACAATATGCGCGTATGGGTCAACGAGACGCTCGTCAGCCGCGCCGCGGTCGGAACCTCGATCGGCGACCCGTTCTTTTCCGGCCTTGGCAACTGGTCGAATGCCAACACCACCGCGGGCGCGAGCGCGACTGTTTCGGGCGGCGTCGCCACGCTCGCCTGCCAGCCGGTTGGCGGGCTCGCGCAAATCCAGCAGACCATCTCGATCGCTCCTGCTGACCAGGGCAAGGAGCACGCGATCCGCCTCGTCATCACGCAGGGGCCCGTGGTGTTCCGGGTCGGCTCGACGGCCGGCGCGGCGGACCTCATCGCGCAGACGACGCTCGACACCGGCGCCCACTCGCTCGCCTTCACGCCGTCGTCCGGCAACGCCGCCATTCAGATCGAATCGACCGACGCGTGGTCGAAGACGCTGACGCAGTGCTCGATCGAGAGCGCAGGCACCATGGTGCTGCCGACGCCGTGGAGCGTGAATGACCTTCCCAATATCCGCTACGACCAGTCCGGCGACATCATCTTCATCGCCTGCTACGGCCAGCAGCAGCAGAAGATCGAGCGCCGCTCGCTGCACTCGTGGTCGGTCGTTCAATTCTACAGCAACAATGGGCCGTTCCAGTCGACGCCCGGAATCGTCGCCAACTTCACGCCGGGCAATTACCACGGCAACACCACGCTGACATCGGACCGGCCGTGGTTTCAGGCAGGCCACGTCGGCTGCCTGTTTCGCCTGTTCACCAACGGCCAGTTCAACCAGACCATCCTGGGCAACCAGAATGCCTTCACGCCGCCGGTCCGGGTCACGGGAGTAGGCGTCGGCGTCGGTAATCCGCCGGTGCCGCAGTCGAACCAGGGGCGCAACTATACGTGGACGATAAGCGGCACATGGTCCGGCGTGCTGACCATGCAGCGCAGCTTTGATTCCGCCGCGTCGGGCTATGTCGATACGGTCGCCGCCACCGGACCCAACGGCGGCCCGTCGTCCGGCGGCGCGCTCACCGCAAACGGCGCCCTGCAATCGGTGACCGGAAGCGCCGGCGCTCCCACCGACCTCGATAACGCCATCTGCTGGGAGCGCATCGGCTTCAAGGCTGGGCAGTATACGTCGGGGAGCGCCGTCGTATCGTCGAACTATTCAGGCGGCGGCGGCTTCGGCATCTGCCGGGTGACGGGCTATGTCTCGCCGACCCAGGTCAACATCGAAGTTCTTTCCCCGTTCACCTCGCTTGCCGCCACCACGGACTGGGTGGAGGGCGATTGGTCGGGCGTCATCGGCTATCCGACGTCGGTCGCCTTTCACGAGGGGCGCCTGTGCTGGTTCGGCCGCGACCAGGCCTGGCTGTCGGCCTCGGACGACTTCACCAACTATGCCGACATCAATCTGGACGGCACCTCGACCGGAGACGGCGGCGCCATCAATGTTGCGCTGGGCTCGGGGCCGGTCGACACCATCTCGTGGGGGCTCTCCCTCACCCGGCTGATGATCGGCCGCGAGCAGTCGATCGCCTCGGCGCGCTCATCGAACTTCGACCAGCCGGTGACGCCGTCGCAGATCGTGATCCGCGACTGCTCCGACCAGGGCGCGCAGCGGCTGCCCGCCATCAAGGCGGGCAAGCGCGGCATCTTCGTGCAGCAATCGGGGCGGCGCGTCTACGAGCTGGCGTTCAGCGCCCAGGAGATGGATTACGACGACCGCGATCTCACGAGGCTCAACCTCGACATCGGCAAGGCCGGCTTCACCGACATCGACAAGGCGACCCAGCCCGACAAGATGATCCTCCTGCCGCGCGGCGACGGCCAGGCAGCGTGCCTGTTGTATGACGTGAAGGACGAGGTCGAGGCGTGGTGGCGGCTGCAGACCCTCGGCGTCATCGAGAATGCCGCGGTGCTTCCTTCCCCAGGCTCTCCGGCGGGCTCCGAAGCCAGCGGTATCGAGGACCTCGTTTATTTCGTGGTGCGGCGCACGATCAACGGGGTGACGCGGCGCTTCATCGAGCGGCTCGCCCCGCGCGACAATTGCGTGGGCGGCGCCATCAACCAGCAGCTCGACTGCCACGTGGTCTATCGAGGCGCGCCGGTCTCGGCCATTACGCTATCGCATCTGCCGAACACCCCCGTTTCGGTTTGGGCGGACGGCCAGGCGATCGGGTCCGCCACGACGAGTGCGTCCGGCGTGCTGACATTGCCCGACGGGCAGGCCCATTCCAATATCGTGGCCGGCCTCGCCGGCGCCGTCATCTCGAATACCGCCGCGTCCCCAACCGGCACGCTCATGGTCGGCACGCAATATAACGGGTATCCGGCAGAGGTCTTCGCCGATATCGGCGCAACCGGCGAGCCGGTTCATATCGGTTCCATCGTGGTCGCAGACGGCGCCATCACGCTTCCCAACGGGCAGACTGCGCTCACCGTTGTCGCGTGCCTCGGCTATGTGGCGCCGTTCATGTCGGCGAAACTTGCCTATGCGGCGCAATTGGGGTCCGCGCTGACGCAACGCAAGCGGATCGATCATGTCGGGCTCGTGCTGTACGACACCAACTCCCAGGGCATCGCGTTCGGGCAGCGGTTCGACGCGCTCGACAATCTGCCGCTCTGCGAGGCGGGGGCGGCGACGCCCGCGGCGACGACCTGGAGCGAGTACGACGAGCCCATGATCGAGGTGCCGGGCAGTTGGCAGACCGACGCACGGCTGTGTCTGCTCGCGCAAGCCCCGAACCCCTGCACTGTCGGGAGCGTGGTGATCGGACTGACCACGAATGAGCGGGGATGACCGACGGCAGACGACCGAGGACGGATGAAAGATATCCGAACTTCGGGGCGAGCATGCCGCCCGTCTCCACCCTCCGATCCGTCATCTGTCGTTGGTCCTGCGTCCTCTGAACAATGCCGAAAGTCACGCTGCGGCCGACGATTGCCGCCGATCTGGCTCATGTCATTGGCGAACCCTTGCCTTACCGCATCCGCGCCATCACGGCCCTCGTCGATGACCGCGTGATCGGCATCGGCGGGATCGCGTTTCCGCCTTACGGGCCGGCAATCGCGTTCGTGCAGCTTGCGCCCCCGTCGGGACAGGACGCCGATGGCGATGCCGGGCGGACCGCGCCAGGCGTTCCTGAGGCGAGGCGTTATCCGGTTGCATTTCACCGCGCCGGCCTGACGGCGATGGAGATGATTCGGAAGTCTCCCATCACACAAGTGGTGGCGACCGCAGATGCCGCCAGCGAGGTGGCGGTGCGCTGGTTGAAGCGGCTGGGCTTCCAGCCGGCGCAGCGCCAGCCGATCGCCGGCAAGATCCTTTTCGTGTGGAATCGGGAGTCAGGAGTTCGGGGTCAATCCTGCAGCCCGTGCAGCCCGGATTGAACCACCGGGTCCGGTCTTAGGCCGGCCCGATGATAAACGCCGCGAAATCCGGGGCCAGCCGCGCCGCGCGTCACTGCCGTTCCCGGGTTTCGTTTCCGCTCAACCCGGGCTACGACGCCTAAAACGGAGAGGATGCCGATGGCGACCATCGATCGTCGTGGCGCGACCGTATCTGCGGCCGATCCGCCGATTGCGACCAATCCGAACCCGGATCTTGCCTGGAAGGCGCCGGCGCGCGTCGCGACGACGGGCAGCAATATCACATTGTCCGGGCTGCAGACGATCGACGGCGCAGCGCTCAATGCCGGCGACCGCGTGCTGGTGAAGGACCAGACGGACGCCGCCACCAATGGGCTCTACAATGCGCAGACCGGGCCGTGGACGCGCACGATCGATGCGCAGAACAATTCGCAATGGACGCAGGGCACCCAGATCGCCGTCACCCAGGGCGCGGCGAATGCCGGGGTCGTCTTCCGGCTCACCGCGGCCAATCCGGTCGTGCTCGGCGTGTCCGCGCTCACATGGGCCGGCGACGCGAGCAGCACGATCGTCGGCGACCGTGATTATGCGATCCTGGGGACCGACCGGGTGCTCAACGGGGGCCTACTGACCGCCCCGCGCACGTGGACGCTCCCGCCAGTCGCGTCGGTCAATCAGGGGCACCGTATCCTCATCGCCACCGGCGGCATCTCTCCCGTCAATACGCTGACCATCGCGACCCAAGGCGCCGATCAGATATGGTGGCCGACCGGGGCCGCCGTGAGCGATGTCACCATCCCGTTTCCTAATGTCCTCATGGAGCTGCTTGCGCTCACGAACAGCTCCTCCAGCCTTTGGGTCGTGACGGCCTTCTACGTCTACAGTGTCCCGGTGATCCTGACCGGCACCTCCGGTCTTCTCTCTTCGGCCTCGCAGATCATCAATGCGAGCGGCACATTCACCCTGACGTTGCCTCCCGCCGCTCAATTCGGCGGCCAGTGGATTTGGATCAAGTCCATCTCGCCGCAAGCCATTAACTCGGCAAGCAGCAACGTAGTGCCGCTCGGATCATCGACACCCGGCACAGCGATCTTGAATGCGACCGGCAAGTTCGCGGCCCTCCAGTCTGACAATGCGAACTGGCAGATCATGTTCGCGGGCTGATTTTTCAACGCTGGCGACGGCGGCGATTGGCATTGCGGCTGTGAGCCTTCATGGGCGGCGTAAGGGCCGCAGCCGCCAGACCGCCTACCCTCGATCCTGATCCCCGTCACTCGACATCGGAGACAATGAGATGGCGCTATTTCCTCTGAGCTCCGCCTTTGCGGCGCAGCAGCACATCGGGCAGGTGGGCGGCCTCAGCAATGTGTGGCAGCCGGCCGACTCTGCGCTGACGCGGCCTGCGAACACCACCGCTTATGCGGCGAACCAGGCGATCGGGTCGGGCACGACCGCGCTGTTCAAGTTCTCGGGCTTCTTCCGGGCCAATGGCGGGTCCGCCCTGCTGACCGGGCTGCGCCTCGTTGCGTCGCTCTCAGGCATTGCAGCCTCCAACATGGGGGCGATCCGCGCCCACCTGTTCAATGCGGCGCCGTCGATCGCCGCCGGATTGGTTGACCAGGGCGCGTTCAACACGCTGTTGGCCGACGACCTGCTCAAGCTCGGGACGGTCGATTTCTCGACCTGGAATATCGGCGGCGGCGGCTCGAACCTGATCGAAAGCTATGGCGCGCCGGCGCTCTCGCCGCTGCCGATCATCGGCGCGCAGACGCCCGCGCCGGGCGCGCGCGACCTCTACATGATCCTGGTTGCGACCGGCGCATTCACGCCGGCCTCAGGCCAGACGATCCAGGGCTATGCCTCGGCGACGGTGGACTAAGCCATGGCGCTCGCTGAAATCCCAGCGCGGAGATTGCTGCTGCTCGGCGGCAGACGAGGCTTCGCCGGAGGGGTCGACCCCAACTGGTGGAAGCGCTTCCAGTTCGGCGGCGTGCTGCCGACCGTGGTGATGGATTTTGCCAACGGGCTCTACTACGACGGCGCGCAGACCAGCACCGACCCCGCCGCCTTCGTCAGCAACGGCACGGTGACGGCCGGCTCGGGCCTCCTCTGCAACGCCGCCAACATCACCGCGAAGGGAGCGCTCCTCGCCGCCTTCCAGGGCGCGAGCGGCTACAACGCGCAGATCGCAACCTTCGGCGCGCCGGCGGCGGCCGGAGCAAATGTCGGGATGCTCGCTGACGATCATACCAACGGCATTTTCATGAACGCCGCCAGCGGCGGGTTTCTGACCTGGAACCAGGCCGCAGGCTCTGCGCTGCAAGACAGCGCCGGCTTCGACTGGACCAAGACCTGCTGGGGCAGCCTGTCGACGAATGGCTCTACCTTCCGCCGCCTTTCCTCCCTTGGCCCCGGCGCCGGGACAACCGGCGCGACCGGCAATCATCTGGCCGATGCGAACGGCTACGCGAGCCCGGCAACAATTTTCCTCGGCTCGTGGAACTCCGGCTTCACCTTCCAGGGCTTCATCGCCCAGCTCGCCGTGTGCAAGAACAACCCGCTCGCCGACCGCGTCATTCCGCCCGCTGCCTTTACCGGCACGAACGGCTGGTGGTGGAACGGCGATGCGGCAAATTCCAGGATCACCTACGGCAACGTCCTTGCCTACGAGTACACCCAGCCATGGACGCTCGTTGCCGCCATCTGCTGCTTCGCCGCCGCGGGCGGAGGACATGCCGGCGTCTCCGGCATCGTCTTCACCAACGTCACCGGCCCCGGCAACGCGGCGCAGCCAGGCTACGAGTTCTGGCCCGACGGCAACGGCCATATGACCATCCGCGTCATCCATGTGGCGAACACCGCCTGGATCGACGTGAACGGCGGCACGTTCATTGCGGACGGCAAATGGCGCGTCGTGGCGGCCTCCTACGACGGCTCCGGCCGCGCGGCTGGCTGCAAAATCTACGTTGACGGCATGCCGGAAACCATCACCGTCAATGCCGATAGCCTCGGCGGCGGGTCGATCATCTCGACCGATGGCGCAAACCCGAACGGCTATGTGATCGGCAACCAGCAGGGCCAGAGCTTCGGCAACATCGGCGCGATCGGCCTGTTTCGGCAGTTCAACCGGGTTTTATCGCAATCCGAGATTCAGAAATACAAAATCAACATGACGTTGCCGCCGATCGATTCATCGTGCGTGCTGGCGCCGGCGTTGAATGAAGGCGGATCCAGCACGACGACAGCCGATCTCTCGGCGAGCGGCCTGACCGGCACGCTCAACTCGGCAAGCTGCTGGCTGAGAGGATGACGACAGAGGACAGAGGACAGAGGACGGATGGAGGCGCGAGGCTCTGGCAATCCGTCCTCTGTCGTCCGCTAAGGAGAATGCCGATGGCGCGAACCGTCAAACTGATCGAAGGCGAGATGTTTTCATCGAAGCGCGTGCTCATCGAGGTGCTGTCGCTGCCGCCGCAGGGCTGCAACATCGCCGAGATGCGCAAGCGCATGCGGGTGATGGATGCGATCGAGGCGGCACAGGGGGATGAGATGACCTTGGAGGATGCGGACTACGAGCTGCTCAAGGCGGTGTTTCATTCAAACCAGTTCCGCCTGGCGCACAAGGATCTGCTGGCGATTGCCGACACGCTGACCTGACCCATGTCGACGATCAATCTTGCGGGCGGCAACACGCTGCTCTCCTCGGGCTCGTTTCCGCCCGTGCGCGCAGCCTCGACCGGCGCGCCGCTCAACCCGGCGATCGGCGGGCTCCTTGTGGTCGACGGCGTGCAGCTTGCGGCGGGCGACCGCGTGCTGGTGAAGGACGAGGCGAACGCGGTCAACAACGGCATCTATGCGGCGAGCACGGGCCCGTGGACGCGCACCAGCGACGCCAATACCAACACGCAGTTCTTCTCCGGGATGGCGGTGACGGTCGCGCTCGGCAATGTCAATGCCGGGCAGACCTTCATCTGCACCTGCACGGACGATCCTGTCGTCGTGGGAACGTCGCTCATCACCTTCGCCTCGCAGCAGGCGGTGGCGACCGCGCAGCAGTCCGCGACTTCGACGACATCGCAGACGATCGGCACCGGCTCAAAGACCTGGGCGGTGCAGTCCGGCAAGGCGTTCCAGGCCGGGCAATGGGTGCTGGTCGAGGAGACCAGCAACAGCGCCAACCAGATGCTGGGCCAAATCTCAAGCTACAGCGGCGGCTCGCTGACCGTAAATGTAACCGCGACGGGCGGCGCGGGCACATATTCCGACTGGACGATCGTGCTCACCAACAGCCCGGCCGCGGCGGGCTATCAGCCGCCGGTGGGCACGGGTAACGTCACGGGGCCGGGCTCCTCGACCGCGGGCCACGTTGCGACCTTCGCTGACGCGACCGGGAAGGTGCTTGCCGATGGGGGGGCGGTCTTCAACGTCCCCTACAGCGGAGGGCTATTCACCAACGGTTCACCAGCAGCGACGATCACGAGACTGGACAGGCTGCTCGTCAGCACGGCGACCATCAACAGCGGCGACAACCCCGTCACCACGAAAGATTGGCTTGAGGGGCTGATCCCGCATACGACCTCAAATGCCCAGCTGGCCTCCATCAGCCCGCTAAGCGCCATCGGGGTGCTCGGCGGCTCACGAACCAGCGATGTGGCGACCGGCCAGGGGTCCATCGCGGTCGCCGGGTTTCAGAACAACAACAGTTCGGCCGGCGGCCAAAACGGCTGGGCGCTCTACGGTGAGGCGTGGCACAACAATACTGCTGCGGTCTTTACGACCGCAATGGAACTGGACATCGTCAACAAGCAAAGCCTCGTCCAGATTGATCCGTACAATGTCAATCCCGGTCATCAATGCACGGCCATGTGGATTGGGAGCGGCGGGAGCAGAGCGGGAGCACAGATCGCATCTGCGGCTGCGGTATTTATCGCCAACGGCGCGACCTTCGACAAGGGCATCATCTTTCAATCAGGTTCGCTGACCGCATCGAACGGCCTCGCCCTCGCTCTGCCGGCCGGGTACCAGATTGGATGGTATAGTTCCGCCGGCGTCCTCGGCCCGACGATACAGGGCAATGCGGGCGGCATGGCGCTGGGCCGCGTCGCCACCGTCGGAAACGGCACCGTCGGACCAATGACCATGGGGTCAGCGGGACCGCCAGGATCAAACGCTGGCGTTCAGGAGTGGATGGTGATCACCAATCCTTTTGGCGTCACTAGGTACATTCCATGTTTCTAAGCCGGTGAGGCTTTCTGCACGATTGCGATGTTGGTAAGAACCACCAGCCGCTCTATACCAAGCGCCGATGCCGTAAATCCTGGCGCCACGCCTCTGCTGGAGGATGCTGACCACGCCACATTGCGAGAGGCGATCGAATGATTTCAGTTCGGGGTCGCCAACCGACTTGTCCTGCGCATCATTGATGACGTGATCGAGGCCAAAGCGCCAGCCTCTGACCTTTGACATGCAGCACCCTTATCTCCTTCTCGCCCCCGAATACACCGCGCTGCTTGCCGCCATGCGCCTCGATCCGGCCCGCGAGCATGAGCTGGCGCAGCGCGCGGCCAAGGTGCTGGAGCTCGCCCACCGCCACTGCGACGAATGGGCCGAGGTCGAGGCCAGGACGGGCGTGCCGCGGCTGTGGGGGCTCGCCTCGTTCGAGCGCGAGGCCTCCTCGGACTATTCCCGCTCGCCCGCGCAGGGCGACCGCTGGGACCGCGTCTCGGTGCATGTGCCGGCCGGGCTCGGGCCCTACCGCTGCTGGGCCGAAGCGTGCGTCGAGGCGTATCGGATTGATCGGCTGGATGAGGTTGCGCGATCTCCCTCCCCCGCAAGCGGGCGAGGTTTGGGGAGGGGGCGCGATCCAGAAATGACGGCGTCGCCGTCGGGCTCGGCCGCCTCCCCCTCCCCTGACCCCTCCCCTGACCCCTCCCCTGACCCCTCCCCCTCCCCTGACCCGTCCCCCGCAAGCGGGGGAGGCGAAGGGGGGCTGGCCACCGCAAGCAGGGGAGGGGAAATGGTGGGCGAGCCCTTCGACAAAGGCTCAGGACCCGCGCTCCCAGGCTGGACCTGGCCCCGCGCCTGCTACGAGGGCGAGGCTTTCAACGGGTTCGGGCCGCGCGCGCACGGCCGCCGCACCAGCTATCTGTGGAGCTGGACCAACATTTACGACGGCGGCAAGTACGTCGCCGACGGCCGCTGGGACCCGGATGCGCGCGATGCGCAATGCGGCATGGCGCCGATGATGGCGGCGCTGGCGCGGCTGGACAGCACGCTTGCGCTCGGGGATGCGCCGCCGTGGGCCGGGAGCGCAGAGCCTGAGCCCTTGTCGAAGGGCTCGGCTGCCCCCGTCCTGCGCTCCCCTGCATCCTTCGACAAGGGCTCATCCTTCGACAAGGGCTCAGGCGGGGGAGCAGACGGGGCTTCGGCCAGCGCTCAGCTGTCCGCGCGCCCAGGGCCTCCCATCGTGCCGGACGTGTTCGCCGCCGACGCGACCGCGTGGATGCAGACGGCGCTCAACCGATGGGGCGCCGAGCGCTTGTCGAAGCCTGGGGGCTCGTGGAAGCACGAGCGCCGGCGAACGATCTGCCGCTTCTCGTAGACGGCTGCTACGGCCGCCATACCCGGCGCGCGGTGGCGGCATTCCAGGCTGCGCATGGCCTTGTGCCGGACGGCCTCGCCGGGCCGCTGACGCTCGCGGCCCTGCGCGAGCTTGCGCCGTAAGCGCACCCCCAACCGAAGGAGAATCCATCTTGGACGAAACCAAGGCCCTCATTCAGTCGAAAACCTTTTGGGGCGCCGTGGTGGCGCTCATCGGTGCGGCGCTCACGCTCGGCCGCTACACGCTCTCGCCGGCCGATGCCGCCGCGGCCGTCGATCTCCTCAGCGGGATCGCCGGCGCCGTCGGCGCCCTCATCGCCATCTATGGCCGCGTCGTCGCGACGAAGAAGATTGGAGCCTGACCCATGCGCACGCTCGTGTCTTTCATCCTGTTGCTTGTGCCGTCGCTCGCGATGGCGCAGAGCAAACCGCCATCCTATCCTCCGCCTGGGAGCGCGGGCCCCGAGCATCTGTCGAAGGGCCCGTCCGCACCTTCGCGGAGTGCGGGCGAGCCCTTCGACGCAGCCGCAGCGCCTGCTGTCCGAGGTCGAGCGGCGGCCCCGTTGAAGATCGCGACCGAACGCGGCGGCGCACTCCCAAAGCGCGCCGCGCTGCAGATTGCAACGCCCGATGAATTGTGGAGAAAAATCCGCGCCGCCGACGCCGCCGATTTGCAATACGCCAAGGCGCTGGCGGATTCCGTCGGATCGGCCGCCGCCAGGGAGCGCGCCGCCTGCTACGAAGCGTTAATCGTCATCATCGCGCAAGCCCAGGGCGCGGGTTTGAAGGACGCCAACGGGAACGCGCTCACGCAGCCGGACCCGCACGTGTTCTCGTCTTTCGAGCAGCTTGCCGAGGTTGCGGAGGCGCTGCAGCCGACCGGACCGCTGATGGCGGCCTGCGCGCCCGCGTGGACCGCGCTCAAGCTCTCCGCCTTTGAGTTCTTCACCCTGGCCGTGAGCGGCGCGGCCGGCCTTTCCGCGCTTGGCGTCGCAATCCCGTGAGCCGCCCATGAGCGAGGCGCAAGACCGGCAATGGCACGTCGACAAGAAGGTGCCGCTCGCCCTCATCATGACCATCATCGGCCAGACGGTCGTCGCCGCCTGGGGCGCATCGAACCTGTGGACCCGCGTCGGCGAGCTTGAGCGGCAGATGCAGCTCGCCGCGCCTCAGTTCGAGCGCATCATCCGGCTGGAGACCAAGGTGGACGGGATCACAGGCAGCCTGTCCGAGATCAAAGCGCTGATCAACCGGCGGATCGAGCAGAAGCCTTAGCGCCAGCCCCGCTTCTTAGCGCACTTTACGATGACACTGGGATATGTGAAGGCAAAGCGCACGCCCCCGAATCATCAGGCACAAAATGGCCGTTTACGACGATATCATTTTCAAAGTAGTGCGCGATGCCGAAGCTGACCTTGAACAGCGGCTCGACGCGGACATCATGTATTTCAACAGCGAAATTCGCATGAACATATTCCCATGGTTTCGGGAGGTGATCGAAAAGCTCGCCAGGCGGCCGGAGAAGAAGTCCGCGATCGCGATCTTCCTTACCACCCCAGGTGGTCAAGCCGAAGTTGTGGAAAAACTGGTCGAAGTTGTGCGGGCTCATTTCGACCTGGTTAATTTCGTCGTGCCTGTCGCCGCAATGTCCGCGGGCACCATTTTTTGCATGTCGGGCGATAAGATTTTCATGGACTACTCGTCCTCGCTCGGACCGATCGATCCGCAGGTGCCAGACCGTGAAGGCAAGTATCTCATCCCAGCACTTGGTCATCTCGACAAGGTCAAGGAGATCATCGAGAAGTCGCGCAACAACACCATTACCCCGGTCGAGTTTCAATGGCTTCTGAACCAGGACCTCGCAATGCTGCGCTTCTACGAACAGGCGCGCGATTTGTCGATCGCGTTGCTGGAAAAATGGCTTGTTCAGTACAAGTTCAAGGATTGGCTAACTCACAGGACAAGCAGTCCAGGGACAGCCGTTACGCTAGAAGAGAAGCGGACGCGGGCAAACGAAATTGCCAAGCTCCTCTCAAACAACGCCCACCGGCACTCGCACGGCCGAATGATCGGGATGAACACGCTCAGGAAGACATGTAAGCTCGAGATAGATGATTTCGGTGGAGACCCGGATCTCCAGAAGGCTGTTCGGACTTATAACGATGCGCTATCGGAATACTTGGCACGTGCGCAGATCCGGAACTTTTTGTACAATCGACACCTGAACTGAGGAGGATAACCATGAGCGTCGCCGACCAGATCGACCAGCTCCGTGGATACCCGTCCGAAGCGCCAGATGCGTTCCGGGGGCAACTTGAGCGTGCGCGCCTTTGCAGGGAGCAAATGGATGGGCAGATCGCTCCTGTGAAAGGCGTCGACCGATCCGGGGAGCTTGTCCCCCTGCCGCGTCCAACGATATTGCGCTCAGCGTGCTGACCCGTCGCGCCGTCCTTGCCGCCTCGGCCGCCGCCGCGATCGGCGGCGCTCCGCAGCGCAGCCGCGCGCAAGTGCTGAGAAAGACCCTTCACATCGTTGTCGGATTTCCGGCCGGCGGGGCGACCGATCTGATCGCCCGCATCCTGGCTGAGAGGCTGCGCGGCCGCTACGCGCCGGCCGCGATCATCGAGAACAAGCCCGGAGGGGCGGCGCGGGTCGCGGTCGATTACATCAAGAATGCCGACCCTGACGGCAGCGAATTTCTGTTCACGCCGGATTTTCCGATCACCGTCTATCCGCACAGCTTCCGCACGCTGAGTTACGATCCGCTGCGCGACCTTGTGCCGGTCGCCCCGGTGTCGCGATCGACGTTGACGTTCGTGATCGGCCCCGCCGTGCCTCCTGAGGTCACGTCGCTTAAGGAATTCATCGCCTGGTGCAAGGCCAATCCGGACAAGGCGATCTTCGCCACCACGGCGGCCGGCAGCACCACGCATTTCATCGGCGTCATGCTGGCGAACGCGGCCGGCGTCCAGTTGAGCCCGGTGCACTACCGCGGCGGCGCTCCCTCATTGCAGGATCTCATCGGCGGCCACGTGCCGGCGAGCGTCAATCCGATCGGCGAGACGTTGCCGCAGGCCGCATCCGGAAAAATCCGCATCCTGGCGGTGGCGAGCGCCGAGCGGTCGAAATTCTTGCCGCAGGTTCCGACCATGCGCGAGGCCGGCTACAACGTCGTCGTCGAAACCTGGCTCGGCGCCTTCGCGCCCGCCAAGACGCCGCCCGCGGCGGTGCGGGCCCTCAACGCGGCGATCAGCGAGGCCGTCAGGTCGCCCGAGATGAACGAAAGCCTCTCCAAGATCGGCTACGAGGCGAAATTCCAGTCGCCCGAAGAATTCGCCGCCACGGTGAGGGCTGATTTGGAGCGCTGGGGGCCGGTCGTAAAAGCTTCGGGCTTTGTGGCGGAGGAGTAGTCGATCCGTGAAGTCCGCGCAGGGCGGGCAAAGGTCTGTCGGCGAGACTACGACGCGCTGCCGCCGCGGAGCCAGCCGCGGGCGCGGTCGCCGTAGACCTCGAAGCCTTCCTCTGTCACCGCCACCGTATCCTCAAGCTTGATGAAGCCGCGGCGGGGGTGCAGCAGCGTCGTTTCCACGGAAATCACCATGCCGGCCTCGAGCGGACGATGAGCGTCGTCGTCGCTGTACGGCGCCGGACCGCTGCTGGTGAGCCGCGGCGCTTCATGGCTGACGAGGCCCATGCCATGGGCGAGAAAATGCAGGTGATTGTGCTGCCGTGACCGGCGCACCAAGGGCTCCGCCGCCGCATAGATCTCGCCGCCCATGACGCCGGCCTTGATCGGCCTGAATGCGGCGCGCTGGATTTGCTCTATTTCGGCGAGCAGCTCGTCGAGTTCTGCGTCGGGCTCGCCCAATATCGCCATCCGGGCGACGTCGCCGATGTAACCGTGGTAATTGCCGCCGGAATCGAGCGACAGCACGTCGCCCTGTTCCCATTTTTGCTCGGAAGGCGCGCGGTTGTGGCTCGCGCCGGCGGCGATCAGGCAATATTCGAATGTGAGGCCGCGATTGGTCTCCTCGCGGCGCAACGCCTCCGTCAGCTCGCGCTTGGTGGTCCCGGCCCCGTGCTTTTCGACCACCGCCAGCATCGAATCGATGACGCGATCCGAGGCGATGCGCAGCTTCTCCAGTTCCTCGGCGCTTTTGCGGGCGCGCTGCCGCTCCAGCACAATGAGAGCGTCGACGATTTCGGCATCCGGGAAAGCGGCGCGCAACGCGAGGCCGGCGTCGAGCGGGAGAAAGGCCGTCTCCGCGCCGATGCGGCGCGGCCGCAGATCGAGCCGCCGGATATGGTGGATCGCTTTTTGTATGGCATCAACAGAGCCCGACGAGGAGGTCTGTGCGGTCGCAACCCAGAACGGCGCGATTTCCTTCTGATAGCCTTCCAGCCGGTGCCCGAAATAGGCGGCCTTGTCCACGGCGCCCTTGACGTAGACGAAAACCGGCAGATAGCGGCTCACCCCCATGGCGTCCATGTAATCAAAGAAGAGCGCGCGGTGGCCGCCGAGCAGATATTGGACATTGTGCTTGGAGGTCGCGACAAGCGCGTCGAGGCCGGCCTCGTCCATGAGGCGATCGAGCCGGCTGGCATCAAACGGGACGCGCGATCGGAGGTCGGAAGGCCTGGCTTGCGTGAGCATATTCGCTGCTCCCTCTGGCGCGTTGCGGCGTACGGGCCGTCGCAGGGCGGATTGGCGCAGCGTAATCCGCCGAGCCGCGGCGCGGCTACGCCTTTCCCGTGTCGCCCGGGCCGCTTCAGGGCCCGGCGGCAGTTTCACCCGGCCCAGCATACCTCACGGCCGGTAAGCCGGAAACGTCCTGTGGGCCAGATGCGTTTCTCATCGCTGAGGGCGCGCCGCATCCGTTGCCGAAGCACGCGAACGGCGTACAATGTCGTTGAAGACGATCAACCTCCGGACGTGCGCCATGGGCAATTTCTTTGAGGACGCGTTGGCTGGCCGCGTCCAGGAGATCATGGATGCGTGCACGCGGTGCGGCAAATGCGTCGAGGTCTGCCCGGTCAAGACTCCGGCCGGCGTGACGGCATCGCCGCACGAGGTGGTGTCCGGCGTGATCGACATTCTGCGCGACGGCGACGGCCCCGAAGCATCGCGGCGTTGGGCGTCCACCTGCATGCTCACCGGGGACTGCATCGCGGCCTGCGATTATGGCGTCAACCCGCGTTTCATGCTCACATTGGCCCGCCTGGCCATGACCAGGGCGGAGACCGGGCCGCGCGAGCAGCGCCGGCGCGGCGTCGAGGCGTTTCGCAAGCTCAATCGCGATGTCACGGTCGAGTCGCGCATGCAGCTTGAGGATGAGCTTCTGGCGCGGCTCGGTCAGAAGCCCGCTGCCGCCTCCGCCCGTGAGGACCTGGACGCATCGCCCGCGCCGGATTTCGTGTTCTATACCGGCTGCAATCTGTTAAAGACGCCGCACATCGCCTTGCTGGCGCTCGATATCATGGACGCGCTTGGCGTCACCTATCAGGTCATGGGCGGGCCGACGCACTGCTGCGGCATCGGTCAGTTGCGGGCCGGAGACACTGCGGTTTCCGCCAACATGGCGGAAACCACCCTCAGGAAGCTCGCCCGTTCCGGGCGGGTGCTGACGTGGTGCGCGAGCTGTCAGGTCCAATTCACCGAAGTGATGCTGCCGGCCTATGAACGGCAAGTCGGCAGCCGTCCCTTCGAAATGACGCCATTCATGCGCTATCTCGGCAGTCGCCTGGAAGACTTGCGGCCGCTCTTGCGCCTGCCGGTGCCGATGCGCGCGGCGCTGCACCGCCATCCCGGCATTCCGGGCGTGGTCGAGGCCGCTGTCGCGCTGTTGACCGCTGTGCCGGGCATCGAGCTTGTCGATCTCGGCCAGCCTGCCATCGGGCTGATGAGCAATGCGCTGCGGACCTTGCCGGATTACAAGAAGAAGCTTCAGCTTGCCGAACTCGAAGCGGCGCGCGACGCGGGCGTCGACGCGCTGGTCGCCGTCTACCACGTCGATCACCGCGAGTTGTGCGCGCACGAGCGCGACTGGCCATTCCGCATTATCAATGTGCTGGAAGTGATCGGCGCCAGCATGGGCATTGCCTATCCGGACCACTACAAGCGGCTGAAGCTCCTCCAGGACGTCGACCTCGTCATGGCGGAATGCCGCGGTCTCCTCGCCCATCATGGCATCGCGGAAGAAACCGCACGGGCAGCCATCAGGGCGATGCTCGACGAACAGCCGCTGCCGCTTCAGCGCCGGCCGGACGCAAACGCGGCCCGGAATTGATTCGGGGGATACCCGCAGGGCTTCGTGTAGCCCGGGTTGAGCGGCAGCGAAACCCGGGAACGGCGGTACGTCCTGGCACGGCCGTCCCGGATTTCGCTGCGCTCAATCCGGGCTGCGGTCCTGCGCCTGGCAAGGTGAACGAACGGAAAAATGTCCGCGCTCCATCGCGAGCGAAACCTCCCCTAACTAAGCCCGTGAAGCTAAAGGCGATATGTGCTACACCGCGCCAATTTTCGGGGCGATTTTGCTGCAACTTGTAGCCGTCTTGTTTCCCCGATAGGGTCGACGCCGGCCTGAATGTCTCCCCTCCCTGCCGATCCCCGCATGCCGGGCGGGCAGGGGAGGGGCCGAGATCAAAGCATCATGCAAATCCGCGATGGAATTACCGAGGCGATCGGCAACACCCCGCTCATCAAGCTCAAGCGCGCATCGGAGCAGACCGGCTGCACCATTCTTGGCAAGGCCGAATTCATGAATCCCGGCCAGTCAGTCAAGGATCGCGCCGCGCTGTTCATCATCGAGCATGCTGTGAAAAGCGGCGAGCTGCGCCCCGGCGGCGTCATCGTCGAGGGCACCGCCGGCAACACCGGCATCGGCCTTGCCCTGGTGGGCAATGCGCTCGGCTTCCGCAGCGTCATCGTCATTCCGGACACCCAGAGCCAGGAGAAGAAGGACACGCTGCGCCTTTGCGGCGCCGAGCTCGTCGAAGTGCCGGCGGTTCCGTATGCGAATCCCAATAACTATGTGAAGGTTTCCGGCCGGCTTGCCGAGCAGTTGGCGAAGACGGAGCCGAACGGAGCGATCTGGGCCAACCAGTTCGACAATGTCGCCAACCGCGACGGCCATGTGCAGACGACCGGCCCCGAGATCTGGAACCAGACCGACGGCAAGATCGATGGCTTCACCTGCGCAGTCGGCACCGGCGGAACGCTCGCCGGGGTCGGCATCGCCCTCAAGGAGCGCAACCGGTCCATCAAGATTGCTCTCGCCGATCCGTTCGGCGCCGCGCTCTACAGCTATTACACGACAGGCGTGCTCAAAGCCGAAGGCTCCTCGATTACCGAAGGCATCGGACAAGGCCGCATCACCAGGAACCTCGAAGGAGCGCCGATCGACATTGCCTACCGGATTCCTGATGAGGAGGCGGTGGCGCTCATTTTCGATCTGCTGGAGCATGAGGGCCTCTGTCTCGGCGGGTCGTCGGGAATCAACGTTGCCGGCGCGATCCGGCTTGCGCGCGATCTCGGGCCGGGGCATACCGTCGTGACCATTCTTGCCGATTACGGCACGCGCTATCAGACGCGGCTCTTCAACCCGGAATTCCTGCGCAGCAAAGGCTTGCCGGTTCCCTCCTGGCTGGAGCGCAGATCGACCCTCAGGATCCCGTTCGAGCCGGCGTAACGGCGCCGGTCGGTGAGTAGCAGGACATAATGATCGTTCCTCCTCCGCATCCCGTTTCAAAATGGCTGGTCACCACCGAGTGGCTTGCCGCTAATCTTGGCGCACCCGGGCTGGTCGTGCTCGACGGCTCGTTTTATCTGCCAGCGATGAACCGGGATGCGGCGGCTGAATATCTGGCCGGGCACATCCCCGGCGCAATCCGCTTCGATATCGACGATATCGCCGATCATTCGACTGATCTGCCTCATATGCTGCCGTCGCCCGCGGACTTCGCGGTCGCGGCCGGCAAACTCGGCGTCGGCGATCAAGACACCATCATTGCGTATGACGGCTACGGCATCTTTTCATCGCCGCGCGTGTGGTTCACGTTCCGCCTGTTCGGCGCCGACAATGTCTATGTCCTCGAAGGCGGCCTTCCCAAGTGGAAAGCGGAAGGCCGGCCGCTCGAAAGCGGGCCGGTCACGCGTCCGCCCAAGACATTTGCGGCGCGCCGGCGCGGCGACATCGTTGCCTCGCTCGCCCGGGTGCAGCAGGCTCTCGCTTCTCACAGCGCGCAGATTGTCGATGCGCGGTCCGCGGAGCGCTTTCGCGGCGAAGCGCCGGAGCCGCGGCCGGGCGTCCGCGCCGGCCACATTCCGGGCTCCTGCAACGTGCCGCACAGTTCGGTCGTGAAAGACGGATTGCTGCTGCCGCCCGACGACCTGAGCAAAGCCTTCGCGGCCGGCGGCGTCGACCTTGACAAGCCAATCATAACGAGCTGCGGGTCGGGCGTATCCGCCGCAATCCTGTGGCTCGCCCTCGACGCCATCGGCAAAGAGCCCGCCGCCCTCTATGACGGCTCGTGGTCGGAATGGGGCGCGCGAAATGACCTGCCGGTCGCGACGGGGGCGGGATGACGGCTTCAGTTGAGCCGCGCCGTCAACATTGACTAGACGCGGATTGTGCTTTTTTCGTTGTGGTACTTCGGCGGAGTGAGACAAAGATACAACGTGCACGGGCAAGGAGTGCAAGTCTATGAGTCCCGAAAGCAGCGAAAAGCTTCTCGCGAAGGAGCGTGCGCCCGGCCGGCGTTACGATCTTTATTGGGGCCAGCCCTCCGAGACCTTCGTGGACGGTGTGGGGGGCATCTTGATGAGTACCTCGGTCTCGAAGATAGATTTTTACAAGACAACGAAGAGCGAACCGGACCCGGAGGCCCCTGGCGAGCCGCTAGAAACGCGAGAAGTTGTATGTAGGGTCATCCTCCCGACACCGCAGCTGGTTGAATTTGTTATTAACCAGATTGCAGGGATGACGGCACACCAACAGCCGTTGATCGAAGCGTTTGAAAAGCAGACGGAAGCGATTAAGACTTTGCTAAAAAGGATATCGCCGAGTGAAAACGCCTAGCTCATTTTCGTTGGAAATTCGGGGCACGGGAACTGCCCTGGGGGTGCCGTCTTTCCTGGGCTCGTTCGAGGCGGAATATTCCTTTGCAATGGTGCCCAATTGGGACGGTCGTGGCGCGGTGGAGTTGACGCGAGATGTGGTCAATTTGGCCGACCGGCTTGTACGCAATTACGCTTCGACCAGTTGTCTCCAGGAGGTCACTCCGGGAAGAGATGGCTCGCTGTCCCTAACGTGGGATGATGGTCGAGGTAACTATGTCTATCTCGACGTGGGTCCCCAACAAACTCTGCACCTGTTTTATGAAGTGATTGGTCATCCGAAGTGGGAGGGGGTATCAGTTGCGAGCGATAAGCGCATCCTTAAAGAAATGGCGCGCGCTTTTGGCTTCCTTCGTCCGAAGATGTTTTTTGCGCCTATTTTCATTCCTGCCGGCGACTCCAACGTTATTGGACGGCTCCAGCCGATCTGGTGAACCATGGTTCTTGGCAGATAATCGAGACCACTGGTTGCGACACATCATTGAGGGGAACGCTGTCAAGGCTACGGCCCCTCGCGTCAGGCCGCGATATATTCAAGACTGTCTTGAGCCGGTCGTGGGCCGCCCATGGCAGGCGGAGCTTTCGGGACGGCTTCTGAGCACAGCAGTCGACATAGCCGAACGAGCCCATACCGCCGCGGCTGCCTTAGGCAATCCTGCGGCTATAAGATTTCGTCACGTGATATACGTGAGCGTGGCTGTGGTTCGGCGAGACTCGAATTTGAATGTTTACGCAGAGCCGAATTGTGGCGACCATGCACACGCAAATTTTGTCGCGATGACTGTTCCGATGGCGCCCCAAATGACTACTCCGCCTCAACCGCCAAAAGTAGCGCACGAGTTCGCCAAGCGCGTTGCAGCGTTATTTGACGTCTGCAATGCAGACGACCTTGCACCGTTAGAAAATTTACGAGTGAGTCAAATTTAGCTGGCCGGAAGCGAGCGGCGACTTAATGCAAGATCTGGCTCAGAAACAGCTTGGTGCGTTCGTGCTGCGGGCTGGCGAAAAACGGCGCCGGCTCGTTGACTTCGATGATCTGGCCGGCATCCATGAACACGATGCGGTTGGCGACCTGCCGGGCGAAGGTCATCTCGTGGGTGACGACCAGCATGGTCATGCCGTCGAGCGCGAGCGCCACCATGGTGTCGAGGACCTCCTTGACCATTTCCGGGTCGAGCGCCGAGGTCGGCTCATCGAACATCATGAGCTTCGGCGACATGCACAGCGCCCTCGCAATGGCCACACGCTGCTGCTGGCCGCCGGACAGCTGGTTCGGATATTTTCCCGCCTGTTCGGGAATCTTCACCCGCTCCAGAAAATGCATCGCGTGCTCTTCGGCTTTCCGTTTCGGCATGCCCTTCACCTGGATGGGCGCCAGCGTACAATTCTCGAGCACGGTGAGGTGGGGAAACAGGTTGAAATGCTGGAACACCATTCCGACCTCGCGCCGGATGGCGTCGACGCGCCGCACGTCGCGGGTAAGCGCCATGCCGTCCACCACGATCTCGCCGCGTTGAAAATCTTCAAGCCGGTTAATGCAGCGCAGCAATGTCGACTTGCCCGATCCGGACGGTCCGCAGATCACGATGCGTTCCCCGCGGCCCACCTTAAGATTGATATCGGCCAGCACGTGAAATTCGCCGAACCATTTGTGCAGTCCGGTGATTTCCACGGCAGCCTCCTCCTTGCCTTGCCCCGCTCGCACGGGAGGTGATATCAATTTCCCTTCCCCCGCTTGCGGGGGAGGATAGGGAGGGGGTGCCGGGCGCCCGCTCATGCTCATCGCCTTTCTCCCGTGGAAAGCCGCTTCTCAATGCCGGTCGCGTATCGCGACATCGCATAACAGCAGACGAAATAGACCAGGGCGGCGAAGACGTAGCCGGTCGCGCTGGTGACCGGCGTCGCCCAATTAGGATCGGCGCGCGCAACTTCGATGGTTTTGAGGAAGTCGAAGATGCCGACAAAAAATACCAGCGTCGTATCCTTGAACAGCGCAATGTAGCTGTTGACGATATTGGGAATGGTCACCGTGAGCGCCTGCGGCAAGATGATGAGGCGCAGCGTCTGCCAATATGACAGCCCCAGCGCGTGGGCGGCCTCATATTGCCCCTTGGGCATGGCCTGCAGCCCGGCGCGCACCACCTCGGCCATATAGGCGGACGAGAACAGCGCCACCCCGACCAGCGCACGCAGGAGCTTGTCCGGCGACCACGACTCAGGGACGAACAGCGGCAGCATCACGCTCGCCATGAACAGCACGGTGATCAACGGCACGCCGCGAATGAACTCGATGAACAGCGTCGACAGCAGCCGCACGGCCGGCAGCTCCGAACGCCGCCCGAGGGCGAGAACAATGCCGATTGGCAGTGACACCACAATGCCGACAGCCGCAACCACGATCGTCACCGTGAAGCCGCCCCACAATGCAGTATCGACGACCGGGAGCCCGATCGCTTCGAAGCCATGCAGCAGCACAAATGACGTGACCGGCAGAACTGCGAAAAAATAGACTGCGCCGAGGTCGCGGCGCGGCGCTTCAAGCCATAGCAGCCACGCGGTCCCGAACGCCAGCATGGCGAAAAACAGGTCGACGCGCCAGCGGCCAGCGATCGGGTACGAGCCGTACATCAAGTAGGCAAAGCGGTCGCCGATAAAGGCCCAGCACGCGCCGGCGACCGGCCGCTCCGCGGTGGCGAGGCATGCCTCGCGATCCGATCCGGTCCAGGTCGCGTTGACAATCAGGAAATCAATGAGGGGCGGCACGATCCAGATGAGCAGCAGGACGATCACGATCGTCATCAACGAGCTGCTGAGATTGGGAAACAGGCGCTCCCTCAGCCACGCCAGCACGCCGGCGGTCGCGAGCGGCGGCGAGACGGCAGCAGCCGGGGCCGTGCGCACATAGGCGAGCGCAGCGCTTTCCGTGGTTGGCGCGGCAGCGGCGGTCGGCGCATCCATGGCTTTCACCGTTCCACCAGCGCGTAGCGCGCATTATAGATATTCATCACCAGCGAAGTGCTCAGGCTGAAACTAAGATAGACCAGCATGGTGATGACAATGACTTCGACCGGCTGGTTGGTTTGGTTGGCCACTGTCCCGGCGAATACCTGCACGAGGTCCGGATAGCCGATGGCAACCGCAAGCGAGGAATTCTTGGTGAGATTCAAATACTGACTCGTGAGCGGCGGGATGATCACGCGCATGGCCTGGGGAATGACGATGAGGCGCAGCGTCTGCAGACGGGTCAGGCCGAGCGCCAGCGCCGCTTCGGTCTGCCCGCGCGAGACCGACATGAGGCCGGCGCGGACCACTTCGGCGATGAAGGCAGCCGTGTAGACGACAAGGCCCAGCAGCAAGGCGACAAATTCGGGCAGCACTTCCAATCCGCCGCGAACATTGAAGCGGCTGACTTGCGGATAATCGAACGCGATCCGCGTCCCGGTCACAGACAAGACGATAACCGGCAGCGCGACCGCGATCGCTAACGTGAATGCGGCTCGAATTCCGATCGCTCCCCAAAAGCCCTTCCGTCGCCTCATGATCCGGTTGAAGATCACCGCCAGCAGAACCGCTCCCGCAAGCACGGCAAAGATCTGCGCGCCGTCGCCAAACAGCGGGCGCGGCAGGAACAGGCCGCGGTTGTTAAGGAGCACGCCGCCGGGCAGGACGAAACTCGCCGCAAATCCGGGCAGCGCGTTGAGAACGGCGTTGTACCAGAACAGGAGCTGGAGCAGCAGCGGCACGTTGCGGATCGATTCGACGTAACAGGTTGCAAGCCGCTCGACGAGATAGTTCCTCGACAGCCGGGCGACGCCGATCGCAAAACCAAGAATCGTGGCGAGCACGATGCCCACCGCGGCAACGACAAGGGTGTTAAGGAGGCCGACCCAGAACGCCCGGCCGTAGGTCGAACTCTGCGGCGAATAGTCGATCAATGTCTGGCTGATGTCGAACCCTGCGGTGACATTCCAGAAGCCGAACCCGGAAGCCACATGGGAACGGGCCAGATTGTCCGCCGCAATCTGGATGGCGATGTAGGCCAGATAGGCGAGCGCGGCGCAAACGCCGATCTGCAGAGCAATGCCGCGATATTTCGGATCGCGATAGAAGGGAACGCCAGGGGCGCTTTCCCATGGCCGTGCCATCGCTCGCCCCGCCGGTGCGAAAATCAGCGGATCGGCGGCGCGTACTGGATCCCTCCCTTGGTCCAAAGCGCATTCAGGCCGCGTGCGATCTTGAGCGGAGAGCCTTGCCCGACATTGCGGTCGAAGACTTCGCCATAATTGCCGACCAGCTTGACGATGCGGTAGACCCAGTCCTTGGTCAATCCGAGCTGCTCGCCGAAATTTCCCTCAGTCCCAAGCAAACGTTTTATTTCCGGATTTTGGGATTTCATCTGCTCTTCAACATTTTTCTGATTGACGTTCAGCTCCTCGGCATTAAGCATCGCGAAATGCACCCATTTGACGATGTCGAACCACTGGTCGTCGCCCTGGCGCACGAACGGCCCCAGCGGCTCCTTGGAAATGATCTCCGGCAGTACGACGTGGTCATCAGCTTTCGCGAGCTTGAGCCGCGAGCCGTAGAGTCCCGATGCGTCGGTCGTAAAGGCGTCGCAGCGATTGGTTTCATAGGCCTTCAGGGCTTCGTCGAGGGTCGCAAAGGTGACCGTCTTTAGCCGCATGCGGTTGGCGCGAAAGTAATCCGCAAGATTGAGTTCGGTGGTGGTTCCCTGCTGCACGCAGATCGCCGCGTCATTGAGTTCGAGCGCCGAATTCACCTTCAATGCCTTGCGGACGATAAAGCCTTGCCCGTCATAATAGTTGACGCCGGTGGCATTGAGTCCTTGAGCGTCGCGCGACAGTGTCCACGTCGTATTGCGCGCCAGAACATCGATATCGCCCGTCTGCAATGCAGCGAAGCGGTTCGATGCCGTGGTCGGGATGAATTTCACCTTGGCGGCGTCGTTGAAGATCGCCGCCGCGACGGCGCGGCAGAAATCCACGTCCAACCCCGTCCAATTCCCCTGAGAATCGGGCAGGCCAAAGCCCGGCAACGTGCCGTTGGCGCCGCAGTTGAGAACGCCTCGTTGTTTGACCGTGTCCAGTGTTGCAGCATCGACGCTGCCCGCGGCCGCAAATGCCACGGCGGCTGCGCACAGCGCCTGGGCAATCTGCCTCATTTTGAACCTCCTGATTTTGACCCTGTTCGCACCGGCCCTGAAGTCCTGCCCGTAGCGGGGGGAAAACTCTTTGGCATCCCACTTGGTCGCGGCCGGGCTCGTCCCGGCCATCCCGATAATCCAGGCACTGGGCCGTCCCGGCGGAGATCGCCGCGACAAGCCCGGCGATGACGCCATGAGTTTCCAATTTTCGCAATCCCACATTCTATCTAGATGCTGGTTGTCGGCTAAGGTCAAGGGCTTGCAAGGTCAAGGCCCTTGACGAAAGAGCGTTCGCCCGACCTAAATGCCCCCTTTTTCGCGCCGACAGGGCCTGCCGGCTGAGATGCAGCCGCCGCCGCATGGAAACCGGAGCAATGACTCGCAAAAGCACAGGCAAACGTGATCGCGATTACAAGGCGGCGACGCGGCTTGCCAATGCGGGGCGCGATCCCTTCGCCCATCATGGCTATGTCAATCCGCCCGTCTATCATGCGTCGACATTGCTCTATCCGAGCGCGGAGGATTACATCGCCCATCGCGGCCGCTACCAATACGGCCGGCGCGGCACGCCGACCTCGGAAGCGCTGGCGGCCGCGCTTGCCGAGATCGAGGGACCGCAATGCGAGGCAGTGGCGCTGTTGCCCTCGGGGCTCGCCGCCATCTCGGCGGCGCTGTTATCGGTGGTGCGGGCAGGGGACCACATTCTCGTGACCGACAGCGCTTACGGTCCAACGCGCAAGTTCTGCGACACGATCCTGCCCCGCTACGGCGTGACGACCACCTATTACGATCCCACCATCGGCGCCGGCATTACGTGGCTCATGCGCTCCAACACGGTGGCGGTGTTCCTCGAGAGCCCGGGCTCGCTGTCATTCGAGATCCAGGACGTTCCGGCGATCGCAGCCGCAGCGCATGCGCGCAATGCCGTGGCGCTCATGGACAATACCTGGGCCACGCCGATTCATTTTCGCGCGCTCGAAAAAGGCGTCGATCTTTCAATCCAGTCCGGCACCAAATATATCGGCGGTCATTCGGATATAATGCTCGGCGCGGTCGCGGCCAGGAATTCGACCTGGATGCGTCTTAAGGAAACCGTATTCGAAATGGGGCTCTGCGTCGGGCCGGACGATATGTTTCTCGGCTTGCGCGGATTGCGCACAATGGGGGTGCGGCTCGCCCAACATTACGCCTCCGGAATGAAAGTTGCCCGCTGGCTCGAAGCGCGGCCGGAAATACTGCGCGTGCTTCATCCGGCCCTTGAGAGCCATCCCGGCCACGCAATCTGGAAGCGAGATTTTACCGGCGCCTGCGGGCTTTTCAGCGTCGTGTTCAAGCCGGCGCCGGTCGAAGCCGTAAACGCGTTCCTTAACAAGCTGACCCTGTTCGGCATCGGCGCTTCCTGGGGCGGCTTCGAAAGCCTTGCGATCCCGTTCGACTGCACGCCGATGCGTTCGGCGACGCGCTGGGCGCCGGGCGGCCCCACGGTTCGTTTCCACATCGGACTTGAGGATGTTTCCGATCTCATCGCCGACCTTGAAGAAGGTCTCGCCGCCTTCAGGGCGGCGGCGGAGTCCGATGTGTAGGGAGGGACCGCTGGCGGGCCGTCGGGAGAGACGCCGACGGCCCGCCGCCAGGCGCGGATCGGGAGGCGACGCGCCCGACTTTCCGTTCACGGACGGGTGGGAGCTTCGCCACGGAAGCGAAATTGGCGAAACTCGCCGCGCGGGAAGGGCAATTCGCCGCGATCCCGGCCACGGAAGAACGCGGCAACGCGTCGGCGCTCCAGCCGCGACAGGAAGCCGAAACGCCGCTTCTGGCTGTCATCCAGGCTCTGGTAAAGCGGCGCCAAGGCGTCGGCATAGCGCTTGAGCGCCGTGCTGCGGGCCGCGAGCGCATCGGCTCTGCGCTGGGCGCGCTGGACCGGGTCGATCGACTCTTCGGCGCGAGGATCGAATACGCGATTGTCGCGCGCCGCGGCAAGATCGCGATAAGCCTGTTCGAACGCGGGCCACCCTTTTTCCTGCTCGGCGGTCAGCCGCAAGCCGGCGTGAAGCGCAGCGATGCGCGCATCGAGAAATGCGGCGCGGTCTTCTGGCGCGAGCTGTTGGCGTCGCCCAAAGTCTCTCCCGCCGGACGGTTGCTGCGCATAGGCGGACGCTCCCACGATAAGCATGAGGGCGGCGGCGCCGGCGGTGACTGTCTTGAGCATGGCGATCTCCTGGTTGGCAACGAGCAAAGCCATTGAGACAGCCGCTCGCGGAAGAACACAAGTTACGTTTGAATTAAATGTTCATTACAGCCGGGCAATCTTTATCGGAATCATATTGAAGTGATTTATCGTGAATTCGAGCGCGCTTGAGGCTGCGGACGACTCTTGCGGCCGCCCGGTTCGCATGGGCGTCGACGCCGGTCGGGAGCAAAATCGCCTGGCGCTGCGGTCCGATTACACGATGATCGCGAGCGATTCTGCCCACGCGGTCAAACAACAGCGCCGGGCGGCGTGGCAAAGGCACATGAGAGGTTCGCGCAAGCTGCGCGCATCGCGATGCGCCTTCGCCCATCCTGCGCGGCATCGCAATTGAGCGGAAGGGAGCTAGTCGAGCCGCGCGTGGTCTCGCGAGGTCGGATCGCTCAGCCGGTATCCGACCCCCAGTTCCGTCAGCAGGATCTTAGGCCGGTTTGGATCGACCTCGATTTTCTGCCGCAGCTTGCGCACGAAGATCCGCAAGTATTGCGTATTATTGACGTGCGCCTGCCCCCACACCGACTTGAGCAGGTTCTGGTGAGTGATGACTTTTCCCGGGTGCTGGGCGAGCACCTGGAGCAGGCGATACTCCTTGGGCGTAAGATTGAGGCGCTTACCGTCAAGCTCCACGGTGCGCGCAGCAAAGTCGATGACAAGGCGATCCAGCCGCAGCGCGCTCTCGCCGTCCTTGCGCTCGCTTTGACGCCGCAGCACGACTTTGGCTCGCGCCAATAATTCCGACATGAAGAACGGCTTCACGACATAATCGTCCGCGCCGAGTTCAAGCAGTTTAACCTTTTCGGCCTCCCCTGCGCGCACTGACAGGATGATCACCGGCACCCCGGTCCATCCGCGAATCCGTTCCAGCAATTCTGAGCCGTCGATGTCGGGCAGAGCGAGGTCGAGGATCACGAGGTCGATGGGATGCAGCGTGATCTCGCGTAAAGCATCGCTGCCGTTTGCCGCCTCCGTGACCCGATAGCCGCCCAGCTCCATGCCAGCTCGCACAAACTGGCGGATTTGCGCTTCATCATCGACAACAAGTACGTGCTGCTCGCCGTCCGTCATGTCACTCCTTATCATTCTCCTTCATCGGCAAAGGCAAGCGAACCGTGACCGTCATGCCCTTGTTCACGCCTTCGCTGGTCGCCTCAATGGTTCCGTTGTTGGCGGCCACAAAAGCGCTGGCGATCCAGAATCCCAGTCCGAGGCCCGAAGTCACCTGGGAGTGGCGATTCCCACGGAAGAATTTCTGTCCAAGCAGAGTGCGGTCGTCGGCGTCAAGACCGGCCCCCTGGTCGATGACAGAAATCACGAACTGTCCTGATTCAAGATAGCCGCGCACGCTGATGGTCGATTCCGGCGGCGAATATTTCGCCGCGTTATCGAGAATTTGTCCGAGCGCTCGCTCCATCAACACCGAATCGATGCGAAGCAGAACGAGTTCCTCGGGAAGCGCGACCTCGACAATGCGGCTCGTCAGGCGGTTGCGGCAACGCTGAAGCGCCGCGTTGATGAAGTCGGCCGGTTCGGCCCACTCAAGCTTCGCCTGCAGGCCGTTGCTGCTGATGCGCGAAGCGTCGAGAATATTTTGGATCTCCACGTTGAGGCGCTCAGATTCCTGATGGACCAGCGCCGCGAGTTTTTTCAGACGGGCATTGGCGGCAACTTCCGGCGCCAACGACAACACTGTGGATGCGCCGAGGATCGAAGACAATGGCGTGCGCAATTCATGCGATACCGACCCGATCAGGGCTTCGCGAAACTGCTCGGTCTCGGCCCGCGTGCGCGCCTCCGAGATTGTGCGGGCCAACCCGAGACGCTCGAGCGACAATCCCGCGTCCGCGATCAGAGCCACGACGCGCGCGCGCAGTTCATCGAACACCTCGGAGGGACGGCCGAGGTCAACCGCGATGACGCCGAAATCCGCCGTATTGGTTGAAACCGGCCGCACCAGCCAGGCGCTGCCGCGATGATCGTCCACCACGATCCCCTTCGAGCCGTCGATTCCAACGGCGGGAAGCTTGCTCACGGCCTCCGTCACCGCCTGGGGAATTTCAACGTCGGAAAGCCGCTCCGACTTTGCCTCCAGCGTCCCAAGCGAGTCGAACAGCAGAACCTTGCGGCCCACCAGCGTTTCCAAATGCTGTTGCATGGCCTCGAAGATTCCCGCCGGCGAATTGGCGGCAGAAATTCGTTGCGAGAATGTATAAAGGTCGCGGATCTCGTTTTCCCGCTTGAGCGCGCGAGCGGCGTCGCGCCGCGTCCTGGACGCAAGATAGCCGAGCACCAAAGAGACGATGAGGAAGACGATAAGGCCAAGGACGCGCGATCGTTCTTCGGGGCCGGTGATGTAGAACGGGTTGTAGTAGAATAAGGAGATCGTTCCCGCGCCGCCGATCGCCGTGATGGCGGCAGACAACGTGCCCCAGCGGATGGCTGCCAAGACGACCGGAATCAGAAAGGTCAATGAAACCGGCGGAAGCTCTTCGATATACTTTGCGAGCAGAAGAACCGCGTCGGTGGCGATGACGAAAACGAGCCCCATGATGATGCCGGTGACGCCGCCGGGGGCCATGGCGCGGCGCATCCAGATGCGTGCGGCGTCCAGGTATTTCTTGAAGTCCGTCTTGGCGGCCGGCAACATCAGCGGCTCGCCGTCAAGGCGCGGCCGCGCGCGACCGTCTTCCAAGGGCAACGCTGATCGCTCGATGCTCATGCCTGATATGAGAACGCGTTGCGAACAATAGTCAATTGGGATTTTCGCTGCCCCTCCTCGCTTACCGTCCCCTCCTTTGGAGGGTCGGTCTCGCCGACCTGGTATCGGCAGAAAAAGCGGGCAAGACGTCCGCCCCAGACAGGAGGAAGACCGCCTGACGAGAGGATTATGATACCAATGCGGCCTTTCGTTCGCGAAAAACAAAATAGAGATTTCGCAAATAAACGAACAGTCCAAGCCCCTGGCCGAGGATGAAAACCGGATCGCGGATGTAGAGCGCATAGGCGAACAACAACATGCCGCCGCCGATTGAGAAGAACCAGAACGCAACCGGGATCACGCTGCGGCCGACCCGTTCGGACGCCACCCACTGGACGAGGAAGCGCATCGCGAATAGCGACTGCCCGGCGTAGCCGAGCAACAGCCACCAGTTCGGCCGCAGAAAGAAGACGTTCTGCAAATAGTCGCCGACCGCTTGAGACAGACTAACCAGCATCGCGAAAAACCTCCGAAACGAGCGGCACGCGTTTTCGTCGCCGGATCAGCCACCACACTCCGGCAAGATCGAGAATGCCCACCCACAGGCGATCCCATAGACCATAATTTGAGACGCCGTGCAGTCGCGGCCGGTCGATGACATCCACATAGGCGACCTTGTAACCGTCGCGCCGCACCAGCGCCGGGAGGAAACGGTGCAGAGAGTCGAAATAGGGAAGCGCCAGAAAGACCTCGCGGCGAAACGCCTTGAGCCCACAGCCGGTATCGCGCGTCCCGTCGCGTAAAATCGCCTTGCGCACGCCGTTGGCGATCCGCGATTGGAGCTGTTTGAAGCCCGTGGCCTTGCGGCCGACCCGCTGGCCAGCCACGAGCCCGACCGTGGGATCGCGCTCCAGCGCCGCAACCAGAGCGGGCAGAAATGCCGGATCGTTCTGGCCGTCTCCATCGAGCGTCGCGACGATGGGAGCGCGGGCTGCGGCGACGCCGGTGCGCACCGCCGCCGATTGGCCGCACGAGACCTCATGCCTGATCTGCCGCAGCGAAGCGTGAACCTTCATCAAAGCCTTCAGTTCGGCCTCGGTTTCGTCGCGCGACCCGTCGTTGACGTAAATGATTTCGCTGGGCGCAAATGCGGACAGCGCCCGCACGATCTCTTCGACCAGCGGCGCAATATTGCCGGCTTCATTGCGCGCCGGCACCACCACCGAGATGCGCGGCGCCGGAACACTGGACGGAAAAGGTCTGTCCTCAGCCATCATGCCTCAAGATGGGTGTTATCGCCCGGCTTGACCGGGCGATCCGTGGCCGCCGGGGCCACGCTTTAAGACACCACAAGAGCTGGTGGTGACCGGCTGCCCTGCCTGAAGCGGGGCACGGCGCGCATTCGATTCGCTTGTTCTCCGCAGACTCCTGGCCATCTACCGCTTGCGGTGGACGGCAGCGACGGGGCGTTTTTATGGGGCAATGAGCGCGCCGACAACCCGTTTGATACGCCGTCGCGAAGGGAGCGCCATCCTATGGACCATGCCATCAGGGCCGACGAAAAACCCTAGCCGGCGCGCGGCAAACCAGTCTCGCACCAACAGGGCGCCGAAGGCTCCGAACGCCGCGCCCGCAATCACGTCGCTCGTATAGTGCGCGGAAACCGCCACGCGGCTCGCCGCAATGAGGAGCGCATACAGCCACAAAACGGGACGGATGCGAGGAAAGATCAATCCAAACGCAACCAATGCGGCGAATGCCGTCGTCGCATGTCCGGATGGGAAGCTCGCATATTCGGGCCGCCACGAAAATGGCTCGTAGGCGAACGGCCCGGCGCCGGAGGGCCGCACGCGGCCGATCCATCGCTTTACCACGGTGCTTACAAGCCCCGGCAGGCCGACGGCGATGAACACGAATCCAAGCCGCACTACCAGCGCAGCGAGCAGCGCGCGCGACAAGGGGGCGAGCACCTGGGAGGCGAAGAGCGCAATCATCACGATTGCGGCGCCCAGAGGTATCAGAATCCACCCGGAGCGGCCAAAGTCGGTGATCTCAAAGGCGTCGTCGATCACCCATGCCGGCAGCCGCGACGCGAATTCATGCACGGGCGCATCGAGAAACAGCATCGAGAGCGCCACCGCGCAGATTGTTAGGGTGCCTTGGAGTCTCAGGCGCCGCCACGCCGGAACAAAGTTGGATCCCGCCTCTCCCGGAAGCGCGGGCGTCTCGCCCGCGTCTTCCACCACGGCGCGAGCCGGGAGCGGCGGGTGAGACGCCCGCGCGCCCGGGAGAGAAGGGCAGGGAGGAGGCAGCCGCGGCGGGCGCAGCAAGGCGCCCAGGCCGTCACGAATGTTCTCGAAGAACGCCATCATGCGCGCCCGGCCGGGGCTCAAGTCATGGGTCTTGGTCCGGCCAGACGCCGCCATCAGCCGCGTTCCGAACGGTAAGTGGCGATGGTGACAGCCTGGCCGCTGCTAAAGTTGAAGCCTTCGATGCGCGGCCCGGTCGTGTAACGAAGACCGATCGCATCGGCACGCTGGACGAATGCGCGCTCTTGCCGGCTGTCGACGAACGCAAACCGGCACGGCCCGCCGAGCAGGAAATCGGCGGCGCTGGAGCCGACGCCGTGAGTGGTGTTGGTGCCGGCAAGGAAAACCAGGCTCGGTTCGTGGAAACCGGCCGTCACCGCGACCGGATCGGCGCAACCGGCGCTGCGCATGTAGTTGGCGAGACCCACCGAGGGAAACAGCCCGTGCAAGGCCGGAAAGGTCGCCCCATAGGCTGCGAAAGCGACCATGAGCGACGCCGCCCCGGCCCGCACCAGCGATGCTTCAGCGCCGTCGACCTCATAGAGCAGCCAGGCAAACAACGAAAAGATTACTGCCGCCGCCCCGAACGACCACGTCCACAGGCCAAGCCGCTGGCCGACGACGATCTGCAGCGCAATCAAAAGCAGGGCCACCACCATCATCATGACGAACCACCAAATCGTTCCGCGCACCAGCCAGCGATTGCGCGAAAGCGAATGGCTGTCAATGACGCCCGCGATCAGGATCGCGAGCGCCGGGTAGAGCGGCAGAACGTAATGCGGCAGCTTTGTGGGCACCAGCTCGAACGCGATCCAGGCCGGCGCCACCCAGGCGAGCAGCACCTTGCAACCGGGCTCGGTGCGCGCGCGCCACACCGCCGGCGCGGCGAGACCGGCCAGCATGGCGCCGGGGAAAAACGTTTCCCAGAACACGACGAAATAGAAGCCCGGCGGCATGCCGTGGGTTTCCTGGCCTCCGGTCACCTTGGCAAACATGTCCTCGCCGAGCGCGTCGGTGAGGAAGCTGCCGCCGGTGCGAATAAGGATGGCGATGAGCCACGGCATCACGAGCGCGAGCGCGAAGGGCACGCCGATCAAGGGCTTGAGCTGCCACAACCAGCGTGCGGAGCGATCCGCCGCGATGAGCGTGGCCGCGGCGAAGCCAACGAACATCAGGATGATCGGTCCCTTAATCAAAATTCCGGCCGCGATCGCGCTCCAGAAGACGGCGGCAACCGCCAATGGGGGCATGGTGGTCGGACGATCGCCCTGCTCCATCAGATAGGCGCGCGCCATCGCGCCCAATGCCGCGACTGTCGTCAGCAGCAACATCGCGTCGGTCTTGGCGAGCCGCGCTTCGACGCCGAGCAGAATCGAAGTGGCCATCATGGCGCCCGCCATCAACGCCGCCCGCCGGGATACGAACGCGAGCGCCGCCCAGTAGGTCACCAGCACCGCCCCGATGGCGCCGATCAGCGAAGGAATGCGATAAAATCCAATGTTCGTCGTCGCGCCCGGCACGCCGGCGGCCGCGGCCATTTCCACCACCGCGGCCTGCAGCCAATAGATGCCGATCGGCTTTTTGTAGCGCGTCTCCTCCTGGAAGCGGATGTCGACATAATCGCCGGTCTCGATCATCTGCTTGGTCGCCTGCGCGAACCGCGGCTCGTCACGGTCGACCGGCGGAATCTGAAAGAAGCCTGGCAGGAACGATGCGAGCGATATCACGGCGAGCACGGCGACCGCGCGCAAATGCGACGCTGCCGCGAAGCCTGTCAGCGTCCCGATCCCCCAATTGCTGAACCCCTTCCACAGCTTAGGCTCGGCGATGATGGTCATGTCCGCTGTTCCGACGCGTTTCATGCTCGCAATCTCCCTCAGCAGAATTGCGTCGCCCCAATCTCACCTTAAAGCGCGGGTGCCTCGCGGACAAGCGCTGCGCCACTCGCAAGCCCCGTATAACTAATTGCGACACAAAGAGAATTTCAAAAATCCTGAGAATGAAGCAAAACTGCAACAGTGTTGCCATCAGACAACACTCGTGCGTGCGCGGCGGTGGAGGCAGCCTTTTCCAGCGCCAACAGTCTCTTTATAAGCTGTCTCGCTCGGAGAAAGTCCCTTGGCGGTCGCCCATGCCCGAACAGCTCCATTGCCTCGGAAATGCGCGAGGGATTGGTTTGCACGACCTGTTCGAGGTCGTCGATCCGCCTTTGCTGCCAACGCTTGACAGTTCCGCCATCGAGCGACCTGATCCCGACAAGGACGTCGACCGGCGCGACATAGTGTTGGGCCGCGAGCACGTCCTCCGCAGCTTTGATCACGCGCTCGGCAAGCTTGGTGCGATTCTTGAGCGTCTTGGCGTACGGCTTACGTCGTCGGAGTTCGGGACCTCATGATTGTCAAACGTTCGGCTGCGTAAGAGGCGCCAGACCAGCGGTCAAAGCCGACACATTCATGCCCAACGAACCACGCAATTCGAACCGAAGTTCGCCTTGACTGATTCGTGAGGGGACCCGATGGCTGACGCCAAACCATCTTACCAGCGGCAGGATAGCGTTTCGAAAAGCTCCAAGTCCCATTCCCAATCCGACGAATTGGAATTGCTCCGCGAGGAGACCAGGTGGCTGAGACAGCTTGTCGTTCAGCTATCCAAAATGGCCATCAAGAACGCCGTCAACGCAAAATAGCGTCGGCCGCGCAAGCCCGGTTCGCTGATGCTTTTTTCGCGATGGCCGGGGCGCAGCGCGGCTGGAGCAGCCGTTCAATTATCGAAGCGCGCCTGGTAGAACGAGCTTCGATGCAAATCCATCGCTGCCGCCGACAACAGAAAGGTGCATCCGTGTCCGTGAATACGAGGCGCGTTTTTTACGTGAAATATCTTGCGGACCCGGTTTACGCGGAAATCCTTGAGCGCCGCGGCGACGTGCGGCTCGACCGTCTTGAAAACGAAAGCCCGGAGGAGGTCGCCGGACCGATCCTTGCGGCGGCCCATGTCTACCAGGTTGGCTCGGCGCGGGACGAGATTGCGCGGCGCTTCCATGTTGATGCGGCCCTCATCGCGAGGATGCCGTGCGTGCTCGTCGTTTCCACCAGCGGCGTCGGCTACGACACGGTTGACGTTGCGGCCTGCACCGAGGCCGGCATTCTCGTGGTCAACCAGGCGGGCGGCAATCGTGAAGCCGTCGCCGAGCATGCGCTCGGCATGCTGATTGCGCTGTCGAAGCGCATTCCGGAGACCAACCAGGCGATGCGTCGCGAGCGCCTTGTCGATCGGGTCGCCTATATGGGAAACGACGTGTTCGGCAAGACGATCGGGATCATCGGACTTGGCAATGTGGGCAGCCGCCTTGCCCAACTTTGCCGCGGCCTCTTCGCCATGCGCGTGCTCGCTTACGATCCATACCTCACCGCCGCGGTGTGCACGGAGCGAGGCGCCGAGAAGGTCGATCTCGACGACCTGATGCGCCGCAGCGACTACGTTTCGATCAACTGCCCGCTGACGGCGGAGACCCGCGGGATGGTCGGGGCGGCGCAGTTCGCGCTGATGCGCCCCGGCGCCTTTCTCATCAGCACGGCGCGCGGTCATATTCACGACGAAGCGGCGCTCGCCGACGCGCTACGGCGCAGACAGCTTGCGGGCGCGGGTCTCGACGTCTGGGCGAGCGAGCCGCCGCCTTGCGACCACCCCTTGCTGAAATTCGACAATGTTCTGGTCAGCCCGCACACGGCGGGCGTCACCCGCGAGACGCGGTTCAATATGGGCAAGATCGCCGCCGAGCAGGTGCTCGCTGCGCTCGACGGCAAGCCTGTGCCGCGAAAGGTCAATCCGCAGGTATGGCCGCTCTACGCGCAACGCTTCGCGCGCCAGTTCGGATTCAAGCCGCAGGAATAGGCGCGCCGGCGGTTCTCAATCGGGCACTGTCGCCTGAGGTGAAGCTCGCCTATATGCTCTCATGTCTTTCAGACCACCGGGGCGCTCGCCGAAAGCATCGCTCGTTCGCGGCGCGCGTCGTGCCGGCGCCGCGGTGACTTGCCTCGCATTACCAAGATTTAATTGGCCAGACAGATGCCGAGCGGCCGTATTTCTCCGCGTTCTTCGTGATTCTGATTCGGTGCGATCCCAGGATCGGAATGACCTATGGGGCGTGCGAGCTACCGCACGTCCAATACGCCGAATCGCATTTTGCGTCGTCGCATCCAACGATCAATTCGAAAGATCCAACATGACAGCGCGGCGGATATTGATCGTAGCGTTTTGTTTGATCGCGGCCGGCTGCGCCGCGCTCGATGCGAACGAATCCCCGCCGCGGGTTGTGCCGCCGCCGCCCGAAGGAAAGAAACTCGTCGAACTCGTCAAGGCCGCGTTCACGATGGCGAAGCTCTCCGGTGCTCCGGAGGTATCGCAAGTGCGCGCCGCGCACGACACCCAACGGGGCGACTGGACTTTCTGCGTCAAAACCAACAGCCCAGACGACTCGCCGAAATATGCGGTTCTGGTCGCCAACGACGCCATATTGGAAGTGAGATCCTTTGTGTTGATCGATGGCTGCGACAAGGAAACATATCATCCGATCGAAATCACAGATCGGCGCAGCGGTTCGGCTGGAGGCCACGCGGATCCCGCTCATCAATCTCAGCGCCGTCATTAGAGCGAGCGGACAGGTCAGCTTAACTTATCTCTCTCATTGGCGAAGGCGACCCGACCGGAAGGGCTTGTAGATCCCTTGGTGGTCGGCGATTGGTCAGGAGGCGGGGTGGGCGCTCTTCGACAAGCTCAGAGCGAAGCGTGCCCGTCGCCCCTCGAAAGGCCGGGCGCATGAGGGGCGCGGCGCTCCTGAGCCTGTGGAAGGGGCGCCTTTGCCCACCTACGCAATTCCGATAACGAATAGGTCCGCGAGCCGAGAGATGTCGCGCTCGTCATTCGGCGGCAACAGCGTGTATCTCCTTGGCCTGCGGCACTTGCAGCGCAGCCTTGCCCTGCATCCAAGCCTGGAGCCGGGCGAGGTAGAGATAGACCACCGGGGTTGTATAAAGCGTCAGGACCTGGCTCAGCGCCAAGCCTCCCACCATGGCGTAGCCAAGCGGCCTGCGCAACTCGGAGCCAGTGCCGTGGCCGAACATCATCGGCACGCCGGCCAGCATGGCGGCGGCGGTGGTCATCAGGATCGGACGAAACCGCAGCAGGCAGGCTTCGCGAATAGCCGCAATCGGCGCCATGTGACGCTCGCGCTCCGCCACGATGGCGAAATCCACCAGCATGATGCCGTTTTTCTTGACGATGCCGATCAACAAGATGATGCCGATAATGCCGATGATCGACAGGTCCATGTGGCCGAGATTGAGCGCCAGCACGGCGCCGACGCCGGCGGACGGCAGTGTCGACAAGATCGTCAGCGGGTGAATGAAGCTCTCGTAAAGCATGCCCAAAATGATATAGACGACGACCAGCGCCGCGGCGATCAGCGCCGGCTCGCTGGCCAATGACGACTGGAACGCCTGGGCGTTGCCCTGGAAGGTTCCGATCACTGAGTCCGGCATCCCAATGTCGCGCACCGCTTGATTGATCGCGTCAACCGCCTGCCCGAGCGCGTATCCGGCGCGCAGGTTGAAGGTCAAGGTGGCAGCCGGGAACTGACCCTGGTGATTAATCGAAAGCGGCCCGACCGCGTAGCTGTCGGTATCGACCAGCGCCGACAGCGGCACCGCCGCGCCGGTCAACGGCGACTTCACGTAGAGGCGATCGAGCGACTCCAGCGTCGTTTGCTGCTCCGGAGGTATCTCCAGGATGAGCCAATAGGTGTTGAGCTGCGTGAAATATTGCGCAATCTGGCGCTGTCCGTAGGCGTCGTTCAGCGTATCGTCGATCGCCTGGGGGGAAATGCCGAACCGCGAGGCCTGATCGCGATTGATCTTCACCTTGAGCTGCGGCGCCCTGAACAGGAGGTCGCTGCCAACGTCGACCAATTCCGGCAGCGTGCGCATCTTGTCGAGGAGCTTTTGCGCCCACTCGGTCAGCTCGGAAATATTCGGGTCCTGCAGCGTATATTGAAAGGCGGCGCGTGCGATGCGTCCGCCCACCGTGATGTCCTGCGCCGGCTGCAGATAAAGATTGACGCCGGTGATCTTGGCGAGCTGCGGCCGCAGCCGATCGATGACCTCGGAAGCCGTGGCGTCGCGCTCTTCGCGCGGCTTGAGCACGATGGTGAAGTTGCCGGTGTTGGCGGTCTTGGCGCTGCTGGTCGAGCCGACCGACGAGCCATACCCCGCCACGGCCGGATCGCGCATGACCACCTCGCCAAGCTCGTTCGTCAGCCGCATCATCTCCTGCGGCGAGACATCCTGCGCTCCTTCCGATATGCCGTTAATCAGACCGATATCCTGGATCGGGAAGAAGCCCTTCGGCGTGTAGTAGAGCATCGCGCCGGTCAGCGCCATGGTTGCGAAAAATATGGCGAGCGTGACCGCCTGATGACGCAGGGCCACATCGAGGGTGCGCTGGTAGAACGACAGCATCCGGTCAAACACGCCTTCGATGAGGCGATAGACGGGTCCCGGGTTGCCGGAGTCATGCCGCATGAAGCGCGAGCACAGCATCGGGGCGAGCGTCAGCGACACGACCGCCGACACTGCGATCGAGGCGGTGACTGTCATGGCGAATTCCCGGAAAAGCCGCCCGATGATGCCGCCCATCAGCAGAAGCGGAATGAACACCGCGATGAGCGAGCAACTGATCGACAGGACCGTGAAGCCGATCTCGCGCGAACCCTTGAGCGCGGCTTCGAAAGGCTGTTCGCCGTTCTCGATATGACGGTGAATGTTCTCGACCACCACGATGGCGTCGTCGACGACGAAGCCGACCGAGATGGTGAGCGCCATCAGCGAAAGGTTGTCGAGACTGAAATTAAGCAAATACATTGCGGCAAACGAGCCGAGCAGCGCCAGCGGCACCGTGATGCCGGGAATGAAGGTCGCCCAGAAGCTGCGAAGGAACAGCAGTATCACCAGCACGACCAGCGCGATCGTCAGGAGGAGGGTGAATTCAACATCCGCAATCGATGCCCGGATCGTGGTGGTGCGATCAAGCTGAACCCGCACGTCGATTGCCGGGGGGATATTTGCCGTCAGGCGCGGCAGCATTTCCTTCACTTTGTCGACGATCTCGATGACGTTCGCGCCCGGCTGCTTGTAAATGTAGAGGAGCACCCCCTTCTTGAGATTCTGGTAGCCGGCGACAGTGCGGTCGGACGCTGCGGCGATCGCGCGGCCGACGTCGCTCACCCGTATCGGGCCGCCATTACGATAGGCGAGGACGATGTCGTTGAACGGCTCCGGGTCAATGATCTGGTCATTTGCCGCGATGGTAAAGCTTGTGCGCTCGGTGTTGACCGTGCCCTTGGCCGCGATGGTCGTCTGATTGACGAGAATCGCGCGCACGTCTTCCAAGGTGAGACCGCTCGAGGCGAGCTTGGCCGGATCGACTTCGATCCGGATTGCGGTTTTCTGTTCCCCGCTGATGACCGTCTGGGCCACTCCGGGAACCTGGGAAATCTGCTGGGCGAGGAAGTTATCGACGTAATCGTCGACCACGTAGAGCGGCAAGGTATCCGATTGTGCCGACAGCATCATGATCGGCGAGTCGGCGGGGTTAACCTTCTTGTAACTCGGCGGCGTCGACATCTGCTGCGGCAAGGTCTTGCCGGCGACCGTGATCGCCGCCTGCACATCCTGGGCGGCGGCATCGATGTTGCGATTGAGGTCGAACTGGATGATGATCGTGGTGCCGTTGAGGGCGCTCATGGAGGTGAGCTGCATCACACCGGGAATTTGGCCGAACTGACGCTCCAGCGGCGCGGCGACAGAGGCCGCCATGGTTTCGGCGCTGGCGCCCTGGAGCGTCGCGTTCACCTGAATGGTGGGGAAATCCACCTGCGGCAATGGCGCCACTGGCAGGAGCGGGAAGGCCACCAGGCCGACGAAGCCGATCCACGCCATCAACAGCGAGGTCGCGACTGGGCGCTGGATGAACGGTTCGGAAATGTTCATGATGGACGGTCCTGCTTCGCAACCGCTGAGGCGGCCGGCTCGTTCACCGTCACGCGCGAATCGAGCCGCAGCTTGTACTGGCCGTTTACGACGACGCGCTCGCCCTCGGACAGACCGGATGTGACAACCGTCTGGTCGGCGGTTGTTGGCCCCGTCTTGATCGGGCGCGCCTCGACGTGATTGTCCGGCTTCACGACCCACGTGAAGATTCCGTCCGGCCCGCGCTGAATAGCCGGCGCCGGAATGACCAGGACGTCGCGGCGCACCTCGAGGAGGACCCGCGCGTTGACGAAGTCTCCGGGCCACAGATTCTCGTCCTCGTTGGCGAACACCGCCTTGAGCCGCATGGTGGCGCTCGCCTGATCGACAAAATTATCGATGAGGAGAAGGGTGCCCTTGCTCAGCACGCGGGTGTTGTCCTGGCTGAACGCCGTCACTTCCACCGGACCGCGCGCGATCGCCTCGCGCACATCCTGGAGGTAGCGGGAGGACAACGTGAACAGCACCGCGGCCGGCTTGGTCAAAGTCAATGTGGCGATCGCGGCGGAGTCGGAAGCGTGCACGATATTGCCCGGATCGATGTTGCGCACGCCCATGCGGCCGTCGCTCGGCGCGGTGATCGCCGTGTAGTCGAGCTGCGTCTGCGCGGCTTCGATCGCCGCATCGTCGGCATTGATCGTGGCGATGAGCTGGTCAACCCTGGCCTGCTGCTGGTCGACCACTTGCTGGGTCTGGAAGCTCTTGTCGACCAGCGTGCGCGAGCGGGCGAGGTCTTTCCGCGCGGAGGAGAGCTGGGCTTCATCCTGCATCCTCTTGGCCTTGGCCTGATCGAGCGCCGCCTGATAGAGGCGCGGATCGATCTTGACCAGGACATCGCCCTTCTTGACCTGCTGGCCTTCCGTGAACAGCACCTCTTCAAGCTTGCCGTCGACCTGCGATCTGATGCCAACGGTGAAGAACGCCTGCACCGAACCGAGGCCGGTCAGGTAGACAGGCAGGTCGCGCTTCGCGGCAACCGCCACGGTGACCGGAACAGCCGCCGACACCGACGATCGGGCCGCTCGAACCGGCTCCGGCCCCTGATGCAGGTACCATGCTCCCGTCCCGCCAACCGCGATCAAAGCCGCACAATAGAGAAGAATGCGTCGACCGCGACCCACGTTCACTCCTTGAGCGGCTTCCGCGTGCTTAGCCACGGAGCCTGCAATTGGCTGGCGTCTCTCTCCCAAGAGAAGTGTACGCGAACACGCGCGATGCACAAGTTGCATTGTCATAAACAATCTTTGGCACTGTGGCGCGACGGTAACAGACTAGGCGGTGACGCCGTGCGAATATGGGCGCATCCACAAAATTAAGATTCGGGGCTGGTATCGAGATGACACGAAGCAACTGCCGCGTGCTGCTTACCGGGACACCGTTGGCGCTCGGTGTGCTCGTGATTGGCATGCCCGCGCTCGGCGCCGACATGGCGGTCAAGGCGCCGCCTCTCAAGGCGCCGATCGTCGCCCCCTACTCGTGGACCGGCTGGTATATCGGGGCGAATGCCGGTTACGGCGTCGGGCAGGGAGCCGGCAGCTTCGCATTCGGCCCCGCCTTCGAGACCTTCAACGCCATGCCGGCAGGCGCGTTCGGCGGCGGCCAGTTGGGCTTCAATTATCAGATCATGAGCTTCGTGCTCGGGGCCGAAACCGACATTCAGGGCGCGGGCATTTCGGATGCGCGGACCTGCCTGCTGAACTGTATCGCCGGATCATCCGCGGTGATCGATCAGAAGCTGAACTGGTTCGGCACGACGCGGGCGCGCCTTGGATTGGCGAACGGCCCCGTGTTGACCTACGTGACGGGCGGCGCAGCTTACGGCGGAATCGAGACGGGCCTCACGACCGCTTTCGGCGGACTCACCAATGCCGCGACGACCAAGATGGGTTGGGTATGGGGCACTGGCGTTGAGGCGGCGCTCGGCGGCAATTGGACAGCCAAAGCCGAGTACCTGTACCTCAATCTCGGCAGTTCCGCGGTCACTTCGGTCCCAACCGGCACTTTGGGAGTGAAGAATCAGGAGCAGATCTTCCGCGGCGGCATCAATTACCATTTCGGGGGAGATCAATCTGCTGCGATTGGCCCGATCTACAATTGGGCGGGGCTGTTTGCCGGCGGCACGTTCGGCTACGGCCTGGGTCGCAACGACAGCACGTTCGTCATCCCGGCGACCAACGCCGAAGCGTTTATCCTGTCGCCGCGCGGTTTCGACGGCGGCGGCATCATCGGCTACAACTGGCAGTTCGGAACCTGGGTTGTGGGCGTCGACGCCGATTTCCAGGGCAGCACGGGCAGCGGATATCTGACCTGCGCGAACCTCTGCGCCGGCGCCGGCGCGACTACGATCGATCAGAAGCTCTCCTGGTTCAGCACCGTGCGCGGCCGTTTGGGCTATGCGGTCGGCCCGGCCCTGTTCTATGCGACCGCCGGCGGCGCCTTTGGCGAAGTGAAAGAGAACATCGCGCAGCCGTTTGCAGGCGGCAACGCCTCGTTCTCCCATAGTCAATCCGGGTTTGTGGTCGGCGGCGGCATCGAGAACAAGCTCGATCTTTTCGGCCTGCTCGGCCCGAACTGGACGACGCGGACTGAATATCTCTATGTCGACCTCGGCAGCGTCAGCGATACGTTTGCCAACCCCGCGGTCGCGGGCGGCGCTGCCCAAACTCTCACCAGCAATCTGCACGAACATATCTGGCGCACGGTGGTGTCGTACAAGTTTGGCAATCCCTGATGAGGGCGGCGCGCGTCGCTGGAGCAAGCGCGTTTTTCCGATTACCTCGACCTGGCTCTGTGCCGCCATCGCCCGGCTTGACCGGGCGATCCAACAGTAACGGCTGGCCGTGGAGACTGGATTGCCCGCTCAAGCCGTGCAATGACGCCGGGAGGAGCAAGGCGCGAGAACCAGCCTGATCGTAGGATGCTTTACAACAAAAAGCTTGATCCTTCCGGATCGTCGATCTCGCGGCCGCGCCTCATCCTAGCTCATCCATCCTGGGCATCGCAACATGCGGTAATTCGCGCTCCTTTCGGAGAGGCCTGAATTGCGATAGCTTGGCGCCTATCCGAGGGGAACGCCATGAAATTTCCGCGCCGTCGATGTCTGCAACTGATATTGGCAACCGTTGCCGCGTCATTCTTTTCATACGCCGCGTTTGCGCTCGATTATCCGACGCGTCCGGTGCGCCTGATCGTTCCGGTAGCGGCTGGCGGAGGCGCCGACATCACGGCGCGCCTGATCGGGCAGTGGCTGTCGGAACGCCTCGGCCAGCAATTCATCGTCGAGAACCGGCCCGGCGGCGGCACCAATATCGGCACCGAAGCGGCGGCGCACGCGCCAGCCGATGGCTACACGCTCCTGCTCGTCAACTTGACTCACGCGATCAATGTGACGCTTTACGAGAAGCTGAACTACAATTTCGCCCGCGACATTGAGCCCGTGGCGAGCATCATCGGCGTGTCGAACGTCATTGAAGTCCATCCATCAGTGCCGGCCAAGACGCTCCCCCAATTCATCGCCTACGCCAAGGCCAATCCGGGCAAGATCAATATGGGCTCGGCGGGCAACGGCAGTTCGTCCCACATGGCCGGCGAACTGTTCAAGATGATGGCCGGCGTCAATCTGGTCCACGTGCCTTATCGCGGCCAAGGGCCGGCGATGACCGATCTGCTCGGCGGGCAGCTGCAGGTGATATTCGCCACCACCCCCGGCACCACCGAGTATGTGCGGACCGGCAAGCTGCGTGCGCTCGCTGTGACCACGAGGGAGCGGGCCGACGCGCTGCCTGATGTTCCCACCGTGGCGGAGTTCGTCCCCGGCTATGAATCGAGCCAGTGGTACGGCATCGGCGCGCCCAAGGGCATGCCGGCCGAGATCGTCGACAAGCTCAACCGGGAGGTCAACGCTGCGCTTGTCGATCCAAGGATGAAGTCGCGCTTCGCCGATGTCGGCGGCGCCCCGCTGCCGGGGTCGCCGGCCGACTTCGCAAAGCTCATCGCCGGTGAAATCGAGAAGTGGGGCAGGGTGGTCAAGTTCGCCGGCATTCGTGCGGAGTGAATAAGCCGCGGCTGCCGCGGAGTGAACGCAACGCCGGCCCTGGCGTCTTGCAGGGTGGGCAACGCGGCTGTGCGTGACGCCGACCCTACACAGAGGCTGCCGCTGGGCTGCCCACGCGATCCGAACTCTCCTGGTTCTACCGCGTGGCAAAATCGCTCAGCGCAATTGCCCAGTTGGAACCGCCGCGGGGGGCGATTTTGCCCAGGCGCACGGATATGATCGCAACGCGCGCCGCCATCACCCCTTCACGTCGAGCAATTCGACGTCGAAGATCAGCGTGGCGTTGGGCGGGATGACGCCGCCGGCGCCGCGGGCCCCATAGCCGAGCTCGGGCGGGATGATGAGGGTGCGCTTGCCGCCAACCTTCATGGTCGCAACGCCCTCGTCCCAGCCCGCAATGACCTGACGCCGGCCGAGCGGAAATTCGAACGGCTGGCCGCGATCGACCGAGCTGTCGAACTTCCTGCCCTTGGCGCCGCCTTCATAGAGCCAGCCGGTGTAGTGCATGACGCAAATCTGACCGGGTTTCGGCGTGGCGCCGACGCCCACCTTGGTGTCCGTGATCTTCAGACCCGATGGCGTGGTGATGGTGGCGCCGGCGGCCTGGGCCATCGCAGCAGTGGGCGCAACAACCGCGACAGCGCCGGCCAGTGCGGTAGCAAGGGCAAGCGCTGCCGCGCTGCCAGCAAATGGGAAAGCTCGCATTCTTTCTCCTCCTTAGGAAGCGGTGCTCAGCCGGCGGCTGCAACCGCACGGCGCGCTAGGACGCCGACCAGGTGCGCCCGGTATTCAGCGCTGCCGTGGATATCGCCGGCAAGACCGTCCGCCGGGATTGTCAGCCCCTCGAGCGACTTTGGCGAAAATCGACGCTTGAGCGCGGCCTCGAATTCTCCCACGCGGAACACGCCGGAGGCGCCGGCGCCGGTCACCGCGACCCGCACTTCGGAAGGCCGCTTGGCGACGAATACGCCGACCAGCGCAAAGCGCGACGCCGGATTGCGGAATTTCTGATATGCTGCCTTCTTCGGGACTGGGAAGCTCACCTTGGTGATGATCTCGTCGGACGCGAGCGCCGTCTCAAACAGGCCCTTGAAGAATTCGTCGGCCACGATCTTGCGCTTGGTGGTGATAATGGTGGCAGCAAGGCCAAGGCAGGCGGCCGGATAATCGGCATTCGGGTCGTTGTTGGCGATCGAACCTCCGAGCGTGCCGCGGTGACGCACCGCCGGATCGCCGATCATGTGGGCAAGCGCCGCCAGTGCCGGAATCGCCTGCTGCACCACCGGCGAAGCGGCTACGTCCGCATGGCGCGCCATTGCGCCGATCACGAGATTGCGGCCCTTGAGCTCGATGCCCGCCATCCCGTCTATCTTGTTGAGGTCGATGATGTCGGAGGGCGAGGCAAGACGCTGCTTCATGGTGGGCAAAAGGGTCTGCCCGCCCGCCAAGAGCTTGGCATCCTCGAATTTGGCGAGCAGGTTGGCCGCCTGCCGCAGACCGCTGGCGCGATGATAGGTGAAATTGTACATGCCTCGTCTACTCGGCTGCCTGATGCGGAGCAGCGTCGCCCTTCATGGCCCTGGCGCCGGCCGCGATGGATTTCACAATATTGTGGTAGCCGGTGCAGCGGCAGATATTGCCTTCAAGCTCTTCCCGGATGGTGCGCTCGTCAAGTTCATGGCCGAGGCGATGCACCATGTCGACTGCCGTCATGATCATGCCCGGCGTGCAGAAGCCGCATTGCAGGCCGTGGTTCTCGCGGAACGCCTCCTGCATGGGATGCAGCTTGTCGCCGGTCGCAAGCCCTTCGATCGTGAGCACGTTCGCGCCGTCCGCTTGCAGCGCGAGCATCGTGCAGGATTTGACCGCCTTGCCGTCGACATGGACGACGCAGCACCCGCATTGGGAGGTGTCGCAGCCGACATGCGTGCCGGTCAACCGCAGCTGCTCGCGCAAGAGCTGCACCAGCAAAGTGCGGGCCTCGACGGTGGCCTTGACGGGTTTGCCGTTCACCGTCAGCGAAACGGCAGGCATTGGCGACCTCCTTGTGGCGCGAAGCGCTCATGGTGCGAAGCGCTCCTTCCTGCCTCCGCGAGAGCAGGGTAGGAAGGGTTCCTGCAAGCGCGGCAGAAAACGCCATTAACCTAATCGGCTAGCGGGATCAAGCGGTTGCCCTTTGCGGCGACTGCCCAACAGTCCCGTAGCAGTGGCTCCCGTAATGCATGGCTTGAACACATTCCAGGCCCCTCGCCCGCCAGCGCGAGACGTTGCCGTTTGCGGTCTTCGTCGTCAGGGCCGTCCGCGGGGCGCGTACCTCATCCTCATGGCGATGGACTGTCTGCTCGCGCGACCGTAAAAGGTAGACGTTGCGGGGCGATTGACAGGGGCGTGGAATGCGCTGTTAGACGGGCGGCAAAAAAGGGGCGTCGACAACATTGGCCACGCGGATTGAGCCAAAGCTGTTCCTGCGCTCAGGCTTCGCCATATCATGCTTCGGCCATATGGTGATCCTGACAATTGGCCTCATCTTTGCGGGCGCGAATCCGTTCGACACTGTGCCGGCGGACGCCATCACCGTTGAAATCGTCTCGGCAAATGAGGTTGGGGCCGGCGCCGACAATCCTGGGACTGCGCCGACGGGCGGCCCAGAGACTGCTCCGTCATCGGAGCCCGCCACCGACTCTGCCGCGTCGGCATCACAGCCCCAGCCAACGCCGCCGTCAACGCCTCAAGCAACGCCGCCACCTCAAGCAACGTCGCCACCCGATCGGCGTACGACGCGTCAGGCCTCGGCGCCGACGCAGGCTTCGCCGTCCCCTTCATCCCTCACGCCATGGTTTCAGCCGCCGCCCGAGCCGCCCCCGTCCGCCGAGATGCGCGAACTCAACCCGGCCGACATGTTCGGGATGCCGCTGGCGATGCCTGACGGAAAGCTTGGCGGCAGCTTCGATGCGCCGGCGATCGACAAGGCCAACGTCCCGAACGGCGACATCACCGCATTCCACCAGCATCTGAGGACCTGTTCGAAGCTGCCCGCCGGAGTAAGCGTGACAGACAACGTCAGAGCGGTATTGCGGGTCTTCCTCAAACCGGACGGCACATTGGCGGCGCCGCCCCAGCCGATCCGAATTGAAGGCGTGTCGAGAGGAGGCGGGGAGCTTTATCAGAGCGTCGTCGCCGCGCTGCGCAAATGCCAACCCTTCAACATGCTGCCGGCGGACAAGTACGAGGAGTGGAAGGTATTCGACCTTTCGTTCACTCCGCAGACCTTCGGCGGGGGATGAGGCGCGCGAGTGCCTCATGGTCGACGCGGTGGTCGGAGAACGTCGTGAGTTGTGCAAGCTGTAATGGCGATTTTTGCAGCCATAATCGCGCATAATGTTCACGAAAATATCCGTTAATGCCCGTATCATCCGCCTCCCTGCTCGCGAAACGCCTGCGGGGTGAGGCCGGTCTGCTTGCGGAAGAAGCGGGTGAAGTGCGATGGGTCGGCAAAGGTGAGGTCGTAGGCGATCTCGTGGATTGGCTGATTGGTGAAGACCAACTGGCGTTTCGCCTCGGTCAGCACGCGCTGGCGGATGAGGTGGCCCGCCGTGACGCCGGCCGCCCGCTTGACATGATCGTTCAGCCGGTCTGGCGTCATGGAGAGCTTGCCGGCGTAGAAGGAAAGCTGGCGCTCGCGGCGGAAGTGCTCCTCGACGAGGTAGCGCAAGGCGTCAACCGTCGGGTCGGCCGGCATCAGCGTCGCCGCGCCGGTCCTGGCGCGGCTCGCCGCGAGCCGCGCCACCGCGATGGCGATCAGCGCAAGGTAGCCGCGCATGGCGAGGCGGTAGCCCGGGCGGGCGAGAAAACGCTCCTCGTGGAGGTCGGCGCAAAGCCGTCCGATCCGATCCCCTTCGTCCTCGCCTGACAGCGGCACCACCGGATCGGCGGCAAGCGCGCGCAGAGCCGAGATCGCCTCGCCCGAGCGTTCGCCAAGTCCCCGCGCGACATCCTCAGTGAAAGTCAGCACCCAGCCCTCGGTCGCCTCCGGGCGGAAGCGGAAGCCATGCGCGATGGTGGCCGGTATGATGACCGCGACCGGCGCCTCGAAAGGGATCACCTGGGTCTCGAACGTCATCTCGCCGCCGCCGCGGGCGATCAACAGGATCTGAAACAGATTGCGGTGGCGATGCGCCCGGATCGTCCAGTCATGGATGGAAGAGCGCGAAGAGATGGTCTCGATGTGAACGAAGTCGAACGCCTGATCGTCCGGCGGATCGCCGTAGAGATGGAACAAAGGCAGGGGGGAGCTGCGCGGCATGGGAGCAGTGTAGCGCATTTCGGCGGGCCGACGCCAAAGTGATGCGGTCGTTGCCGCAGTCTGGCAAGCCCGACTTCGGTGCGCCGTGCCCACCACCGCACGGCCTTTGGGGGTCAGCGAGCACGCTTCGCTTTGCCTGCCATGCGACGCTTCCATATGACCCGAATCTGCTATAGCGCCCCGCTCTAACCCCTCGAAGTCCGCCTACACACGCTTATAGGCACGATCGTGGTAAACCAGCGCCGGGCCGGCCGGGCCCAATCTGATGTCCACCACGGCGCCGAAGATGACGTTGTGGCTCGCCACCGCGCGGATTTCCACCACCCGGCAATCGAAGGCGACAACGGACTCCGCCAGCACCGGCGCGCCTGTCTTAAGAGCGAACCACGATCCCGTCGCGAAACGTTGCGCGTTGAAGACGCCGGTGCGTCCGGCAAACACGTCGGCAATGGCTTCGCAATCGGCGCCCAGGGTGTTGACGCAGAACACTTTGTTCTCGCGCAGAATCGGCCCGCCCTGGCTCCTGCGGTTGAGGCACACGAGCAGCGTCGGCGGGGCGTCCGACACCGAGCAGACCGCAGTTGCAGTGAAGCCGGTCTTGCCGCCGGGCCCGGCCGTGGTCACCACATGGACGGCGGCGCCCAGGCGGCACATGGCGTCGCGAAACGCAGCCGCCCCCACGGTGACGACCGGCTCAGGCCCGATCGCCTCGAAAGCGCCCGCCATGGCGTCGTCCGGCCGCTGATCGTCGATCCAGCTCATCAAACAAATGATAGCACGCGGGGCGGATTGGCGCAGCGTAATCTGCCATCCGCGGGCGGCGGGTTATGCCTTCGGTGACTCAGCAGCACTCACCCGCTCTACTCCGCCGCCCGCGCCGCCCGCGCCGCGTGCGAGGCAAAGTTGGATACATCGTCCGGATTGATCCATGTCGGATCCGTCCAGCCGCGCTCGTCGTAGTCGGCCATGCAGTCTTCCGCGAGCGCGATCATGCGGTCGAGCGCGCCGGAGCTGCGCGCATTCCACATTGCCTGGATGCGGATATCCTCGTGGTTGCCGGCATAGTTCATCTCGTAGAGTTCGTGGCGGCCGCCGAACTCGCTGCCGACCGCATCCCACAACAGCTTCATGATTTTGATGCGTTCGCGGTAATCGATGCCGTAGGAGCCGCGGACATATTTCGCAAGATATCTGTCGATCTCGGGGTTCTGGAAATCGCGCGCCGAGGACGGCAGATAAATCAGCGCCGACGCGACGATCTTTTGAACAATCTCCTTGACCCGACCATATGCGTCGCCGGCGAACACCCGGTAGCTCGCGCCCGATTGCGCATTGGGAAGCACGGTGTCGCCGACCCATGGCACCGGATTCATCGCCATGGCGTCCGAGATCGCCCAGAACAGGTTACGCCAGGCGATAATCTCGCCGAGCATCGCCTGGTTGCCGCGGAATTCCTCTGAGCCGGTCGCCCGCAGGGCCTTGGCGATAATGCCGACCATGAAATCGAGTTTGACCGCGAGCCTGGTGCAGCCCTGAAACTGGTAGCCGTTGAGAAAGCCCGAACGCGGATAGAAAACCTTGATCTTCTCGATGTCGCGGTGAAGCAGCACGTCCTCCCACGGGATGAGCACATTGTCGAACACGAAGATGGCGTCGTTCTCGTCGAAGCGCGACGACAGCGGATAGTCGAACGGGGTTCCCATCACGCTTGCCGTCATCTCGTAGGATGGGCGGCAGAACAGTTTGACTCCAGGCGCGTCCATCGGGGCGATGAACATCACTGCCAGATCGGAATCGTTAATCGGCATCGCGGCGTTCTGCCCGAGGAAGTTGTAGTGGGTCAGGGCCGATGAGGTCGCCACCACCTTGGCGCCCGAGACGTAGATGCCGGCATCGGTCTCTTTCTGGATGGTAATGAACACATCCTTGACCTGGTCGGCCGCCTTGGCGCGGTCGACCGGCGGATTGACGATGGCGTGGTTCATGAACAGAACGTGATTCTGGGCGCGCCGATGCCAGTTCTGCGCGTTGCCGGCGAACTTGTCGTAGAAGGCATGGTTCGCCCCGAGTGTGTTCATCAGGGAGGCCTTGTAGTCCGGGGTGCGCCCCATCCAGCCATATGACATGCGCGCCCAGGTCGCGATGGCCTCGCGCTGGCCGATCAGGTCCTCGCGCGAATGGGCGACGCGGAAGAACTTATGCGTGTAGCCGCCATTGCCCGTATCGGTCGGGCAGGTCAGCACATCCTTGGTGGCTGGGTCGTGCAGCGCGTCATAGAGCTTCGCAATGGTGCGCGCAGCGTTGCGGAACGCCGGATGGGCGGTGACATCGCGAACGCGCTCGCCATAGACGTAGACCTCGCGGCCGTCGCGCAGGCTTTCGAGATATTCCTTGCCGGTGAACGGCCGGTTGGGGGCGCCGATGGAATCTTCGGCCCTGGTCCGGCCTGTCGTTGGGCTCATAAGTATCCTCCGCGGTGTTGCGGCGATCATGGGCGCGGCGCGGCGGTCCGCAAAAGATACGAAACCGGGGATTGCTGGAACAATTCCTCTCCTGCGTTGCCGCGCCGCAGGAATCAGGACCGCGCCGGGGGGAAGCTCCTGATGCCTCTTCTCCGGGTTATGCAGACGCCACGCCGCGTTGCCGCGCCAAAACGGCCCTGTTAAGAGGGAGAGGGTAGGAATCAGGCAGTGGGAAAATCGGCGATCAGGAGTAGCAAGGGCATGAGACCTTCCTGACGCCTGATCCCGGATTCCTGGTCCCATGATTCCTAGTTTCTGGCCCTCACTCCCGATTCCTGGCTCCTGACGCATGGAAGTATTCGTCCAGCAGCTTATCAACGGAATTACGCTGGGCTCGATCTATGGCCTGATCGCCATTGGCTACACGATGGTGTTCGGCATCATCGGCATGGTGAATTTCGCCCATGGCGATGTGTTCATGGTATCGGCGTTCATCGGGCTCATCGCCTACCTGATCGTCACCGCCTGGCTCGGCATCGCCTCGGCGGTTGGCGCGCTCCTCATTGTGCTTATCGTCGCCATGGCGTTGACCTCGCTTGTCAATTGGACGATCGAACGCATCGCCTATCGGCCGTTGCGCGGCTCATTCCGCCTCGCGCCGCTGATCTCCGCGATCGGCATGTCGATCCTGCTGTCGAATTTCGTCCAGGTCGCCCAGGGCCCGCGCAACAAGTCGATCCCGCCGCTGCTGCAAGGCGAGTTCGTGCTGATGGGGCGCGAGAGCTATCAGGTCACGCTGTCGCACCGCCAATTGCTGATCTGGATCGTGACCGCAGTCCTGCTCGTGGTGTTTTGGTATCTGGTGAGCCGCACCGCTCTCGGCCGCGCACAACGCGCCTGCGAGCAGGACCAGAAGATGGCGGCGCTGCTCGGCGTCGACGTTGATCGAACGATCTCGATCACCTTCGTGATCGGGGCGGCGCTGGCCGCCGTCGCCGGGACCATGTACCTCATGTATTATGGCGTGGTGAATTTCAGTGACGGCTTTACCCCCGGCGTGAAGGCTTTCACGGCTGCGGTCCTGGGGGGGATCGGGTCGCTGCCCGGGGCCGTGGTCGGCGGCATCCTGATAGGTCTCGTCGAAACCATGTGGTCAGCCTATTTTTCCATCGACTACAAAGACGTCGCGGCCTTCTCGATCCTCGCCATTACGCTGATCTTCCTGCCCCAGGGCCTGCTCGGCCGCCCGGAAGTGGAGAAGGTGTAGTTCCGTGGCGACCGCGCCAGCCAAGAACGACATCGCCGGCGCCTTCAAGGATGCCGGATTCTGGGCGCTCGTGGCGTTGGGGCTGTTCCTGCCGCTGATCGGGTTTCGGGCGGTCCAGGACATCCACAACGAGCTGACGCTCGAAACGCGGTGGCCGCTGCTGTTCGCTTTCGTGGCGATCGTCGCGGCCGGGCGGCTCCTCCACAATCTTCTCATTGCACCGTGGCGGGAGCGGCGGCGTGTCGCTGCCCGGGCCGCAGTCGGCGCGCCGCACTGGAGCGCCCGGTTGGGCAGCGTGCTCGCGCCTTTGTTCATCGGCTTTGCGCTGGCCTATCCGGCGATTGCGGTGTGGCTTGCAGGCGCCGGCGGCGCGGTGAAATGGATCGACAATTTCGGCATCCAGATCCTGATCTACGTGATGCTCGGCTTCGGCCTCAACATCGTGGTCGGATTAGCCGGATTGCTCGATCTCGGTTACGTGGCGTTCTACGCGGTCGGCGCCTATTCGTATGCGCTGTTGGCGCAGACCTTCGGGTTCTCGTTCTTCATGCTGCTTCCTGTCGCCGGGATCCTGGCGGCGTTTTGGGGGATGATGCTCGGGTTTCCCGTGCTGCGCCTGCGCGGCGACTATCTTGCCATCGTGACCCTTGCGTTCGGAGAAATCATTCGCCTCGTGCTCATCAACTGGGTGCCGGTGACCAACGGCTATGCGGGCATTGCCAGCATTCCGCGGCCCACCTTTTTCGGCATTCCGTTCAACGCCTCGGATGAAGGCTTTGCAGCCGTATTCGGCCTGCCGCTCTCGCCGATCTATCGGCTGGTCTTTCTCTACTACATCATTCTCGCCCTCGCCCTGCTCACTTCGTTCGTGACCGTGCGGCTGCGCCGGCTGCCGGTGGGGCGCGCCTGGGAGGCGCTGCGCGAGGACGAGATTGCGTGCCGCTCCCTCGGCATCAACACGACCAACACGAAACTGACCGCATTTGCGATCGGCGCCGGTTTCGGCGGATTCGCCGGAGCCTTCTTCGCGGCGCGGCAAGGCTTCATCTCGCCGGAGTCTTTTACCTTTATGGAATCGGCCACGATCCTCTCTATCGTGGTGCTGGGCGGCATGGGGAGCCAGATCGGGGTCGCGATTGCGGCCATCGCGATGATCGGCGGCACCGAGGCGCTGCGCGAGCTCGACGTGCTCAAGGAGGTTTTTGGCAACGATTTCGATCCGACCCAGTACCGCATGCTGCTGTTCGGATTCGCCATGGTGCTGATCATGGTCGTGCGTCCGCGCGGGCTGATCGCGGCCCGGGAGGCCTCGGTGCATCTTGCCGCGCGCAAGAAGATTTCCGGCGCTCTCGTGCGGGAGGGACGCGGATGACTGCCCTGCTGCGGGTCGAGCACCTCACCATGCGGTTCGGCGGCCTCGTCGCCGTTAACGATCTCAGCTTTACGACCAATCGCGGCGACATCACCGCGCTGATCGGACCGAACGGCGCCGGCAAGACGACGGTGTTCAACTGCATCACCGGCTTCTACAAGCCGAGCGAAGGCCGCATTGCGCTCGCCCATGGCGCGCCGGAGATATGGGAGGAACTGGCGGCGCTGACGCAACGCGATGCCCGCAGCGTCGCGCGCGGAGACGGCGCGCTGTTCCTGCTCGAACGCATGCCCGATTACCTGGTGGCGCACCGCGCCAAGGTCGCCCGCACGTTCCAGAACATCCGGCTGTTTTCCGGCATGTCGGTGCTGGAAAACCTGCTGGTCGCTCAGCATAACCCGCTGATGGCGGCGTCCGGCTACACGGCGCTCGGAATCTTCGGCATCGGCAACTATGGTCGGGCCGAACGCGCCGCCATCGCCGCCGCACGCCACTGGCTCGACCTCACTGGCCTCACCGATCGCGCCGACGACCCGGCGGGCGACCTGCCCTACGGGGCGCAGCGCCGCCTCGAAATCGCGCGCGCGATGTGCACCGAACCTGTGCTCCTCTGCCTCGACGAGCCGGCCGCCGGCCTCAATCCGCGTGAAACCGCAGAGCTCAACGAGCTCATCCTGCGTATCCGCAGCGACCACAACGTTTCAGTATTGCTGATCGAGCATGACATGAGCGTGGTGATGGAGATTTCGGACCACGTCGTCGTGCTCGACTACGGCGTCAAGATTGCAGACAACGTTCCGGCCGCCGTCCGCGATGATCCGAAGGTGATCGCCGCCTATCTGGGCGTCGAGGATAAGGAGGTGGGCCGCGTTGAGGCGGAGGTCGGGCTGTGACCGAAGGCGCGAGGAAGAACTCGCTTTCCCCGCGAAGGGCGTTCCCCCTCACCCGCTCGCGGGGCAGGGTTGGGGAGGGCGCCCCCCGACAGACTAAGATTCTGTGGCAGGCCCCCCTCCCTGGCCCTCCCACGCAAGCGGGGGAGGGGGAACGCGTTGCGGCAAGTGAAGACGGCGTCCGATGACCTCGCTCCTCTGCCTGCGCGGCGTCAAGACCTACTACGGCAATATCATTGCGCTTCGCGGCATCGACGTCGACGTCAAGGAGGGCGAGATCGTCACCCTCATCGGCGCCAACGGCGCCGGCAAATCGACGCTGATGATGACGATCTTTGGCAATCCGCGCGCGCGCGAGGGCTCGATCAGGTTCGCCGGCCGCGACATCACTGGCCTGCCGACCCATGAGATTGCCCGACTTCGCATCGCGCAGTCGCCCGAGGGCCGGCGCATCTTCCCGCGCATGACCGTCATGGAAAACCTCCAGATGGGCGCGGCAGTACGCGACGGCGGCACCGCCGCCGACCTTAAGCGTGTCCTCTCGTTGTTTCCGCGCCTCGCTGACCGGCTCAGCCAGCGCGGCGGCACGCTCTCGGGGGGCGAGCAGCAGATGCTGGCGATTGCCCGCGCCCTGATGGGCCGGCCGCGCCTGCTCTTGCTCGATGAACCCTCCCTTGGCCTCGCGCCGATCATTGCGCGGCAGATTTTCGATATCATCCGCATCCTCAACGAACGCGACGGCCTCTCGGTACTGCTGGTGGAGCAGAACGCCTACCATGCGCTGCGGCTCGCCCACCGCGGCTATGTGATCGTCAACGGCGCCATCACCATTTCGGGCACGGGGCACGAACTGCTGGCGCGGCCCGAGGTTCGCGCGGCCTATCTCGAAGGGGGGCGGAGGTAGATTCGACAGCATGCGGCGCCCCTTTGCAGTATCCTGCAATTAGACGGCGCGTATCGCATTTTTTGTGGCGTTCCGTGCAATTCGAGGACGTGTGTACTGCGCCGCCATCGCCGATGCCGCTGCGGTCAGGTCCTGCACCCAGATCAGGCGAACGACGGTCACCGCGTGAGCAAGGCGAAGCGCAGGCAGTGCGAAAGGCGGCCGTCCAGAGGGCGCTTTGCCCACCCTTGTATTAGCGCGAATCAGTATGGTGAGGCCCGTTCCGCAAGGAACGGTCCGGGCTCACCCGATGTGCAGCGACTGATCGAGCACTTGGGGTGCATGTAGGTATTGCGCTAAGGTTCTGGGAGCTGAACGCCCGAAGAGGAACGACATCGTTGCAGACTGCCATCGCCACCGTTTGCCTGAGCGGCACGCTCAATGAAAAGCTCGAAGCGATTGCCGCCGCCCGCTTCAAGGGGGTCGAGATCTTCGAGAACGACCTGTTGTCCTTCGATGGCGCCCCGGCGCAGGTCGGACGCAGGATCAAGGACCTCGGCCTTGCGGCGGTCACGTTCCAGCCCTTTCGCGACTTTGAGGGGATGCCGGAACCGCTGCGCGCGAAAGCCTTCGCCCGCGCCGAGCGCAAGTTCGACCTGATGGCCGAACTGGGCTGCGATCTCCTGATGATCTGCAGCAATGTGTCGCCCGACTCGCTTGGCGGCATCGACCGTGCGGCGGCCGACTTCCGCGAGCTTGGCGAGCGCGCGGCGAGACGGGGCCTTCGCGTTGCCTTCGAGGCCCTGGCCTGGGGAAGGCACATCAGCGACTATCGCGACGCCTGGGAGGTGGTGCGCCGCGCCGATCATCCCGCCGTTGGTCTGGTGCTCGACAGCTTCCATGTGCTCGCACGCGGCACCGATCTCAATGCGATACGCGCCATCCCGAAGGAGCGCATCTTCCTGGTCCAGGTCGCCGACGCGCCGAAGCTCAACATGGACTATCTGTCCTGGAGCCGCCATTACCGCTGCTTTCCCGGGCAAGGCGAGCTTGCCATCGGCGCCTTCATGGATGCTCTGCACGCCACCGGCTTTGACGGGCTCATTTCGCTGGAAATCTTCAACGACAGCTTCAGGGCGGGATCGGCGCATTATGTTGCCATCGACGGCCAGCGTTCGCTCCTCGTGATGCTTGACGAGCTGCGGCAGAGGACCGGAATGCCGGTCAAGGGACTGCCGCGGCTGCCGCCGCGTGCGCATTGCCGCGGCATCGACTTCATCGAGTTCGCCTTGGACGAAGCTGCCGCCGCGACGTTCGAGACGGCGCTTGGCGCGCTCGGCTTCGTCAAGGCCGGCGTCCACAAATCAAAGGCCGTGACACGCTGGCGGCAGGGCGACATCAATCTCGTCGTCAACTGCGACAACGAGGGTTTCGCTCACTCCTTCAACATCACCCACGGCTCGGCGGTCTGCGCGATGGCGCTGAAGGTTGACGATGCGGCCGCGACGCTCAGCCGCGCCGTGGAACTGCTCGACCTGCCGTTCCGGCAGGTCGTGCGGACCGGCGAGATCGATATTCCGGCCGTGCGCGGGCTCGGCGGCAGCCTCGTCTATTTCGTCGACGACAAGACCGACCTCGGCCGCCACTGGGAGATCGACTTTGACGCGCCGCCATCATCCGACGGCGGCTGTGAAGCCGGGGATGCAGGGCTCATCGCTTTCGACCATGTCTCGCAGTCGATGCAGCACGAGGAGATGCTCACCTGGCTCCTGTTCTACACGTCGCTCCTCGCCGTGCAGAAGACACCGGTTCAGGACGTGCTCGACCCGGGCGGGATCGTGCATAGCCAGGTCGTTGAAACCGCGGACGGCGCATTTCGACTCGTGCTCAATGCCTCGCAGAGCCGCCAGACCCTGTCGTCGCGCTTTCTGACCGAGCTGTTCGGCTCCGGCGTGCAGCATATCGCTTTTGCGACAAGCGATGTGTTTGCGACCGCCAAGCGCCTGCGCGCGAGGGGGGTCGAGCTGCTGGCGATTCCGGAAAACTACTATGACGATCTCGAGGTCCGCTTCGATTTTCCGCCGGGCGCGCTCGACCGGCTGCGCGCCGACAATATCCTCTATGACCGTCAAGGCGCAGGCGAATATTTCCAGCTCTACACCAAGACCTTCGACGGCGGATTTTTCTTTGAGATCGTGGAGCGGCGCGCCTATGCAGGCTTCGGCGCCGCCAACGCTGCGATCCGCCTCGCTGCGCAGGCTCGCCTCGTGCGTGATCCGGCCAGCTTAGGGCGCTAATGGCGATGTTGCAGGGTGGGCAAAGCGAAGCGCGCCCACGAACCGCGTGTGGCGGGCACGGCGCACCGAAGTCGGGCTTGCCCGGCTTTGGCGCTCAAAATGTGTTGAAATCGGCGACAGCCGATTTCAATTGAGCGCGCCTTATCCACCCGACACGGTTCGAGACACCGGAAACCCATCATGAGCCTCATCGCAACTGGGTGGAGATCGCTCCGTACGCAGGTATTGGAACACAGGGCCCAACTGAGCCTTTCCGTTCGGGTAACGGCCGCGGCGGTATCGAGCCTCATCCTTTCGCACTTGCTGCATCTTCCCGTGCCGTTGTGGGCTGTGCTGACGGCAGTGATCTTGACGCAGGCGAGCTTCGGCCGGTCGCTGAAGGCGACGATCGACTATTTGATCGGCACGGTTGGAGGCGCCATTTACACCGGCGCGCTTGCGGCGCTGCTACCCCACAGCAGTGAGATCGCCCTGGCTGGCGTCCTCATCCTGGCAGTCGCGCCATTGGCGCTGCTTGGGGCGGTCAACCCGCGCTTCAACGTCGCGACGTTCACAGGCGTGATGGTGCTTTTGCTTCCGGGGATTACCTATGGCCCGATCGAATCCGCGTTCTATCGCGTGGTCGAGGTGGCGGTCGGAGGCCTCACGGCATTGGCGGTATCGCTCTTCGTTCTGCCGGCGCGCGCCCATTCCCTCGCGATCGAGGCTGCGGCTCAGGCGCTGGATCTCGCCGCGCGGTCCATTCCTGAGCTGTTCGCAGGCTTCGCGAAAGCCTGCAATAGCTCGGCGATCGGAAGCATCCAGGACAGCATCGGCCAGGCTGTTACGCGGTTGCAGGCGATCGGCGCGGAGGCGAGGCATGAACGGATAAGCTTCCTTGAAGGGGAGCCCGAACTGGGGCCGCTGCTGCGCACGCTGCTGCGGCTGCGCCACGACCTCGTGATGATTGGACGGGCTGCCGCCGAGCCCCTGCCTGAAAAAATCCGGCAGCGGCTCGGACCGCCGCTGGCACGCGTCGCGGAAACTGCCGCCGCCTATCTCCGCCAAAGCGGAGAAGCGCTGGTTGCCCGGCACGCTCGGTCGCCGCTCCCTGAAGCCGAAGCAGCGCTCGACGGCTGCGCCGATGCCTTTGCGGCGATCAGGCGCGAGGGCCTCACGGTCGGGCTGCCCGTGGATACGGTGGAGCGCATCTTCGCATTGGGATTCGTGCTCGAACAGTTGCGGCGCAATTTCCGCGACCTCGAACGCTGCGTGAAGGAAGCGGCGCGCACGAAGTAAATCGACCGGCAGGGTGGGCGCTCTTCGACAAGCTCAGAGCGAAGCGCGCCCCCGCAGCCCCTCCCTAGCCTCCCCCGCTTGCGGGGAAGGGGAAGGGGAGGGGGCGGGCACGGCGCGCATCCTTCGACAATCTCAGAGGCGCGCCTTTACCCATGCTACTCCCTGCGTAGCCTCTTTCTCTTTCCCGCTTCGCCGGCTCAGTTCGCCGCCTTCTTTGCCGCCTCTTGCGCTGCCTTCTCGGCAGCGCGCGCTCCCGCGAGGATGCTGGCCATGGCGTAATTGCCCTCATGACATGCGTATTCGTAGATGGGATCATCACTCTTGCGCATCGGAATGACGGCTGTCCACGGCCTCGTCCACATCGTCGGATCTTCGACCGTGAATTCGTAGAGGAGCGTGTTGGCGTCGGTGCGCGTGAAGCGCTCGACAAGGTGCGTGTTCGCACTGGAGTTTGGCAGGCTGGTCTCGCGTTTGAAATTGATCGTGTCGACAACCAGCGTATCGCCCTCGAAGTGGCCGCGCGAGTCGCCCTTCCATTGACGGATCTGTCCGTGGGGACGCCCATCCAACGGGATGATGCGGGCGTCGTGGACCATTTCGTTGAGGATCACCACGTATTGCGGCGTCTGAAAGAGTTGAAAGTTATTATTGTAGGCGCCGGGATGCATCGGCGGTCCGGCGTTCAGCCCCATAAGGCAGCGCTCCTGCAGCGGCCGGTCTTCCCATGAATCGGCGTGGGGATGCCCGAGCTGCGTCGCGCGCTGTTCCGCGGCGCGCGCTTCCGCGCGCTTCTTGCCCTCAGGCGTCATCTCGGGAAGGCGGCCGTTGGGCGGATCCACGATCAACGAGGTGCGCTTTGTTCCCACCACCTTGTCGCCGCGGTCATACCAGAACTCGTTGTAAGGGACGACGCCGCCCGGGGGGTACATCAAGCCGCCAGCCTCGGGATCGATCAGATCGCGATTCTGGCGTTGATTTTCTTCCCTCTCGAAGGCCGCGGCTTCCTCGTCACTGGCGAAAAACGCCTTCGTTCCCAGCGCTGCGGGCCGCTCCATCGGCGTGATCGTGCGGTAGTCCCACACGCCCTGCAGGTCCGGCTGGCCATCTGCCGTTCGCGGCACGGTCCACGTCTCTCCCGCCGCCAGCGCCGGCGTCAGAAGCGCCGCCGCGACCACGGCTGACACGCCACCAATTGAAGTGAGAAGTCGATGGTTCATAGGAAACCTCCTTTTCACTTGCCTGGTTGCTTGCGAAGATGCCCGTACATGAGCTCTTCCACGAATTCCACGCACTTGAACTCCATCAGTTGGGCGTTCTTCTCCAGCCGGCGATAGAGCGGCATGCTCATTTTCCAGGGCCGCGAAAACACCTTCGGATCCTCGATGGTGGCCTCATAAGTCAGGGCGTCCGGGCTCAAGGGCGTGTAGCGTTCGACCACATGCAGGGCGTCGCTGTGGAAATTCCCGGCCCTGTCAAACCAAGTCTGATCGTTCAAACGCGTCACGTCGACGACCAGAGTATCACCTTCCCAGTGGCCGACCGAGTGCCCCATCCAGCTGTCGACCGGGTTTGGGGGCGCCTGATCCATGTAGATCGTGCGAGCAGCGCCCGCATACTCATAGGCGATCAGGATATATTTCGGAGTCTGAACGATTTGAAACGGAAACGGCATATAAGTCGCCCGCGGCACGCCGGGCAAATAGCACTTGATCTCCGGATCGGCGGTCAGACGGTGTTCGAAGTTCTCTTTCTTTTTCGCCGCCGCCGCGGGCAGGTAGGGGATCTCATTGCCTTCGACGACGCCGAGCCCGGCCGGAACTGCGCCGGCCGCACCAAGAGCCACCACCGGTCCCGATTGCGCCGCGTGCTCCTGGATGTCCCAGTTTGCCGTGTTGAGCGCCTGCCAGATGCCGTTCAAGTCCGCCTTCCCATCCGCCGTCCGTGGCGCCTTATAAACCTCGGCCCCGCTCGCGCTCGGCATCACGCCGAGCTGTAGCGTGATTATGACTGCGGCCGCCGCACTCGCAAATGTTATGTCTCTGAACCGGTCTCGCATCTGCGTCTCCTCTCCCTGCCCTGGATGTCCGGCGGGCGCCGCCGCTATCCGGTTGCTATCCCTACGGTTACTTAGGCTTCTCCGCGAGATAATCGCTTCAATCATTGCGTGGCGCCGCAGCGAGCTTCCCCTCCCTTTGCAAGCGTTGCAAGCGGGGGGATTACAAGCGGCGCAGTTATTCTTCGCCGGCGCTTCAGCTTGTCAGCCCGCTTCACCGAGTCAATCGGGTTTCTCCAGTGTGGGAGACGCCCTTCAGATCGCATTACCCTTCCGACATGCCCGCGCCTGTCGTGGCCCGCACAAGCCTGGCCCTCACGCTGAAGGGACAGTTCAGCCGGATGCCCGCTAATTGCGGGTCGAGGCTTGCTGATCCAGCGGATACCAGAATGTCTGATGGCAGCTCTCGCAGACGCCTTCCATCCGGGCGCCGATGTCATCCAGCAACGGGACGTCCTTGGCATCACTCGCCCGCAGCGCTTCCACACCGAGAGCCTGTAATGCCCTGGCGAACGCATCAAAGCTCTTTCGCTTCTTCTTGATAAGCGCGCTTATCTCCGGGGGCTCCAATTCCACCCCCGGCGCCTCCGATCTGGCGCCGGCCGGAGCTGCTTCGCGACCAGGCATCATCAGAAGATTAGCGCCTTCGACTATTCGCACGGCGGCGCGACGCACATCGAGCCACTGCTCCGGCGTTTTAGGAGACAGATCCTGAGCGCCTTGCTTATCGATAACCGTCCCTGCCGCGCCCCAAAGTGCGTCGGCGGACGGATCGATGATAGATTCCATGAGATCTTTGATGGTGGAGTAGACCGGGCGGTCGCCGGCGGCTCTGTCAGCGGAAGCGCCACATCGAGCGTTTCCATTGGCCCGCTTTGCGGCTTTGCCGGTCTGCCGTTCCTCCACGCAAGACTTTGCGGTCTTTTGCTGAGCGATGGCGAGCGAGGATACCGCGATGACCCCCAGGGCCGCCGCGCACAAGGCCGCCGCGATTTGGCTTCTCATCTTGCCATCTCCTTCCGTGAACCCGGGTCGATCATCGTAACGCCTGCGCGCTTGTTCGAAAACAGGCTGTATGCGTTCCGCAGCCGGACTGAGGGTTCAAGCGCGAGGTTGAGGCGCTGCCTCGGTGAGTTCCGCAACGATCTCCTCCTTCATGGCCGCCTCGATCGCAAGCATGATGCGATGCGAGGTCAGCCCGTCGAGGATGCGATGATCCATCATAAGCTGGACCAGCGCGTCGCCATTGGGATTGACGTTACCGTAAATCAGGCTGAACGAGACAGGGGTCGTCGATTGCATCACCTGTGCCCGGCGCACGGGAAATGAATGGACCGAGTACGTCCCGAAATACCGGGATCGCAGCCACCCGGACCACTGCAGCGCGAAACTCCACACAGGCCGCCTGACGATCCTCGGCAGGCGGGAAAACCGGATGAGGCGCCGATAGCCGCCGACGCTTTCGACCGGCCGCCGCTTCAGGCCGCGCAGAATGAGATCGATTTCGGCGAGGCTGAGCATTTCCGGGCGCTTGACCTGGTCGAAAAATACGGCAGGGCGGCCGTTCCACTCGCGCTCCACCACCAGTGTGGCGACCGCATGGGGATGCAGGTAGAGGCGCGGCCATGGAAACGGCAGGTAGGCGGTTCGCAATTCCGGCCATCTCCGGGAGGCTAAGGCGACTGCCTTCACCCATATTGCCCCCCACGCGATCGGCGGGCGCCTCATCTTGCGGGCGGCTGCGACCTGACCAACGTTAATGGTCCAGTTTCCGCCGACGACGTGGGCCTTCTTGCCAAAGTGAACGATGTCGCTCATCCACCGGCGGTGGAGCGGAAGGGGCGAGGAGCGGCGATCGGGGCTCACTGGGCGCGGCCAGACTCTGGGAAGGATTGGAGGAGAAGGCCAGAAGCGTGCGTCCGGCCCGGTCTCGGCATCCAGGCGATCGATGCGTCCCGCATCTTCCTCCGGTTCAGTCTCAGCACCACGCGTTAAATTTGCGCCAATGACGGGCCCAATGCCAGCCATTTGCCGACGGGCCGGGTTGGCCGGGCCGGGTTGGCGTCCGAGATTCCCTCAGAACAGGGAAAATAACAGGGAATTTCAGACTTTTTGGCGCTGACCTCGGTTCAACCTCGGTTCACAATGCGATTCCAATACGTTGGACACGGGTTCCCCGCTGGCCCGGAACAGGTATTTTTCTCGCCCGAACAGGCAGTTCAGAGTGCGCGGAATTCAATAAATCTAGTTGTTGATATCATTTGTCTTTCCCGCACAAGCATCGTTCGGCCCGTGAGATTGGCGTGCGCCTGAGATAAAATACAACCTACAATACCAATACCATCATTCCAATTTTTGTAAAGTCCAATGGTGCTGGGCGGTGCTGGGCGCCCGGCATGGAATCCAGGTTAACAAGGCGTTTCGGGCGAACAGAATGTATATCCCCCTGATTGCAGCGGGTCGCAACAGGACGCGGATGCCGAGTAACTTTGGTTCGGCAATCCTCGTTCGAAGGCATGGTATCGCCGCAATCGCAACGACCGCTCATGTTTGGCAACGCGGCGTCAACCTGAGTTCTGTGCCGTGTGCGGGGCGAGGGCACGGCTGCCGTGCGTTCGCGCCTTCATCGCTTCGCTTGGTCTCGACAGATTGGCTCAAGCGCGCGGCTACTGGCGAAATTGGCGGTTTGACACCCGGCTCCGCATCCCCTAAAACCACCGCGCTATGCGGGCCTCGTGGGCCCGCGCTGCGTTTCGCGACCCGCGGTTTTAAGCCTTCGCTTGAGGCGTAAACCTGTCGGCTAACCGTCCCTGCTCCCGCTTGCGTGGAAAGGCAGGGGAGGGGCGCAGAGGAGGGCGCGATCCTCAAAATCAAACATAACCAATCGGCTGCGCCGTCGAGCGCAAGCCCGCAATGAGGACGCGAATGACAAAGCGAGTTGAGGCGAAGCATAAGATTGATCGCCGCATGGGCCAGAACATCTGGGGCCGCCCCAAGAGCCCCGTCAATCGCCGCGAATACGGGCCCGGCCAGCACGGCCAGCGCCGCAAGGGCAAGCTTTCCGATTTCGGCGTGCAGCTGCGCGCCAAGCAGAAGCTCAAGGGCTACTACGCCAACATTTCCGAGAAGCAGTTTCGCAGCATCTATGGCGAGGCGATCCGCATGCGGGGCGATTCCGGCGCCAACCTGATCGGTCTTCTCGAACGTCGGCTCGACGCTGTGATCTACCGCGCCAAGTTCGTGCCGACCGTGTTCGCGGCGCGCCAGTTCATCAACCACGGCCACGTCAAGGTGAACGGCCGCCGGGTGAACATCCCGAGCTTTCAATTGAAGGTCGGCGATGTGGTGGAGGTCAAGGACAAGTCGAAGCAGCTCGCGCTGGTGCTAGAGGCCACCGGCCTCGCCGAGCGCGACGTTCCCGACTACATCGAGGTCGACCACAGCAAGATGACCGCGAAGCTCGCGCGGGTTCCGACGCTGACCGAGGTGCCATATCCCGTGCAGATGGAGCCGCATCTGGTGGTGGAGTATTATTCGCGGTAACGGCGATTTTTCACACCGGCCTCTGATAGAGGGGCTGGGGTCGCGGCTGATACGGCGGGCCACGTCGTCCTCACCTTCAGTCTGCTTCACGCGCTTCATATCCATACGAAGTCGAATTGAAGTCTTTGAGTGCGGGACTGTCACTGGCCCATTGCCGCCGAGCCGTTACACTCAGCATGTCCGGCGCGTTGTACACGAATCGCTCATCATAACGGGTATAGAGGGTGCGAAAGAAAGAGCTGAAATGCGCGGTGCCGCCGGTATCGGGAAACTTGTCGTAGACTATGCCCAGCGTCGGATCCGCCATATCAACCATTACCAACGCGGCCGCTTCGTATGCGCTCGGGTCATCCCGCAACCATTTTCGTCCGCTCAAATTGGCGAGGGCCAAATGATATCGCCGGATTGCGGTGACGACGGCTCCACTCGAATCAATGGCAATGTCATTGCCAGTTGCAAGCGGACCCGTATTGGCTTTGATCAATGAAATAAAGCCATACACCAGCGCCGGATAAGCAGTGTGAATATTCGTGCAGTCGCCGATCGCTTCCTCCATCCGATTTGTAAGGTTGCGATACGCTCCCACGGTGCCCTTGCACGAGATCGCTAGCACTGGACCGATACCACGCATCGAGATGACCACATCGATATTTTTCGATTTCATGCCGCCGAAGACGGTTGCTTCCGTGCCTGTCGCCAAATCGGGACGAGACAGGAGCCGATAGTGGTTGCCGGCTTTGGTCGCCTCGAAGGGCGGTCTCGGTGTGATGTCGTTGGGAAGGAATCCCCCTTCAACCACCAGACGGCAAGCGACGTACCAATGCAAGGGTTTGATATGACCTTGCGATTGGATAATCGTTCCAGAGGCGCGCGCAAATTCCGCGAATGCCTGACTTTCCGTGAGCCACTCACATACGCGCGTGGCGTTAGGAGGCATAGTGCCTCCAACGCTTCATTTCGAAGGCACCTTCGGCCAGCAGCCGTTCATCCGCTTTCGAGAAAACGCGGCCGGTGAGCAGTACCCTTTCGGCTTCTTTCACTTCAAGTTTCAACATGCCTCCGCCGAGAGGATGGCCCTCAATCTCACAACTCAATTGAGTTAGAGGAGCATGCCAGCCATGCCTAATGGCTACCGCGGATTGCTTGTTCTTCGCCTGCACCACGTGGAGCGTGTTCGGTGCGGTGCACGCCGCGTTGTTTCGAATGAGCGAGGCACGATCTCCGGACATATAGGACAAGAAAAAGTCTGGGATCTGCACGTCGGGCACCGAATACCAAGGCTCTCTCGTTCTACATTTGTAACCCTGGCGAACGACGTGCCCCTTCTCGCTTTCAAGATAACGCTTCACTTCGTGACTGAGAGAGGCATCCTTTCGGATCCGAAGCAGTAAGTATTGCTGATCTTCCTTTTCCCACAGCTGAACGCTTTTCTTGGTGACCTCTCCACCCGTTACAGCTTTCACGTTCCGCACCGTCGGCACGAGAAACTGTCGCTGGATTCCGAGTTCAAGCGCCTGCGACGGACGCAGATGGAAAAAATCGTTATCACCGCTCACGTAACCGATTCCGACCTTCGCAAGTTGCGATAATAGGACTGTTTTCCTGTCTGCGGCAATGTCGGAATAGAATCCTCGAATGGTGCGGTTGAGCAGGAATGGCCGCAATCTTCCGCCAAACGCCAACTTCCAATCTCGTATCGAAATCCATTCACCGTCGGTTGGAGGAATTGAGGTGAATTCGAATTGCTGAAGCTTGGTGAACGCGATCCCACGAGAGATCCCGCCGAATCCCTCACAGTAGAGCAGCCAGCAATCCTCAGAGAGATCGGGAAACAACTTTTCCCGAATCGAAATGACCTGGACCCACGTGAAATGCCCGACCAGATAGTCCAGAAGGGGCCGCGCGTAAGGTGCATGGCCGATTTCAGCCGGGACAACGAACGCGATCCGTCCTCCTCTATGAAGCAGAGCAGATGCCGCAACTATGAATGGCGCCCAACTGGAGGTGAGACCCGAAAAATTTGCCCCTTGCGTTTTGCACCAAGCTAACGCTTTGCGTCTCTGCTCGCCAGAGAATAGTTGATATCTAATGAATGGCGGGTTGCCCACCGCCGCGTCAAACCGCTCATGTGTCTCGGCCGCCCAAGAGAAAAAATCTGCTTCGTGAACGATTGCGCCGGGGGCTTTTTGCCTCGCCACCGCGGCTGCGGGCGAGAATCGTTCCACGCCGACGCTGTTCGGATGAACAGCGATGAAAACCCCGTCACCACAAGCGGGATCAATTAGGCGATCCGATTGACTAGGCGCCGCCCACGCCACCAAGGCGCGCGCAACCGCTTCAGGCGTGTAGTAGGCACCGCGCTTTTTCGACAAAATCCCGCTTGTGTCATGCACCGAAACGCACCCCCGCTTCGTCCCGCACGATGCGTGCCGCCTACGCCCTTTCCCTGACGGCCAAGCCCTTCTCCTTCAGCAGGTCCTGCAGCTCACCGGCCTGGAACATTTCACGCACGATGTCGCAGCCGCCGACAAATTCGCCCTTGACGTAGAGCTGCGGAATGGTCGGCCAGTTGGAATAGGCCTTGATGCCGTTGCGCAGCTCGTCGTTCTCCAGGACGTTGAGCCCCTTATAGGACACGCCGAGATGGTCCAGAATCTGCACCACCTGGCCCGAGAACCCGCACATCGGGAACTGGGGGGTGCCCTTCATGAACAGCACTACGTCGTTGGACTTTACCTCGTTGTCGATGAACTGTTCGATGCCCATGGCTTGACCTTCGTTCGGTTGTGGCCCCCGGCAGACATCCGAACCCGCGCGCCGGGGATTAAGTAAGAAACGCCGCGGATTAAATAAGAAAGGGCTCGGGCCACAAAATCGTGCGTTTCCGGCGAAAACGCAAGGGCGCTGAGTTGGGACTCCTCGTCTTCCTTACCCTCCTGGAACGCCGGTCTGCAATGCAAGCGCGTGAAGCTTGCCGCCCATTTCGGCCTTGAGGGCGTCGTAGACGAGCTGGTGTTGCTGCACGCGGGACTTGCCGCGGAATGTCTCCGACAGCACCGTCGCGGAGTAGTGGTCGCCGTCGCCCGCAAGGTCGCGTATTGTCACCTCGGCATCCGGAATACGCGCCTTGATCAGCCGCTCGATGTCATTTGCCTGCATCGGCATTGCGGATTCCTCTCATCTTCCAGCCTTGCCTACGCGCTGCACCCGACAATACTCTCCTTCAATTTTACCCGAAAACGCCACAGTTTTTCAGAAAATCATATGCCAAATCAGGCGCAGGGCTGATTGCTTCCCGACATATAGCCTGGAAACCAGCTCTCGAACTGCTCGGTCAGCCGCGCAACCAGAATGGGGCGTTGCGCCGGCAGCGTCAATGCGTTGCCGCCGGTGGTCCCGATCCGTCTCGTCGGCACGCCGTTGACGCGGGCAAGTTCGAATACGGCCGCCATATCGCTTTGCCGGACCGTTATGACGTAACGGGCCTGGTCCTCGCCGAACCAGAATGCCGGGTGCGAGGCGGTGTCGGGAGCCTCCGGCCCCCCTATCTTCGCCCGGCCTTCGATCCGCACGTCCGACGCACCCCCTAGATCCGCGCCGATGCCTCCCGCCACGGCCATTTCGGCCACCGCTACGGCCAGCCCACCGTCGGAGACATCGTGAACCGCAGTCGTCAGCTTGCGCTCAACCAGGGTGCGGACAAAATCGCCGTTGCGCCTCTCGGCGGCGAGGTCAACCGGCGGCGGCGCGCCTTCCTCGCGGCCGCAGATGTCGCGCAAGTAGAGCGATTGGCCGAGCCAGCCTTGCGACGAACCGATGAGCAGGATGGCTTCGCCCGCGGCCTTGAAAGCAAGCGTGGCGGAGAGGGCGAAATCCGCCAGAATCCCGACGCCCCCGATGGTCGGCGTCGGCAGGATCGCGCGGCCGTTGGTCTCGTTATAGAGCGAGACATTGCCGGATACGACCGGGAAATCAAGCGCGCGGCAGGCTTCCGAAATCCCGCGCACGCACGCCACGAACTGGCCCATAATTTCTGGCCGCTCGGGATTGCCGAAGTTGAGGTTGTCGGTCACGGCAAGCGGCCTCGCGCCGACCGCCGTAAGATTGCGCCAGGCCTCCGCCACCGCCTGTTTGCCGCCCTCGAACGGATCGGCTTCGCAGTAGCGGGGCGTTACGTCGGCGGTAAGCGCCAGCGCGGCCGGCCCGTCGTTGACCCGCACCACGGCGGCGTCGCCGCCCGGGCGTTGCACGGTATTGCCGAGGATGATGTGGTCGTATTGCTCCCACACCCACCGCCTGGAGCAGAGGTCGGGCGATCCGATCAGCTTCTCCAGCGCGTCGGCCATCGGCATCGGCGGCGCGACGGTCGCGGCATCGATGGCGGGAAGCTTCGGGGGGTCGACAAAGGGCCGGCGATAGACCGGCGCCTCGTCGCCCAGTTCCTTGATCGGCAAGTCGGCCACGATCTCACCGCCGTGCCGCACGACGAAACGCCTGCCCGGCGTCGTCTCGCCCACGATGGCGAAATCAAGCCCCCATTTGCGGAAGATCGCCTCGGCCTCCGCCTTCTTTTCGGGCTTGAGCACCATGAGCATGCGCTCCTGGCTCTCTGAGAGCATCATCTCGTAGGCCGTCATGCCGGCTTCCCGACACGGCACCTTGTCGAGGTCCAAAATGACGCCGAGATTGCCCTTCGCCCCCATCTCAACCGCTGAGCAGGTGAGGCCGGCGGCCCCCATGTCCTGGATGGCGATGACGCAGCCCTTGGCCATGATATCCAGGCAGGCTTCGAGCAGGAGCTTCTCGCAGAAGGGATCGCCGACCTGCACGGTCGGGCGCTTGTCCTCGGAATTCTCGCCGAATTCGGCCGACGCCATGGTGGCGCCGTGAATGCCGTCGCGGCCGGTCTTCGAGCCAAGATAGACGATCGGCATGCCGACGCCCGAGGCGGCTGCATAGAAGATCTTGTCGGCCTCCGCCAGGCCCACCGCCATGGCATTGACCAGGATATTGCCGTTATAGCGACGGTGGAAGCGGACCTCGCCGCCGACCGTCGGGACGCCAAAGGAATTGCCGTAACCGCCGATGCCGGCAACGACGCCCGAGACCAGGTGGCGGGTCATGGGATGATCCGGATCCCCGAAGGACAGCGCGTTGAGGCACGCGATCGGACGCGCCCCCATGGTGAAAACGTCGCGCAAAATGCCGCCGACGCCGGTGGCGGCACCCTGGTAGGGTTCAATGTAGCTCGGGTGGTTATGGCTCTCCATCTTGAATACGCAGGCGAGCCCGCCGCCGATGTCGATCACGCCTGCGTTCTCGCCCGGACCCTGGATGACGCATCGTCCGGCGGTCGGCAGCTCGCGCAGATGCACCTTGGAGGACTTGTAGGAACAGTGCTCGTTCCACATCGCCGAAAAGATGCCAACCTCCGTGAAGGTCGGCGTCCGGCCGATCAACCTGAGGATGCGATCGTACTCGTCGGGCGAAAGGCCATGCTCGGCGACAAGCTGAGGCGTGATTCTGGGCTCGTTGAGGGGCATTCAGGCGGCGCGATCGAGGTGCTCGGCAAGCCCCTGGAAAAGTCCACGCCCATCGGCCGGGCCCATCGCTGCCTCCACGTGATTTTCGGGGTGCGGCATCATGCCGAGCACGTTGCCGCGCTCATTGATGATCCCGGCGATCGCGTTGGTGGCGCCGTTGAAGTTCCATTCCGGAGCGCGGGCGCCGTCGGGCGCCGTGTAGCGGAATATCACGCGCCCTTCACCCTCGAGGCGCGCAACGGTGCCGGCGTCTGCGACATAATTGCCTTCGCCATGGGCGGTCGGCACGCAGATCACCTGGCCGGCATTGTAACCGCGGGTGAACGGGGTGTCGGAGCGCTCAACCCGCAGATAGACGTTCCGGCAGATAAATTTGAGCCGCGCGTTGCGCATCAGCACGCCCGGCAAGAGGCCAGCCTCGCAGAGAATCTGGAAGCCGTTGCAGACGCCGAGGACGAGGCCGCCTTTTGCCGCAAAGGCTCGCACCGCATCCATGATCGGCGCGCGGGCTGCGATGGCCCCGCAGCGCAGATAGTCTCCATAGGAAAATCCGCCAGGCAGGACCACGATATCAATCCCCGCAGGCAATGCAGTCTCGGCATGCCACACCATGGCGGGCTCGCGTCCCGAGGCGAGCTTCAGGGCGCGCGCCATGTCGCATTCGCGATTGATGCCTGGAAAGACGACAACGGCGGCTTTCACCTCATCCTCAACCCATGACATCCTCAACCCATGACCTTCACGTCGTAATTCTCGATCACGGTGTTCGCCAGCAGCTTCTCGGCGGCCTCCTTGAGCCTGGCTTCGGCCACGGCGCGGTCGCCCTCGGCGATCTCGATGTCGAACACCTTGCCCTGACGAACGCTCACAACGCCTGCAATGCCGAGCGATCTCAGCGCACCCTCGATCGCTTTGCCTTGCGGATCGAGAATGCCGGATTTCAGCGTCACGATCACCCGTGCTTTCATCGCGTGCTCCCTACGGCCAGTCGATAGCGGCGAATCGGCCGCAGCGCAATCCGACCGGGAGCTATGGCTGTGGGTTTTGCCCCAGGACATAAGCGGCCGCCGAATTCGGCAGGACGGGTGCGCAATCATCTCGCGCGGCGTCAAGCCAGCCCAGTGTCGCGATAAATCTCGGCCACCGGCAATGAAATGCCGAGCGAGCGGAGTTCGATCACCTTGTCGATCGACCGGATCCGCTCCTCCGCGAAATCCGCATCACGAGCGAACACGCTCACCTCGACTGCGTCCTGCGCGATCACGATGTAATGGCTGAGCGACGGAAGACTCGTGTAGGCGCTGCGTTTCCAGCGCAGGTCGCGCCCTTCGGTTGACGGCGACAGGACTTCGAATGCAACAATGACGTTACGAACGTCTCGCTCCTTCGGGTCGAGCGAGCGATGATCGGAAGGAATGACCAGAACGTCGGGCTCGGGCCGACTGGTATCGGAAACCCGAACGCCAAGCTCCGGCAGCACCGCCCAAGGCGCCTTGAGCTCGCGTTCGCGGCTCATGAGCGCAAAAATGACGTTCCTGATGATCCATTGATGCATCCGGCTCGGCGCGGCGTTCAAAATCGGCTCCCCCTCGATCAGCTCCCACTTTTCCTCGTCGGGCCGCGTGTCCGTGAACGCGTAGAATTGCTCCACGGTCATGGGCCCGGTGTCGATGACTGGGATGCCCACCATGAGTGCGCTCCGAATTCTTCCACTCCTGCTCCTTCCGCTCTGGCTATTCAGCTCTTGACCAGAACCGGCCCGGTGCCCTGCGGCCGCTCGCCTTCCCCCATGATGCCAAGGCGTTTGGCAACCTCCGTATAGGCTTCGAGCAAACCGCCAAGGTCGCGACGGAAGCGGTCCTTGTCGAGCTTCTCGCTGGACTTGATGTCCCACAGCCGGCATGAGTCGGGCGAGATCTCGTCCGCCACCACGATCCGCATCGTATCATTTTCCCACAGCCGCCCGCATTCCATCTTGAAATCCACGAGGCGAATTCCGACGCCGAGAAACAGGCCGGAGAGGAAGTCGTTGACCCGGATGGCGAGCGACATGATGTCATCGATCTCCTGGGGCGTCGCCCAGCCGAAAGCCGTGACGTGCTCCTCCGACACCATCGGATCGCCGAGCGCGTCATTCTTGTAATAGAACTCGATGATCGAGCGCGGCAGTTGCGTCCCCTCCTCGATGCCGAGCCGCTGCGACAACGAACCCGCGGCCACGTTGCGCACGACGACTTCAAGGGGAATGATCTCCACCTCGCGAATGAGCTGCTCGCGCATATTCAGCCGGCGGATGAAATGCGTGGGCACGCCGATGTCATTGAGGTGCTGGAACACGTATTCGGAGATGCGGTTGTTCAGAACGCCCTTGCCTTCGATCACCTGATGCTTCTTCGCATTGAAAGCAGTGGCGTCGTCCTTGAAGTGTTGAATCAGCGTTCCCGGCTCTGGTCCTTCATAAAGAACCTTCGCCTTGCCTTCATAGATACGGCGACGTCGGCTCATTGGAGTGTACCGTGGCTTGAGGAAATCCATGGCGTGCCGTGGCTCCGTTTCCTGTTCGAGGTTCCGCGGCGGCGGATGATCGGTGCAGCGCTACTCAATCAACCGTGCGCTCAACTCTCCGCACCTTAAAAGCTAGCGCACTCACGTGGACAGTACAATTGACATAGCCTTGCCATGGCATTCCCGCAACGGCGATCTTTTAATTTCCAGCAGGTTATCTTGACGGAGGCTTGTCGTTATGCAAGGCGACGAGCAGTGCGGATTTCAAAATTGCCAACACCATGGGGCAACATATGAGCACCTTCGACAAGCGCGAGGAAGGGTTCGAGAACAAATTTGCGCACGACGAGGAACTTCGGTTCAAAGCTCATGCGCGGCGCAACAAGCTGGTCGGCCTGTGGGCCGCAGAGAAGCTCGGGCTGGCCGGCGCGGCGGCCGAAACCTACGCTGCGAATATCGTCACCGCCGATCTCGACAACCCGAACAGCGATAGCGTGTTCAGCACGATACGCAGGGACTTCGATGAGAAAGGCGTGGCGCAATCCGACCATCAGATTCGCCGGACCATGGATGAGGCGATGGAGAAGGCGATCGCGGAAATCCAGACCGGACGATAGAAGCGAAACGGCAGGCGCGAGATCCGGACTTGAGACGCGATCTGCGCGGCGCGGCTGTAAGGTGCTCGCGCGCGACATTTGCCCGCGGGGCACCGTCACATCTGCGGCAACTCATGTCGCCGCAAAGCTTGTCGTCGCGCTGGCCCAACGGTCTGGCGCCTCTGGCTGCCCCGGATGGCAGGCTCCGCTGGACCAGCAGGGCGCGTTGCGGAGATCGCGCTGTTCGCTTCTCTGTCTTTGCTCTGTCTTTGAGCTGATCGCAGTGCGCAGCCGCTCACGTCGCAACCTGCGGCTCGCGCAAATGAAATCAACGCTTCCGCTTTCGCGCAACGATCAGGAACGATTTCCGCGGTCAGGAATTGTACCGGCAACCGGCCGCCATCCCCCTCCCCCGCGCGTGGCCGGCCCAGCCGAGGCGCAACTGGCTGCAACGCCAGCTGCGCCTCCTTTTTGTCGGACACAAGGTAAACATTGCCAGTCAGGCGATTTCGAGCAGCCGCTCACGGCATCACGCCGGCGAAGGCGCTCGAAGCCGTCTGCGACCGTCAGCCTAACGCGCGCTTTTTGCGCTGGACCGCGTTGCGTTCGAAAAACAGCGCCTGACTGACGAGTGCGGAGACGGTCGACTGCTGGTACGGCTTGGACACGAGAAACGCAGGCTCCGGCCGCTCGCCGGTGAGGAAGCGCTCCGGATAGGCGGTGATAAAGATCACCGGAACCTCGAATGTGGCAAGGAGGTCGTTGACGGCTTCCAATCCGGAGCTCCCGTCCGCGAGTTGAATATCTGCGAGGATAAGGCCGGGACGTTTCTTCTTGGAGAGAGCAACCGCTTCTGCGCGCGTTCGCGCAATGCCAATGGTGCGGTGGCCGAGACCTTCGACGATGTTTTCGAGATCGAGCGCAATCAGGGCCTCGTCCTCGATGATGAGTATGTCGGTGGCAATCTGGGCGGCGAGCTCGCGCCCCGATTCCTCCACCAGCTCCCTGAATTGCTGTCGATCGACATTGAGGATCGCCGCCGCTTGATCCTCAGAGAAGGATTCGAGCGAAACCAGCAAAAATGCCTGCCGCGGCATCGCAGCAATCTGACTGAGACGACGGTCCGCCGGCGTTAACTCGACGACCTGCTCCGTCGCGCCGCTTAATCTGGTTGAATTCCAAATTGCGGAGAATGCCCTGAACAGCTCAACCTTTGATTGAGAAGCCTCGGTAAGGCAATGCGGCTCCCGGACCAACGCCTCGAGGGCGGCCGTGACATAGGAATCCCCCAGCGCCTGGCTTCCGGTCAGGGCGCGAGCATACCGGCGCAAATATGGCACGTGCTGAGCGATGGCCTGAGATTTGGATACTGTTTCAGACACTGTTTGCTTCTCCCCGTTCAGTAGCGCAGCGCTATCCTCCTAAGCGTCGACTTCGAAAAAAGTTCCGGCCGGGGGAACCGATTTATGCGACGCACGTTGGTTAGTGTTTTCCACGAGCACGGATGGAGGGAAAAATATGACGTCGCGCCGGCGAGGAAGCCGATGAGCAAGGACAACCTATCTCCACGATTGAAAACAATGTACGCGCAGAAATCCGAAAAAAATCCTGTAGTTAAACTGGGCCCCGATATCAAAGCAAAGATCGGGATGCAGTTGCGACAGATATATGGCGAGATCGTCGATCAGGGAGTGCCCGAGCGTTTCGTTGAATTGCTTAAGCGGCTTGATGACGCGAATTGCGAGGGCAAGTGATGGGTCTGCGGAAGAATGTGCGGGAAGCGATGCTGGAGGCAGTCCCCAGCTTGCGTGCGTTTGCAATCTCGTTGTGCGGAAATGTCGATCGCGCCGACGACTTGGTGCAGGAAGCGCTGTTGCGGGCGTGGGCCAATATGGAGTCCTTTCAACCCGGCACAAACATGTCCGCGTGGTTGTTCACCATCCTGCGCAACCTGTTCCGCTCGGAATATCGCAAACGCCGGCGCGAGGTCGAGGACGTCGATGGCTCCTACGCGGAGACGCTCACATCGCTTCCGGAGCAGAACAGCCGGCTTGAGATCGTTGAATTTCGCAAGGCGCTCAAAATGCTTCCGTCGGAGCAGCGCGAATCGCTGATTTTGGTCGGCGCGTCCGGATTCTCCTACGAAGAGGCCGCTCAAATCTGCGGCTGCGCCGTCGGCACCATCAAGAGCCGGGTTAACCGCGCAAGAAGCAGGCTCGCCGAGATTCTCTCGATTGACAGCGCCAGCGACTTTGGTCCCGATCAGGAAACGCGCGCAGTGGCGAATTCCGATATCGTCCGCACCGATCGGTCTTGACCGCCAGGACCAATTTCGCACTGGCGGAATGAAATAAGCCGGCCAATCGCTCACCGCGAATCTGTCAAAAATCATAAAGTTCGCTCCGGGCCATACATAATCACAAGGTCGGCCGGGCGAGCAATCGGAGCTTATGCAGCTCCTCGCCTCCAATTGCGCCAGCAGTCGAACGCGCCCGCAGCCCACCAACGACAGGACGGCGGAAGCGCCGCTGCTGGGAAAATCGGCGCACTGACCGGGCAGATCTGCGGATTTGCCTTGCCGGCGAGGGGGTCACGACATGTCGAGATCAGCCCGCATAGGCGACGCGCTGCTGGGCTTGTGCTTCGGCGGGGGTCCTGGGACGCGCGGGGAGTTGAAGCACTGTCGCCTTCTGGCCAACCGCGATGGTTGTGAGAAGCATTACGCGGCCGTCTGGAAACTCGAGCGCATCGTGGTGAACATTCAGTATGTCCTTGTTGATTTGCCGGAAAATTGCGGCGTAGTAGCGAACCGGCTTTCGCCTCCAGCCCAGCAAGCCGCGACGCGCCACCGGAAGTCCCTCGGGAAAGGCGATTTCCGTCCCCGGCAACACGCAGACCGCGACGCTCGGACATTCGATGTCCGCAAAACCGCGAGTGCCGGTGCGGAAATCGCGGGTCACGAGTTGATCGCCCACCGTGGCGGGTCGCGAGCTTACGTTCTGCAGGCTGTAGTCACACATATTCGAGATCCCTTTCGGAAAGGTGAACCTCCTCGAAACGCGTTCAAGCGAGCGATTGTTCCGATGGGCTGAAGGGCGCCGACGTTGATCGCGTGTTGAAGCAACGGCGGGATTGAAGACGATCTGCGTTGGTCCGCCGAATGATCAAGATCCGGGACTGCACGTTGCTCCGCACGCGCCGGCGCGCAAAACGCCTATGGCTCCTCGAGGTCCGGGAACCGGACCTGAGGAGCCACCAGCAGCGTCCCCGATGTTGCTTTTCGGGGCTGGCGATTTAGGGCAGCGACACGAGTTCTTCGCTCTGCGACGGCTGCCGGACAGGCTCAGCATCCGGTTTCTGCTCCGACGCCGGCGCCGCCACAGGAAGTTGCAACACGGTGGCGCGCTGGCCCGCCACAAGTCTCGTCAGGAGAACGATGCGCCCCGAGGGAAACTCCAATGCATCGTGATGTTCGTGGGGGCGGTCCTGGTTGATGCGCCTGAAACGTGCCGTATTTTCTCCCATCTTCTTGGTCGGGAAGAATCCAAGGGCATGGTCGCATTCAACGTCGCGGTCGAATACTAGCTCCGTGCCGGGCGCTAGGCACACCGCCACCTGCGGGTTCCCAACCTCTGCAAATCCGCGTGTGATGGAATTGCTGAATACGGTCGACACGAGCTGGTCGCCAACCTTGGCAGGACGGCTCTCCACGTGCTCTAGGCTGTAGTCGCACATCATATGGCTCCTATTACGCACTCGCTGATCGGGAAATTCGCTTGGTAGAGTTTCGTTCCGTGAAAGCAGCCATGTTTTGTCACTAAGGCGGACCGGAATTTGCGCGGTCTCGCCGCATTGCGACAAAAAAGGCGGCGACGCGAGGTTCAGCCTGGGATCCGATGATGATCCGCGTCAACCATGCGGGCGTGGAAACGAAAAATGCTCGACGGGCCGCCGATAGCAAGGCTGGAACCTCCAAGTCTCGCTTGAGTTGATCGCATGTGGGGCTGGGCGGGTGCCGCGCCAGCATGCTGGCGATTTTGCAGCGCAAGCAGGCGATCTTCGCGCGCAAGAAAGGAGGATAACATGAAGCCCTCGCAATTCGGCACCGCCACAGAGGAGAACATACCGATGGATCCGGTCGAGCAGGCGGCGCGGGCCTCCGAAAAGGGCGCCAGCGAGTTCGCTGAAACCGCAACCCGCATGAAGGATGTAGCTGCAAGAGCAAGCGACCAGGCGATGCGCGCAGGTGTGGAGATAATGCAGCGCAACGCTGAAGCGGTCCAACACACCCTTGCGTGCAGCGCGAGACTGGCGGCGAGGATGACCCAACGCACGGCCGATCAGTTTGGCCGCGCGATCGGCTTTTCGGGAGAAGGCGCGCAGACGGCTGCGCAAAAGTCGTCGCGCAACCTGGAGGCGGTTGTCCAGTCCGGCACCGTATTGACAGAAATTACTCAGCGTCTGTGCGAGGAATGGGTAGAAATAGCGCGGGCCCGTATGGACCGCGGCTTTGATCGCATGGACGCATTCCTGCAGTGCCGCACGCCCCAGGATTTCGCCCTGCTGCAAAGCGAACTCCTGCGCGACAACATGGAAACCATTCTGGGCTACGCACGCAAGGCGGGAGAGCATTCGGCGCGCCTTTGCGACGAGGCGAGGCGGCGGTTTGGAAACCTGCCCGAGGGCCGCAAGGCCGCGTGACGGCGAGCCCGGATTTTGATCGAATGGGCGGGTGTGTGTTTTGTACTGCCCGCCCGCGAGCGTTCGATCCGGGGCAAATCGCGGACGGCCGCAAAACGCCAAAAGTTGAAAAGCTTCATTTCTCCGCGACCGTCCGTGCGGGAAACTGTTTGCCAAGACTGGCCGGGGGATCGCCAATCTGCCGGAACCTTACGGCCTTACAATCCCGGTCCGGGAAGGAAACAACGTATATTCTGAAGCGGATCGAGCCACACCATCGGACGGCCGACCTTGTTGGGCGCCTTGATCACCGCATCTTCCGGCACCTCTGTCCACACCCCATTGACCGGAACCCAATAGTGGGAGTCGCGGATGTCGTATTCGGTTTCCCTGCCGTCAGCCTCGGAACAACAGAAGCCTCTGCCGCTCTTGAGAGAATCAAACCACTGTTTGAGCGGGCTGTTGGCGTAGCGTCCGTCATCGCGCGCCGGCGCCGCAGTGGTCAACAGAAGCAAGACGAAAAGCGCGAAGCGCATGGGCGACTTCTCCTTGAACCGCCCCGCGCATCGCGACAACTCGCCTCCCAGCCTGCAGGTCCCGCCGCTATAATCTTATTTCGTCAATCGGATGGCAGGACCTGATCCACAAAAGCTCCGATGTTTGCAATTGCTTGCTTTGCTTCTGGCAATACAGGCGCGAAGAGATGCCAGACATGCGGCATGCGCCGCCACACCTCGATCTCGACGCGGCAGCCGGCCTCTCGCAGAGCTGCGGCCATGCGTACTGCGTCATCGCGCAGGATTTCGTCGCTGCCGACATGAATGAGCGTCGGCGGCAGCCCGGCCGGGTTGCCGTAGAGCGGGGAGGCATATGGATGGCGCGGGTCGGCGCCCGCCAGATAGCACTCGGCGAACAGGCGCGCGTCGGCGGCGTTCAGCATCGGATCCGATCTCGCGTTAAGCGAAAGCGAGGCGCCGGCAAGGGCGAGGTCGGTCCAGGGCGACAGCGCGATAGCAGCCGCAGGAAGGTCAAGCCCATCATCGCGTAACCTCGACAACAGCGCCAAGGCAAGGCCGCCCCCGGCGGAATCGCCCATCACGGCGGTGCGCCGCGGATCGCCCATGCCGCCAACAAGCCACAAATAGGCGGCCACTGAGTCATCAAGCGCGGCCGGGAAGGGGTGCTCCGGCGCGAGCCGGTAGTCGAGCGCCAGAACACGGGCGCGCGCCGCCGTTGCGATGCGCCACGTGAAATGGCGGTAGAGCGCGGGTGAGCCCGTCACATATCCGCCGCCGTGGAGAAAGAGGACATGACGATCAGGCCGCGACGCAGGTGTCGTGATGACCTCGCCCGGAACCCCGCCGGCATCGATCCGGCGCACCTCAGTCCCTGCGCGAGGACGCGGAATCCACCTTGCGGCCGCGAGCAGGCTTTGTCGCGCGGCAGCGACCGTCGCGTAACGGCGACGCTTGATGAACCAGCGCAAGCCGAGGCGCGCCAACTCCGAACGCAAGCTCACCTGAGGCGTTCTGTCGTGAAACGGATCTGTTGGTTTGGACCTCCCTTCCTGGCCTCCGCCTGCCCCCTTGCCAGCCTCCGCCCGCTGGCGGGCGAGGGAAGGGCGGCGGCAGGCGAGGGCAAAGAGGGGGACGGCGCCGACCGTCGGACCGGGCCCAAGACGCCGATCGCATTCAAACCCCGCCGCATCGCGGCGACCGAGCCCCAGCTCAGCGCGAGCGTTCCGGCAAAAACGATTGCCGCCTTGACGACGGCGACAACCGCGAATCCGAGGAGAATGAATTGCAGCCAGATAGAGAAGAGATAGTGGACAAGGTACATGCCATAGGCTTCGTCGCTCAAGGCGTCGAGCATTTTTATAGGCCGGTTTGCGAAGCGAATAAATGTCGCCAGCATGAACAGGCAGCCGGCGGCGCAGCAAAGCACGAAGCTTGATGCTTCCAGCACCTCTGCCGGCAATATTGGGAGCCCATCGCCGCTCATCGCCAGTCCCGTAGATCCAAGCCAAAGCACAAACGTCGCGATTGCAGCCCCTCCGGCATTCTTCCAACGCCGGGCCAGCCATCCGCCCGGGGCGAGCAGCCCGCGCTCGATCCCATGAGCCCCAACGCCAACGCCGGTCAGGAAGTAGACGGCATAGAGCAGCGGCCGGCAGAGCTGGAACGAAAACGGTCCCGCATGAAACCATGTCCATGGGGTGAACAGGAGCGCCAGCGGCACATAGGCGAGGGCGGAGCTGATCACCAAAATGGTCACGAAAGCCATCGGCCGCGCGCTCAGCTTGCCGATGACGTGGCCTAGCGCGGCGCCCGAACGGCGCGCGAAGGCATAGAGTGCAGCGACGCCGAGATCGAACAGCAGCAGCACCCAGAGAAACCACGGCGGCCCGCTTGGCCAAAACGGCAATGCAAGCCAGTGCTGCCAGTAGGCCGCCACGCCCGGATCAACGGCGGTGACGCGATAAACCGGATAATGCGCGACCGGCATCAGCACGCCGACTGCAAGCGCGAAGGGCAGCCCTAGGCGGACGACCCGGTCACGCAGAAAATTGCGCGCGCCTTTGCGAGTGAGGCTCGGCCACACGAACAGCCCGGAAAGAAAGAACAGAAGCGCGATGAGATATGTGTCCTGATGCGCGCAGAAAATATCGAAGCCGAACCAGCGGTCGCTGTCGATGATCGGGATGGTGCGCCATCGATAGGGCGGGTCGTCAAAGCGGAACGAGGAAGCAGGCGAGGAACCGAGATAGGCCAGGAATGCGTGGACCGCGAGCACGATGACGATCGTGAAGGTCCGCAGATTATTCAGCGCAAGGCTCGGCGTAGACATCGGTTGAGGTTCTCCACCTGCGATTAGCGCTTGCCTGCGCGTGGAGGGCCCATCAGAGCCGGTTGAAACAGCACGGCGGCCGCCATCGTGCAGGCGAGCGCCAGGGCCATCAGCTTGCCCATGCTGGAGGTGCCCGGATCGCTCGACAGCCACAGGCTGCCAAACGCCGTCGCGGTGGTCATGCCGCTGAACACCACCGCCCTCGTGAAGCTCGACTGAAGCAGCGACTTGAGGCCGGCCCGCCATGCCAGGACGTAATAGATCTTGAACGCCACCCCGATGCCGAGCAACAGCGGAAGCGCCATGACGTTAGCGAAATTGAGCGAAATGTCGAGAACGGCGCACAGCTCCAAGGTCACCACCCCTGCGATCACGAGCGGCGCCAGCGTCAGCAGAACGTCGCCGCTGCGCCGCAATGCGATCAGCAGCAGGATGGCAATTACGCCTAACGCGAAGACGGCTGCTTCAATGAAGGCCTGCACCACGGTATTGCCGGCTTCGAACAGTTCAACCGCGGGTCCGCTCGCGTCGGGTTCCACCGCCAATACGGCTTTCACGAAGTTGCGAACTGTTTCGCTGTCATCGGGATCGCCCTTCGGCAGCACCTCAACCCGCGCACGGCCGTCCGCGGCAATCCAATCTCGGACAATTCCGGCCGGAATGGTTTCGCGCGAAATGCGTTCTGGGTTGAGCGCGGCGCGCGCTTGACGCCGATAAAAGCCATAGACATGGCGGCGAGAATTCCTCGCAAGCTGGCGTCCTCTGCCAAGGCGGCGATAAGAGCATCAGCTTGGCGCGCTCCGTTCGTGAAGCGGGCGACTTCATCGGTTGGCAGAAACAGCAAGCCGTTCTGTTGGAAAAATTTGCCGCTGCCAGGCTGGCTGACGGCGCGAAATCGCTCCGGATGCGTCAGCAGAGCCCGGGTCAGATCGGTCGAGGCCTGCTCAGCAAGCTCAGACGTCGGGGCGTCAATAACAATGATAATGCCAAACTGGGGAAACTCTCTCATATACTCCAGCGCGCGCTTTGCCCACGGCAGGTCCGGCGATATGAGTGCGTTTATGTCGGTCTTGACGGCGAAGTGCTCGCCCGCGTAGATGCCGTATGCCGCTGCGAGGAGAATTGCCGATCCCAGGATCCGCAATGGGCGCCTGATGCAGAAATCAACCACGGTTGAAATCGGTGAGGTCAGGATGTGCGGCGTCGGAAGGCCACAGCGCAGGCTTATGACCGGCCGCAAACGCGCGCGCCATCGCTTCATCAGAGTTTTGATTCTCACGATCGAGCGTTTCACAAGTTTGGGAAGAGACCGGCCAACGGGAACGGCACCGTACACCTTAAGAGCGACGCAGAGTGCACTTACAACATCGGTACGGATTGAAAGGTTCCCAGCGGCATTGCACCTTCCGAGGCTGACGAGTTACATGCCCGAGCGCCGCGAAAATCGCGATGTGCATTCGCGCCTGACCCACATTTGGAATGTGCGTTTAATGTGCGTTTAAAGCGTATTTCTGGCGAACACGGAACCTTTTTCATTGCCAAATTTTTATCAACTTCTTGATGTTTCATGCTCTGCAAATGCGGGACCCAGAACTCCCCAGCATCGTCCGCAGAATCGCTTGAGGAGAGGAGGTCCTGGCCGCCTTTGATCCCGTCAGAACGGAAATGAGCTCCGGTCGTGCGAATGTGCTATCGCCGGTGCGAACGGCTTATCCAGAGTTCTCTTCTTGCCCAAGAGAAGAGTGTCCCAAGAAAAGCGCCCGAAGATAAAGTGTTCAAGAAAAATGGCCCCGCTTACGCGGCGGGGCCAAGTCGGGGAGGAAGTCGACGTTCGTCGATGATTGTTAACGGACGAAGCCTGGTAATGTTCCATCGCCGTTCGACTGAGTGGCGGAAATTGGACATTCGGCCGGCTCCGATGCGCAAACGGCTCTGAGCCGGTCCCCCGTGGCCCGTCGCTTCATCGGGCGAGGCAGGCGCGGGTTTAGCCGGATCGTACACATCTGAGTTGTAGGATACTCAGATGCGTACTTAAATTGCAGCGGCCGACGCTTTTCTGTCGCGGGATCAATCGCGTCCACCTCGAATTGTTGCACTGCCCGGGAGCTGACAAACAGTGGAGCTTGCGAAAATGCACATTGCCCAGATTGCGCCGTTGACGGAAGCCGTGCCGCCCAGGTTCTATGGCGGCACCGAACGCGTCATCCATTGGCTCACCGAAGAGCTGGTCGCGCTCGGACACGACGTCACACTCTACGCCAGCGGCGACTCGGTAACGTCTGGCAGACTGGAGGCGGTATGGCCACGGGCGCTTCGCATCGATGGTTCGGTCAGGGACCCGAACGCGCTACATATGGCGATGCTGGAGCGGGTCCGGCAGCAAGCGAACGATTACGACTTTCTTCATTTCCATTTGGACTACTATCCATTCTCTCTATTTTCTCGCCAATCGGTTCCCTTTGTCACGACACTGCATGGCCGGCTTGACCTGCCGGAGCACCAGCCGGTCTTCAAGACGTTTTCTTCGCTGCCGGTGATTTCCATCTCCGACTCGCAGCGCAGGCCTATCCCGCAGGCGAACTGGGTGCGGACGATCTATCATGGCTTGCCGCAGCAACTGTTGGTGCCGGTTGCGGTGAGGCCCAGCTACCTCGCCTTTCTCGGACGCATTGCGCCCGAGAAGGGCGTCGATCGAGCGATTTCGATCGCTCGCCGATGCGGTGTGCCGCTTCGTATCGCAGCAAAAGTCGACAAAGTGGACCGTGAGTATTTCAATGCGAAGGTCCGCCCGCTGCTGGATGGTTCGAGCGCTGAGTATATTGGCGAAATCGGCGATACTGAGAAATCGGAATTCCTCAGCGGCGCTCTCGCGTTGCTTGATCCGATCGACTGGCCGGAACCGTTCGGTCTCGTCATGATCGAAGCGATGGCCTGCGGGACGCCGGTTATTGCATTTAATCGCGGGTCGGTCCGCGAAATTGTCGACGACGGACTGACCGGCTTTATTGTCGAGGATGAGGAGGGAGCGATCGGAGCGTTCGATCGGCTTTCGCAGCTGTCGCGAGAGAAAATCCGCAAGCATTTCGAGCAGCGCTTCACGGCGCGCCGCATGGCGCTCGAATACCTCGCTGCCTATCGCAGCCTGATGGAGCGCGACGCGCATCGCCTCAAATTGGTCGTCGACGGAGTGGGAGCGCTCTGAGCCAACTTGCGGCTGGAATCGTCTGGCAGGCGGCAAAACCGCGTCTATCGAAACCGGCTGTTGTCGTTTTCGACAGATTTTGACGCCTTAAGAAAAAAAGAGGAGATAAGTGCCGCGGAGAGCTCAGGAAAGACAGGAAAGAAAAGTCGATAAGGCCGCAACGCAGTCCGTGGGTGACGGCGCCGCCGCATGACGACTGATATGAGGAGGGTCGGGAAGGTGAAATCGGGACAGAGCCGCGAACTCGAACGACGCCTTCGCACCGGAACATAAATCGCGAACGGGCATTAGCTTAAATATGCGGTAACCGGGTTCCGCCGCTCGCAAGTTGAGGAGCAGGCTCGTGACCGCCCGCCCTTTCGAACAGCAAATCGCCATGCAGTCGCGGGCGAAGCACGGCGTTTCGTCGCGAGCGCTCAGTATCCTGCTTGCTGTGCTCGCCGACGCGGGGCTGGCGTGGCTCCTCTTCCGGCAGCATATTATTTCGTCGCCGCAGGAGATCGAGCCTTTCTGGGTTAAGCAATTCATCGCATTTGCAGTATACAGCGCTCTTCAATTGTGGACCTTGGCCTACCAGACGGGCCGCGGAGATGAGTTCGCTGCGACAATCGACAAGGTGTTTGCAGCAAGTCCGGCAGTTGTGACCGCGCTTATTCAGATGTACTGGATTGGACATGACTCTGCTGCCACATTGTCGTGGAGGCAACATGTGGTTTCGGCGATTTGGGCGGCTTTCTCAATTGCGGATTTTTTTTCGACAGACATCACCAATCAGCGCCTGCGGATGAGACAATTGAACTTGTCGCCGCCAGCGGACTAAAAGCTGCCGGCTCAAAAGCGCTCTCATTCGTGTCGCCATTTGTGACGGCAGCCTGCGCCGACGAGCGTTGAAAATCGAAGAAGCGGCTGGAAAACCGAAAAGTTATAGGGCACGGTACGTGCTGCATCGATTGCGATGAACGCAAATCCACGGGAACGCGACGATCGGACAGTCATGTCAATGGAAAGACTGCGTGAGGAGGAGATCAAGGTTGAAGCCGAGGCCGGCTTCTCCTTCTATATTGCAGCGACCGGGCCAGAATATCGGCTCCGACGCACGCTCAAGCACGGCGAGACCTTTCTCGTGATCGATGCCCACGGCGACATCGGCGCCACCGCGGGCACGAGCGACGGTCTCTTTCACCGCGATACGCGGTTCCTGTCGCGCCTCGAGTTGCGGGTGAACGGGTTGCAGCCGCTGCTCCTTGGCAGCAATATGCGCGAAGACAACGCAATATTCAGCGCTGATCTTACCAATCCCGATATGTTCTCTCGCGAGCGCGTCGTCGTGCTTGAGAAGGACACGCTGCACATCAATCGGTCGGTCTTCGTATGGCGCGACACGCTCTTCCAGCGCCTCTCATTGCGCAACCACGGCGCCAAACGCGTTGAGCTGTTGATCTCAATCGCCTTCTCCGCCGACTTTGCCGACGTATTCGAGGTGCGCGGAGCGCGGCGCGCCCGCCGGGGGACGTTCAGCATCCGGTTGAATGGACCGCACGAAGCGTTGCTGAGCTATCTCGGGCTCGACGATTTCGTCCGCGTCACGTCGGTTCACTTCGACCCCGTGCCTACCCTTCTTTCGGAGCGAGAGGCGAGGTATCGGGTGACGCTGACCTCGCACGAAACGATGTCGTTCTGCATTGCCGTCCGGTGCAATCCAACCGCGCCGCAGCCCGCGCCATTTGTCAGAAGTCTGCTTTATGCGCATCGTGAGCTGCGGCAGGCCGCTCAGGGCGCTGCGGTGGTTCAGACATCCAATCCGTTGTTCGACAATATCCTGCGCCGTTCGATGGCCGACCTGGCGATGCTCAAGACCGAGACGCCGCAAGGCCCTTACCCCTACGCGGGCACGCCCTGGTACTCAACCACGTTCGGACGCGACGGGCTCATCACCGCCATGCAGATGCTGTGGGTCGACCCGCGGCTGGCGCGCGGGGTGCTGTTCCGCCTGGCGGCGCTGCGAGCAACGACCACGGATTCCTCGTCAGACGCCGAGCCAGGCAAGATTTTGCATGAAGTGCGCTTCGGCGAGATGGCCGCACTCGGAGAAGTGCCGTTCGGTCTCTACTACGGAAGTGTAGATTCCACCCCGCTGTTCGTGTTGTTGGCCGGCCTCTACTTCGAGCGCACCGGCGATGTCAAAGCCCTGACAGAACTGTGGCCGGCGATTGAGGCTGCGCTGGCGTGGATCGATGGAGCGGCGGACCGGGATGGCGACGGCTTCATCGAATACGCCGGGAGCGAGCGCGGCCTGGTTAATCAGGGATGGAAAGATTCGGCGGATGCTGTTTTCCACGCAGATGGGCGGCTTGCGACAGGTCCCATCGCGCTTGCGGAGGTCCAGGCCTATGTGTTCGCCGCGAAGCGGCTGATCGCACGCTGCGCGCGCCGCCTCGGCTATACCGAGCGGGCCAATGTCCTGGAAGAGGAAGCGCGCCGGCTCGCCGAGCGCTTCGAAGCCGCGTTTTGGCGTGACGACTTGCAGATGTATGCGCTTGCGCTCGATGGCGCCAAGGAGCCCTGCTGCGTGCGCACCTCCAATGCCGGCCAAGTGCTTTTTACCGGCATCGCGCGACCCGACCATGCCGCAACAGTGGCCTCCACGCTGCTCGCGCCCGATCTGTTCTCGGGTTGGGGCATCCGCACGGTCTCGCGTCGCGAAGTCCGTTACAATCCCATGTCCTACCATAACGGCTCGGTGTGGCCGCACGACAACGCGCTCGTTGCTGCGGGGCTTGCGCAAATCGGCGCCAAGAGCGCGGTCAACCGCATTTTCAAAGGTCTTTTCGATGCGGCCACCTACATGGATCTGCTTCGCTTGCCGGAATTGTTCTGTGGGTTCCAGCGGGCCCGGAACCGAGGGCCGACCCGTTACCCGGTGGCTTGCGCGCCGCAAGCCTGGGCGAGCGCGGCTCCGTTCTGCCTCCTCCAGGCGGCTCTCGGACTTGAGATCGATCCCACGGCCGAACAGTTGCGGCTGCGCAATCCGCAACTGCCGAAATTTCTCGACGAGGTGACGCTGCGGAATCTGCAGGTGGGGGACTCAAAGGTCGACATCGCGATCAAGCGCGACGGCGAAAGTGTCTCGGTGAGTGTCCTGCGGGCGATCGGCGCAATTGAAGTCTCAGTCCTTGCTTCGTGACGAAGCAGGGCGGGCAAAGGCGGGTGTGAGGGTCTTTGTTGGGCCGCTTCACGCGCCTTTGCCGCCCTGCGGTGCTGTTACCGCGCGGAATTCCACCGGGTTGCTGACGGCGCCGAATAGGCGATTTCCGGCTTCTCGCGCTGCGGGGCCGTCACGTCTCCCCGAACCGAAAAAGTGCCCATCACTTCGTCATCGCCCTTCAACGCAGCGAGGAATTCGCGTTGCCATCGGTCGACGTCGTGGTCGAGGACCGCGGCCAGCAGCGCCTGATGGCGCGCGCGCCGCTCCTCGATCGGCATCGCTAAAGCTTGCGCGATCGCGCCCGCAACCTGTTCTGGGTCATAGGGATTGACCAGAAGGGCGCGGCGAAATTCGATCGCGGCGCCGGCGAAGCGAGACAGGATGAGGACTCCCGGGTCCTCCGGATTCTGCGCCGCGACGTACTCCTTGGCGACCAGGTTCATGCCGTCCCGCAAAGGCGTGACCAAGCCGACGCGCGCCGTGCGATAGAGCCCCGCGAGCGCGGCGCGGCCATAGACCCGATTCACGTAGCGGATCGGCGTCCACGACACGTCGCCGTATTTGCCGTTGATCCGCCCGGCGGCCGATCCCAAGGCTTCCTCCAGCTCGGCATATTCCGGAATCTCAGAGCGGTTTTTCGGCGTGATCTGGAGATAGATCACCTTGCCGATCCACTCGGGGTGGTTGGCAAGGAAGTGGTCGAACGCATCAAACCGCTGGATCAGGCCCTTGGAATAGTCCAGGCGATCGACACCGATCACCAGGAGGCGGCCGCCCAGGCTCGCCACCATCTCCCTCACCAGGGGGGACCGCATGTTGCGGCGCGCCAGCCGCTGGAAGACGCGCGGCTCGATGCCGACCGGAAAACTGCCAATCCGCGTCTGTTGACCGCGCACACTCACAGTCGTGAGGCCGCCGATCTCGAATATCCGCATCTCCCGCGCTTGATCGCACTCGGAGATCAGGTAGCGGACGAAATTATCCGCATCGCGCGCGGTCTGAAACCCCACAACGTCATATTGCATGAGCAGGGGGATGAGCTGCTCATGGTTCGGCAGCGAGGTTATCACCTCGGGAGGCGGGAACGGAACGTGCAGGAAAAACCCGATCCGGTTGGAATGGCTGCGCCGCCGCAAGGCGTCTGCAATCGGGATCAGGTGATAGTCGTGAACCCAGATCAGATCGTCGTCGCTGATGACTTTCTCGAGTTCGGTCGCAAAATGATTGTTGACGCGGAAATAGCCGCTGAGATCTCGGCGCGCGAACTCGGCGAGGTCCAGCCGATAATGCAGAATCGGCCACAGCACCCGATTGGCGAAACCGTTATAGTATTCCTGAAACTCGTGTTTGGTGAGGTCGGTAACAACGTATTCGACGTTGTTATGTTTGATGGACCGGGTTCGCAGCTTGTCCTGCGCGCCTACCTTTCCGCTCCAGCCGACCCAGATGCCGCCGTTGTGATGCAGCGCCGGCCGCAACGCCACCTCGAGCCCGCCGGCGCGCTTGACGCCGTCGCCCAGGGGCACCGAAACACGATTGGAAACGACTGCTAAGCGCGGCAAAATCGCCCTCCGACCACGCAGCAAGGGCGACGCAAACGTCAGGGAACGCGCCATTCAAGCGCCGCCAGGTCGCTCATTGCGTATGTCGCTCACATGACTTTAATGTATTTGACGCGCAATTGTTCCATTCGCCCCGGGTGCTCCCGCGTGCAGACGCCACAACCAGTACACGAGATGACGCAAATTCCTCCTTGATCATTTCCCGAATGCTCTCCATCAAGGATGGCGCTCCATCCCAAACAGCTCGTGATCGTTCGAATGGAATTGAGATGACGAGCGGCCCCGCGCCCTCATCGGATCTGCCAGCCGAGCCGCTGGTGCGCTTTGAAAGCGTATCCAAGCGCTTTGGCAACGTCGCTGCTGTCGACCGGCTGAGCCTCGACATCTATTCGAACGAGTTCTTCGCCCTGCTTGGGCCTTCGGGCTGCGGCAAGACGACACTGCTGCGCCTGCTGGCGGGTTTCGAGCGGCCCGACGAGGGCCGGATCATGCTTGGCGGCCGCGACATCGCCGCGACGCCGCCGCATCGGCGGCCAGTCAACATGATGTTTCAGAACTACGCGCTGTTCCCGCATCTCACGGTTGCCGGCAACGTCGCCTTCGGATTGCGTCAGGACGGCCTCGCCAAAGCTGCGATTGCCGCACGGGTCGAGGAAATGCTGGCCCTGGTGAAGCTGGAAGGGCTGGGCCACCGCAGGCCGGATCAACTTTCTGGCGGCCAGCGCCAGCGCGTGGCGCTCGCCCGGTCCCTGGCGAAGCGGCCGCAGGTTCTGCTTCTCGACGAACCGATGGCTGCGCTCGACAGAAAGCTGCGCGAACAGACGCAGTTTGAATTGATGGAACTGCAGGCGCGGCTGGGCCTGACCTTCGTGATCGTCACCCATGATCAGAGCGAGGCCATGACGGTCGCCCACCGCATCGCCGTCATGGACCGGGGCCGCGTGGTCCAGGCGGCGACGCCGGCTGAAATCTACGAGCGCCCCCAGTCGCGCTGGGTTGCAGAGTTCGTCGGGGACGTCAATTTGATCGAAGGCATCGTCCTTAAGACCGATGCCGGCGAAGCCGTGATCGGAGATAAGCGCGGGCGGCGGTATCGGGTCGCAGCGGATGTCGCGGCGGGAGCGCAGATCTCGATTGCGCTGCGGCCCGAAAAGATTCGCATTCACGCCGGGCCCGCGCCGCCTGATGCACCGAATACGATGCGCGGCAAAGTCTGCGATGTGGGCTACCTGGGCAGCGTTTCGACCTACAAAGTCCAGCTCGATGACGGCGTGGTGGTGAAGGCCACGGTTGCCAATGTGGCGCGGACTTCGGGAGAGATATTGCGCACGAACGATAACGTGTGGCTGTCATGGCCGCCGGACGCGGCCATCGTTCTGACCGCCTGAGGCGTCATGACCAAACGATCATCGCAAATGGATTCAGGGAGCGGAGTTTCTCTGGGCGCCAGGCTTATTGTAGCGGCGCCGTATCTGTGGCTGCTCGGTTTTTTCCTCGTGCCGTTCTTGATCGTCCTCAAGATCAGCCTCTCGGAGAGTGCGATTGCGCAGCCGCCCTACCTGCCGGTGCTGGACCTCACGGCCGGTCTCCGCGGCCTTCGTGACTTCGTCTCCGGGCTGTCGTTCACGAACTACTTCACGATTGCGGGCGACGACCTTTACCTATTCTCGTATCTCAAAAGCCTGGAAGTGGCGGCCGTGTCGACCACGATCCTTCTCGTCTGCGGAGTGCCGCTTGCCTATGCGATGGCAAGGGCGCCGCGTGCGGCGCAACCGCTTCTCGTCACGCTCGTCATGTTGCCGTTCTGGACGTCGTTCCTGATCAGGGTCTATGCGTGGATCAACATTCTCCAGCGCGACGGCCTGCTCAATCAGGCGCTGATCCGGCTCGGCCTCGTCGAGGAGCCCACGACATGGCTCGCGACCGACACCGCCGTCTATATCGGGCTTGTTTACTCCTATCTGCCGTTTATGGTCCTGCCGGCCTACGCGAGCTTCGAGAAGTTCGATGAGAGTTTGCTTGAAGCAGCCGCCGACCTGGGCTGTCCACGCTGGAGGACATTCTTCGTCATCACGCTGCCGCTTGCATGGCGGGGCCTCGCCGCCGGGGCGCTCTTGTGCTTCGTTCCGATCGTCGGCGAATTCGTGGTTCCGGATTTGCTCGGCGGTTCCGAGGCCACCATGATCGGGCAGACCCTGTGGACGGAATTCTTTGCCAACCGGGACTGGCCCGCGGCATCGGCCGTCGCGGTGGCGCTGCTCGTGCTGCTGCTCGCGCCCATCGCGATCTATCAGCATTTGCAGACGCGCGAAATCAAGGTTCGCCAATGAGGCGCATGTCGGTTACGAACCTCGTCGCGCTCGCATTGGGGCTTGCTTTCCTCTATGTCCCGATCGCGATCCTCGTGGTCTATTCGTTCAACGCCTCCCGGCTCGTGACGGTGTGGGGCGGCTGGTCGACGCGCTGGTACGCGGCTCTCCTCGAAGATCGCGCGATGATCGACGCGGCGCTTGCCTCCCTCCTCATCGCTACGGTCTCAGCCGCACTCGCGACCGTGCTCGGCGCTTTTGCAGCGCTGGCCCTGACGAGGTTTCGCTTCCGCGGCCGCCTGCCGTTTGCGGCGATGATCTATGCGCCGCTGGTGATGCCGGAGGTGATCACCGGCCTGTCGCTGCTGCTTCTGTTCGTCGCCATCGATCTGGATCGCGGTTTATTCACCATCATCATCGCCCACACGACGCTTACGATGTGCTTCGTCGCCATCGTCGTCCAGTCGCGGCTTGCGACTTTCGACCGCAGCCTCGAGGAGGCCGCGATGGACCTGGGCTGCCCGCCCGGCCGCACTTTCTTTGCAGTGGTTTTGCCCGTGATCATGCCGGCGGTGATTGCCGGATTTCTCCTGGCGTTCTCGCTGTCTCTTGACGATCTCGTGATTGCGAGCTTCACGACCGGTCCGGGCGCCACGACGCTGCCAATTCGCATTTATTCTGAAATACGGCTCGGCGTGAAGCCGGAGATCAATGCGGTATGCACGATCTTTATCGCTGTCGTGGCGGCGACGGTCGTTGCGGCGTCTCTGATTGAAAAAAGCCGAGGCCGAGAGGCGCGTGCCTTGTTGGCCTAGCGTGGGCAAAGGCGCTTCTTCGACAAGCTCAGGAGCGCCGTGCCCACCAGCGCGCGACGTTCCGACGGCGGGTGGGCACGCTTCGCTTTGCCCACCCTACGGACCTCAACGGGACGCGCCGAGCGGCGATTTGGTCAGGCGATTCATAATGTCCTTAATTTCGTCGCGCGTCTTCTTGTCCTGTGCGTCAAGCAAGGACCGCACGGTCGGCGATCTTTCAAGCAGAGTGCGCGTGTCCGGGACGATCGACGGATTTTCCCACTGGCCGCGCACGGCGAACGGCAGCTCGAGCAACGGGTTCGCGTCCGAAGCAGCGGCGCCGATCAGGTTGGCGGTGCCGGAAAGGTTGAATTCGCGATCCGGTATCGAGGTCGTCCCGCTCACAGCGAGCCGCACGCTCGGGCCCTCAAGCGCGACATCTTCGATTGTGGCCAGGCCCTGCACGATGCGCAATCCGATGTTGAGCTTCTCGAACGGAGTGCGGCCGTTGCGTAGATCGCCGCCGGCAGACAATGGGCTGCGCTGCAGCCGCCGCATCATCTCTTCGACGTTCCAGCCGTTCAGCGCGCCTTGCCGGGCGGAGACCTGGACGGCGCCGTTCAGGTTGGCGGCGAGCTCCTGCACGTTGCGTCCAGTGCTGTCGATGGAAAACGCCATGTTGCCGGAGCCCTCAAGCCGGCCCACGCCAAAAAGCTGGCCGAGGCACTTTTCCAGGTCCACATTCGAAAACTGCATCCGTGAGCCGAATTCAGCGCCGGCTTCCGATTTCGCGACCGCGATCGTTCCGGTGACCACGCCGTCGAACGCCTGCGACTCGCCGACCGTGACGAGGAGCCGCCCGGAACGCAGGCTGGCCGCAGCGGCGGTCCGTCCGAGCTCTGCTTGCGCCAACTGAACGCGTGCGGCGGAGAGGCGAACATCGGCATCCCAGCCGTCGAACCAATCAAGCTTGAGCGATCGGCGGTCCCAGTCGCGCGCGTTGTCTGCGATCAGGCGAAACGCCGAAACATAAGGGCGGAGGTCGAGCCTTTCGACCGCGAGCGTGCCCTGAAAGATCTGCCGGCCCGCGGGGGCATAGCTCAGCGCGCCCTCGGCCACGTTCCCGTCAAGCTCGACATTAAGATCGGACAGCGAGATCGCTCTGCCATTGACGCCTGCGCGGGCCTTCAGGGCGAATTGGCCGAGGCCGCCCGACGGCAGGGCGCGGCCGCCGCTCCACTGCAGGGCCTCGCGCAATGATGCGCTGTCCGCCGCAAGCGTGCCGTCGATTTTCAGCGAGGGCCGGTAGCTCATCGCGCCGTCGAATGCGGCTTTTAGCGGGCCTGCATTCATTCGAAATTTCAATCCGGAGTCATCGCCCGCCAATGCGCCTGAGAAATTCGCGATGGCGAGATTGGCGTCGACGATCTCGTTATGCCATGTGAAATGGCCGGTGGCGGCGAAGCTCTTCGCAATCGACGGCCACGCCAGCGACAGCTCGACGCCCGTGAGCGTCTCGTGGACGTCCCGGTCCGGGACGCTCAGGGCGACGACGCCGTCCTTGATGCCGATTTCCGAAAACGACAGCAGGCGCTCGTTGCGCGCGGCGTTGGGCTTAAGCGCCCGCGCCAAAATGTCGATCAGCGGCGACCAATTGGTATGGCCGTCGGAATCGACTGTCACCGCGATATGCGGCTTGACCAGCGAAATATTGGCGATTTCGATACGGCCGGTCAGCAACGGCATCAGCCGGAGATCGACCGTGAGCCGTTTGGCCGCGAGCGCGGCTTCCCCGGCGACGGTTCCGCCGAGCGCCACATCAGAAAACTCCACGCTTGGGACTGGAAACGTCGACACCGAAACCGGTCCGCGCATCGCGAGATCGAGACCGGTCACTCTTCTGATCTCGCTTTCAACAGCGTCGCGAACCGTATCGACCGGGGTGCCGCGCGTTGCTGCGGCAATGACCGTGGTGCCTGCCGCAATTACAGCCGCTGCGAGAATGGCGATTCGTTTCAAGCCAGTTGCCGTTGCTTTAGGGGTTTCGGTTCCGATTATGACGGCGGGAGCGCCGCTGCAAGCGTGAATCCGACACGTGATTAACTGACGTGGGGACAACCGGTGCTGTGCGGATGGCTGTGTTGCGAATTCGCGTTAGTGTATGGATCATGTCTTTGCTTCGACCGGTCGTCCCGAATTGCGTCCTCTTGGCCTGATGCCGGATCGATTTTTCAGCCCCGTGCTGCTCCCTGTAGCCCGGATTGAGCGCAGCGAAATCCGGGACCGCCTATCGGCGCGGAAACGCCGCCCCGGGTTTCGCTATGCGCTCAAACCCGGGCTACAAGGGAGGGTAGGGGGAATGTGGGTCAGGTCTGTGACCCTTTCGTGGCCTCAACTTCGGCAAATTAGCCAAGATTGGGGGCAACCGCGAAATCAGCTTCGGTTTTTGCGCGGATGTCCGCCACGGTTACCCCTGGGGCAAGCTCGATAAGCTTCATGCCGCTCGGGTTTTTTTTCTCGATGGTAAATACGCCGAGGTCGGTGATCACCATGTCGACGACGCCGGCCCCGGTCAGCGGCAGCGTGCACTTGCGCAGGAGCTTGGGTTCGTCTCTGGCCGTGTGTTCCATCACGACGACCACCTTCTTGACGCCGGCGACGAGGTCCATGGCGCCGCCCATGCCCTTGACGATCTTGCCGGGAATCATCCAGTTGGCGAGGTCGCCGTTCTGAGCGACCTGCATGGCGCCGAGCACCGAAAGATCGATGTGTCCGCCGCGCACCATGCCGAAGCTGTCAGCGCTCGAAAAATAGCTGGTGGTCGGCAATTCGGTCACGGTCTGCTTGCCGGCATTGATGAGGTCGGGGTCCTCCTCGCCTTCAAACGGGAACGGGCCGGTGCCGAGCATGCCGTTTTCGCTCTGCAACTGCACGCTGATGCCGGGGGGAATGTAGTTCGCCACCAGCGTCGGAATGCCGATGCCGAGATTGACATAGAAGCCGTCCCGCAACTCCTTGGCGGCGCGTTCCGCCATCTGCTCTCTGGTCCAGGGCATATCGTCCTCTTCAGGTGCGCTTGCGCACCGTGCGCTGCTCGATGTGCTTCACGGCGTTGGGAACATGGATGATGCGCTTGACGAAGATGCCGGGCGTTATGATGTGGTCGGGATCGATCTCGCCGGGCTCCACGAGATGCTCGACCTCCGCCACCGTTAATCGCGCAGCCGTCGCCATCACGGGATTGAAGTTTCGCGCCGTCTTTCGATAGACGAGGTTGCCTTCGGTATCGCCCTTGAACGCGTGGACGATCGCGAGATCGGCCACGAGACCGGTCTCCATGATGTAGGTTTCGCCGTTGAACACCCGTTCTTCCTTGCCGCGGGCGATGTCAGTCCCGGCGCCGGTGCGGGTGAAGAAGGCCGGGATGCCCGCCCCGCCGGCGCGGATCCGCTCCGCCAGCGTGCCTTGCGGATTGAATTCGATCTCCAGCTCGCCGGCGAGATATTGCTGGGCAAACAGCTTGTTCTCGCCCACATAGGAAGAGATCATCTTGCGGACCTGCTTGGTTTCGAGAAGTATTCCGAGCCCGACGCCGTCGATTCCGGCATTGTTCGACACCACGGTCAGGTTCCGCACGCCCGAGTCGCGGATCGCCATGATCAGCGTTTCCGGGATGCCGCACAGCCCGAAACCGCCGGCCATGATCATCATGCCGTCTCTGAGCGCCCCCGCGAGCGCCGACGGCGCGTCGGCGTAAACTTTGTTCATGGACCCGTCTCTCCCGGTAAGCCGGCCGTCCGCGAGCCAAGCCGTATCATCGCTGCTCACAAGCTCGCTAGAGCTAGCATGGTCCGTGCCACGGTGGAAAGGAAAGCGTCGCCGGACCGTAGCCAGCCCTTCGCGGCATGCGAGGGAGGGAAGAACAGGCGGGCCGGCAACGCGACGGCGAAGGCTCTGCCGCAAATTTATCGCTTCGATTCTTGCGACCGGCCGAGCATCAGGCTCTCCCTGCCCCGCTTGCGGGGGAGGGGAAAGCAATGGGCGCACCTATCCCTCCTCGACTCGTAAGCCAAGAACAGCAGCAACGTTTGAGTGAATCTCTTCGGCCCTTTGAATTTCGAGCGGGTCCACGACCCGCAGAGTGGCCCCTCCGTGATCGCCTGCGGCCTTGATCGCTTGGATGCTCTTTGTCGCGGGCGGCGGCAGCCGGTCAAGGGTCTCGACCGCTTAAGCGGCGATTGGCGCGCGATTGAACGCGCGCCAATCGCCCTTGACCGGCTGCCGCCGCCCGCAAGACTGCATCCAAGCGATCAAGGCCCTTCCCAAGGCCGCGCGCCCTTAAGGCTTCTGCGCCCACTCAAGATTCAAAAGAGGCGAATTTTGAAATTCTGAGGCTATTCCGGTGCTTCTTGCTTAATCCCCTGACAACCATGATCACCGAGCTGTTCATTATATGCCCCAGGTGGTCAACTTCAGGTTGTCTTATTGCGCAAGATGAACCAAAAGTGAGGCAGTCATTGTTGTGGCGATGCTAAGCCCAAGGGCCCGTCCGGCAACAACTGAATCACGGCGTCATGCGCTGCGAAAGCAGGTCATCCGGCAACCGCGGCGCGATGCGCTGCGCCCGGGGCCGGGCTCACGGGGTTACTCGATCCCCCGCTTTCGCGGGCGATGACACGCCTTTGAAGCATTTATTCTTGGACGGGACCTGAACTAGACCTGAACTTGGGCAATCGCCTAATGGGCGGGCGGCGGCGTCGAGGCGGACGTCGATGTCGCCGGCCCTTCGCCCGCCATCAGCAGCCAGACCTCTTCATTCTTGGCGCCGTCGTAGTGGACTTCCTTGGCGAAATGCGTCACGTAGCTGCCGGCCGGAAGCGGGACCGTGGAGTCAGGATCAAACTTGTCGCCGGTGCCGACCCACCAGGTGCCCTTGAACACGGTGATCATCCGGTCGTTGGGGTGCCAATGCGGCCGGCTCATGTGGCCGGGGAGCCATTTGAACATCAGCACATAGGGGCCGGGCTTGTCGGGGTCGCCGTAAAGAACCGCCGTCTCGTTGCCCGCAGCTTCATTGCGCCTCCATTGGAACTGGTCCGGCAGCTTGATCGAGATCGCCTTGGGATTGAGCTGCTGCTGTTCGGCGGCGCTGGCGGCGCTCAATCCGGCGGCGAGCGACAGGACGATTGCGGTTGTGATGAGCCTCTGGTGCCTCATGGTTTCCTCCTGGGTGATCGCTGGATGTGGTGCAAGCGGGAAACGCAATATCGTCGCCGAATGTCGGCCACGTGGCAAGATGAATGCCCCCGTCGCAGCAGGTTGACAGAAATGGCTGTTTTGAGTTTCGCGCGGGTGAGAACGGGGCTGCGCCGCGATCAAGGCCCCTCCCACACCGCACACCGGCCTCATGCTCCCTCACTCGCTCAAGATTCAGAAGAGGCGAAAAAAAGCCGCGCCTCAATGCCGCCTGTGGACGGAGCACTGCGCCGTTTCCCGAATCACCTGATCGGACTAAGCAGCGTATGGATGGCGCCTGCTGACGCAGCTGCGCCCTGACGGATCTGGAGCGTCCCATGGCATTCGCGCTGCGCAGAGACAATGCCCTCGCGACCGAGATCGACTCGTCGAGCCCTCGCGACCGGGTGCTTGCCCGATACCGCCGGCTGCGGGAAATCAGTCTGCAACTTCACCACAAGATCCTCGACCGCGTATCGGGCGACGCGTTCGTGAGTCAGGCCCGTCGCCTGGGTCTGGCGCTGGGAAAGACGCTCATCCTCGACGACATCGACGAGTTGAACTACGTCAACGATCTCGTCATCTACACGGCCCCCGCGGGACGCTCGCGCGCCGTCGACCGCTACGCCAGGTCGGCCGGCCTTGCGGCGGGCTCCGATGAAGCGCTTGTCCTCGAGGCGATGCGCGCCGCGCGCTTCGCGGTTCTCGTCATGGAGCGGCGTCATGAAGCAGCGGGACTGATTGCCATCGATCTCATCCGCGGCAATCAGGTCTGGCTTGTCGACATGGGCCTCGAAGCGTCCATGCCCGAGGGTGCAATGTTGGCCACGAGACTCATTACGCCCGATCGATTTTCGATGACCGCCGGCGTTCTGGCGCCGTTCGATTTTGAACTCATCGTGGACCTGTCCGCAGAGCTGCCGCGCCGCCTGCTCGACGTCGAGCTAACGGTGCTGATCGACGATCGCCGCTTCGCAGAAACGATCTACCGGACTGCTCTTGCCGATGGAGTCATGGACCGCGTCGCATATCAGGAGCTGCCGCAGGACTGGTGATCGAGTTGCCGCGCGCAAGCATGCGGCAGGGCATACGGCCGCACCGGATTTACGCGGGGGAGCTTGAGACAGGCTCAGGCCGCTTCGAGGCGCACCAGTTCCGCCTCGAATTCGCGGCATAGCTGCGCGGCTTCCTCAGGCGGGAGCCAGTTCGTCATCTGCGGGAAAATGGTGCGGTAGAGCAACAAATCCTTGGCATCCCAAGGCATCGTCTGCGCCGCCCGCGCCTCGGCCAGCATCTTGTGGAGTTCCCGCCGGACCTTGTCCGGATCGGCGCGAAACACGGGCGTGGGCCTGTCCTCGTCGAACAGGTCAGCCTGCTCGTCGCCTAGAAACAGATCGGGTTGACGCCAAGACATGATTTTCTCGCAAGTTTCACATCCCGAATCACAAAAACCATGCCCGAAATTGCGCAGCCATGCATCCCCCGGCGCGAGTTTTCCCAGCTTCCCACGCAAGCCGGCTATTTCTTGCTTTTTTCCTTGCGCTTTGAGGTGTCTGTTGCTTCGCCAGCAGCCCGCGCCCTGGCCCCTTAACTGCTTGAACAGCTCCAATCGGTAAGCTACCTCTGCGCCGACAGTGATCTTCTGTTTGCGTAGAATTCATGCGTCCTACCATGCCAAATCCGCAGCGACTTTGCGTCTTCTGTGGCGGTACGCCTGTGACGAAAGAGGACGTCTGGCCTATTTGGAGCAGACGATATCTGCCATCGACACAACCTGATTATTCGATCATGCGAAGTATTCTAGAAAGGGACCGTCGTCTCCACGGCAGCGTCAGGAAGCTTTCCGGTGATCCCAAGAGCAGACGTGTGAAAATCGTCTGTGCCACTTGTAATAATGGTTGGATGAGTGTCCTTCAAAATGAGGCAAAGCCGCTTGTCTTGCCTCTCATGAACGGGGAACGAACAACACTCAACGAATCAAAACAGAAACTTATTGCGGCGTGGGCGGCAATGACCGTCATCTGCGCTGAGTACTTCACAGCTGGGAATGCCACCTCATTAGTTGTCGACAGGCGGCATTTATTCCTCCGTAAGGAAGCACCCAAACGACTCCGCATTTGGATCGGCAATTTTCGCCGTAGAAAATGGCCCGCCTATTGGGTTCACAATTCGCTACTCATCTCCGAACATGAGACGCCTTATCCCTGGACCATCGGTCCAGGAGGTCTTCCCCGGCCAAATACGCAGATAACGACGCTTACCTTTGGTAACCTCTATCTACATACCTTTAGCTGCCCATTCCCGGAAATCCTCGGTAGTTTCGAGCCCAGGGGAACCCACGTCGTTCAAATCTGGCCTATCAGAGAAAAGTTTATTGTCTGGCCGCCTAGAGCGACGATCGACGACCGAGCAGCCGATGGAATCGCTGGCGCGATTTTTAATCGCCTTGATGCCATTGGAGTCGCAATGAGATCTTGAATCGTCGAACTTGTTAGCTTGTGGCCTACTACTGCGAGCGGGCTTATCAATTTATTCGGAGTCATGGCCGGGCTTGTCCCGGCCATTTACGTCTTTCTAGCTGAGTGTGGGTAAGAAAGACGTGGATGCCCGCGACAAGCGCGGGCATGACGCTGAGAGGTGGTTCGATTTCATCGAACGCCTGCAATTTCCCGCCCCCCTCACCTCGCCAGCGGATCGGGCCGCATCTGGAAGTGCACCACCTTGGGCGAGTTCTCCTTGCCGCCCTCGATGTGGAAGGGGGTGCGGTTGCCGGTGTTCGACCACACGCCGCGGCCCTTCCAGCCGGCGTTGGGGTCGTCGATGCGGCCATCGAGGCCCTTGGCCCAGAAGCCCATCGGATAGGGCACGACCATGTTGACCATCTTGCCGTCGACGAGCGCGATCAGCGAGTCGTTCTGGTTACCGGTGGCGATGGGCACATCCTTGCCGAGGCCAAGCGTGTTGTGCTGGTCGACCCAGGCATAGTAGGGCGTCTCGCCGCTGCCGTTTTCGGCGACGCCGCCAAGCTGCGGGCCGGGGAGCGGATAGAGCGTCCAGCCCTCGGGGCAGTGCTTGCCGGTCGCATTCGGACCGTTGAGCGGGCCTTTGCATTTGCGGCGGTCGAAGGAGCCGAGATGTCCGCTGGCGAGCGCGGCCCACATCACGCCCTGACTGTCGATGTCGCCGCCGCGCGGCGAGAAGCCCGGCAGCGGCACTTCGTAGATTTCCGCGAGCGCGGTCTCGGACGGGTTCGGGCCGGGATCGACCCGCACGACGGAGCCGGGATAGCCGGTCACGGTGCCCCAGATCGTGCCGTCGGCCGGCGACGGCGCAACCGCATAGAAGCCGACGCGGATGCGCTTGTCCTTGGCCGGATCGACGGGCTGGTTCGGCTGCACATAATCATCGCGCTTGCCGTTGCCGTTGGTGTCGAGGACGAACGGCGTCCAGCCCTGCGACTTCACCTCGTCGCCGGTCTCGTCCAGCATCTTGGTATTGACCCAGCCGAGAACCTCGGCGCCGATGCCGCCGGAGCTCGCCCACAGCGTGCGGTTGGCGTCAAAGCCGAACTGCACATGATGGGTTGGGAAGCAGGTGCTGACCGTTTTGAAGTCTTTGGTCGCCGGGTCGAGCATGACGACGTGGCGGTTCGATGCGTTGATCGGGAACGCCTTTGCGGAAGGATGGTCCGACCCGGCCTTGCAGAAATCGGGGTTGGCCGCCGGGCGGATCCTCGCCGCGTACCAGACGCGCGCCTTCTCATCCAGCATCAGGCTGTGCGGGATGGTCTGCGCCTGCCAGATCTTTTCTTCGCCCCAGTAAATCGAGGGCGCCATGATCGGGTTTGCAGCCGCCGACGGGGTCTTCGGATCGCGGACCGGCATTTTCACCGTCGTAGCCGCGTTCTTGACGGGATCGAAGATCGGCACGAAATCGGTGCTGTTCTCGGTCGCCCCGTAGAGCGCGCCGTAGGCGTTGACGGTGGGATTGCGCTTATCGGTGGCGACCTCGTCGTGGAGGTAGGCCTTGGGGTTCGCCCACTCCCACACCGTGATGACGACATTGCGCTCCAGGCCCTGCGGGCGCGGCGGCTTGGCGGCCGGCAGTTCTCCGGCGGCGATCCGGTCGGTCCAATCGCCGAGGATCTTCACGCCGCGGAACGTGCCGAACCGTTCGATGGTCTCGACCATGTCCTTGCTGGCCGGCCCGGATTGAATTCGCCGCAGCCACGCATCCTCGCTGGACTTGAAGTCGCCCAACAGGGGCGACAGGGTGCGGGTCGCCTTGGTGCCGATGGCGTGACAGTGGAAGCAGCCGTCGGTCTTGAACTCGCGCAGGAACTGGGCCTGGGACTTGATGTTGGGGTTGATGCCGTTGCCGTCATGCCCGGTGCCGGGAAACTCGCTCTTGTCCGGCATTTTCGCCATCGAAAGCCAGTAGACCGGCGGATAATATTCGGCCGCCGCAGCTTCGTTCGGCGCCGGAACCGCAGTGAGGTTGACGATTTTGCCGGGCGCGGTCGTAATCTTGGGCGAGTCGATCAAGCCGTAGCCGCGCACCCATACGGTGTAGTTCGCCTTCGGAAGATCCGGCATCACGTAGCGGCCCTGATCGTCGGTGACGACGATCTTGACCATCTTGGTCGGCAGGTCGTTGGTCTCGGCAATCACCCAGACGCCGGCTTCCGGACCGTTCGGGGAGCGCACGACGCCGCCGAGGTCGCTGTCGCCGATGCTGGCGGCGCTCAGTTCCTGAGCCGCGAGCGGCGCGGGCAGCGCAGCAAAGGCTCCCATCGCGGCAATTGCCGCCGCGCTCAGATACAAACTCTTTTTGCTCATGTCCTCTTCCCTCCAATGATTTCGTGGATTCTTGGGTATGCGGTGACTTTGGACCCGGCGGAGAGCGGGCGTCCCGCCCGCTCTTTGTTTGTTCGATGCTTAGAACTGCAGGGCGGGCAGAGGCGCGACACGCCAGAGAAACCTGGGCAGGCCTTCGCAGGCGCCGTTGCCCACCCTGCCTGATCGGATCGATTTCATGGACTTCGGTCTGTCCGCTTGTCAGAGAGCGCGCAAGGCGCCCGCGCTCCCTAGCGCAATTCGGCGTGCTTCGTCTCCTGGACGGATGCGATTTCGGCGATCAGCTTGTTGAGAATCGCCTGGCCGAACGAGTTGAAATTTTCCGCCACCATCACGAAGGCGCCCGGGCCGCCGATCACGTTGTTGCGGTAATAGCTGTCGAGGCCGCCGGGCGGATTGGTGTGGTCGGCGTTCCACGACATCGGGCGCTCGCTCAGGATGACGAGACCATTGATGGTGACGCCCTTCGCGACGGCCTCATCGCGCGCATCGGCAACGTCGCGGCCCGAATTGTTGGTGCCGTCGCCGGACACATCGATGGTGCGGCGGCTCGACTGGAACGGCGCTCGCGCGAGCTGCGCCATGGCAAAATCGATGCCGCCGCTGATGGAGGTTCGGTCCGCGAAGGCGCGCGGCGCCTCGATGATCTGCGCGGAAAAGTCCTTCGCGGTGGCCTCGTCACGAATGATGGTCCAGTCGATGACGATCCTTTGCGCTCCGACGCCCGACCATTCCACGAAACTGACGCCAATTTTGCCCAGCGATCCGGAGCGGATCGCCTGGATGACGCGGGGATTGACGATGGCGGATGCATAGCCGTCGCGTTGAAGCTTGAACTTCGGCGCATCGACGCTGCGCGACACATCGGAGGAGAGGACGAGGAGGAGGTCGACCTCCTCGGCGGCGCGCGCCGGCGAGCCGAACAGAACTCCGATCGCGGCAATAATACCAAACAGGCGGGTAGCTGCTCCCATGTCGGCCTCCGCATGCGCCCGCTATCCCCAAGCGCGCAGAATACGCAGCTTATCTCATTTTTTCCGGCTTGTAACGAGTTCCGCGCTCATCCGGCGATGACGGGTAGCCGGATATGGCGGCGCACCAGAGCATTCGATCGATCGAGCAGTGGCGCGTCTTGAACCGAGGGGCAGCACGTCTGCGGAGCGTTCTGCCGTCGCTCGCAGGCGACGGCATGGCGGATGGCTCAACCACCCTGCGCGTTGTCTTTGCATCTTAAACGCGGCTTCCCCTTGCCAAAGACGTGCGTTCCTCCTAGGTTCGCCTCGCCATCCTGCAGCTGTAGCTCAGTTGGTTAGAGCGCCTGACTGTGGATCAGGAGGTCGGTGGTTCGAGTCCACCCAGCTGTACCAATGACGTAGCTCCCCGTGTTGGGAACACTTAGCTCCCCGTGTTGGGAACTTTGTTGGAAATCACTTTTTCATGCTTTGTTCTGCCTCTGCCGGTGTGCGGCGCGCGCCCGCGCTGCCCGTCGTGACGTGTCGATCGATGGTGCGATGTAGTGCTGGTCGTGTTGAGATCGCGATGTTGGGCGTGCTTGCCGATGTCGACCAGGTCGGCTCCCGACTCATGAGCTTCGGTCGCCCCTCCATGCCGGGCAAACATGTTCCAAACTGCCCGTGGCGCCCGGGCAATGTGAAGTGGCCCCCGGATTTGGGACCGGTTGACTAATTGGATTTCGAGCCGACGGCCGCGCGGCGCATGCCGGCGTCGCCGCGTGGTTTGCGTTCGGAGCTGGCCCGGCGGATTGCGCTGCGCAATCTGCCCTCCGGCGCCAGGACGGCGACCGCTCACCTTCCCTCTCGCCCCCACGTCAACGCCAGGCTCCCCACCAGCAGCAGCAGCCCCAAGAGGCCGGCGAACACCGGCAGCACGCCGATGCCGCGCACGACGCTGGCTTCGCGGACCTTAAGGCCGATCCAGTCGTCGCCCTTGAGGGTATCGCTCGATCGCACCCCGAGAATGCGCGGCATGGTGAGACCGGATCCGTCGGAGAGGCGGCGTGCGTCGCCGCCGGTAGCGTTGGCGAGCGGCGCCATCACCTCGGTGGTCGACGTGACGTCGCTGAATTCCTTGGGATTGGCGGGGCCGACATTGACGAGCGTCGTCAGCTTGCCATCGGTGGCGCGCCACAGGCCAAGCTCGGAGGCGTCCACCGTCTTGCGCCACACGCCAGGCTCTGCCGCATCGAGGGTCACGTTGCGCTGTATGCCTGATGGCGAGGTGAGGGTCACCGGCGCGACGCTTTCCGCCATGGTCTGACGCTGCACAGTGAGCTCCTTGCCGTGAACGAGCAGGCGAAGCGCTTCTTCCTCAAGGTCCGGCTGCTGCATCAGCCAATGCGAGACCCGCCGCAGGAGGTCGATGTGGGGGCCGCCTCCTTCATAGCCGCGCGCCCACAGCCAGATGTGGTCAGACAGGATGACGCCCACCCGGCCTTTGTCCTCGCGTGCGAGCACCAGCAGCGGCTCGTCGCCGGCGCCGTTCATCAAAGGCATGCCGTCCACGGTCCTGGTGTCGACCACGCGGAAGAATCTGCTCCAATGGGGCGGATCTTCGTTCGCGCCTTCGAGGTCGCGGGTCACCGGATGGCGTCGCCCCAGCTCGGTCAGGCGAGCGTGGAAGGGGGCCTCGGTGACGTGCCCGGTCGGCTCCGACGGCAGGATGGCGTCAAGCGGCGTGCGCCAGATGCTGATGGGGCCCGCATAGTCCGGGCCGGCCGCAACCAGCACGGCGCCACCGTTCCTGACGTATTTGGTGATGTTGTCGAAATAGACGATCGGAAGCACGCCCTGCCGCGCATAGCGGTCGAAGATGATGAGCTGGAACTCGTTGATCTTCTGCTGGAACAGCTCCCGCGTCGGGAATGCGATCAGGGACAATTCGTTGATCGGCGTCCCATCCTGCTTTTCCGGCGGCCGCAGGATGGTGAAGTGGACAAGGTCGACATTCGCGTCGGACTTGAGAAGGTTGCGCCAGGTGCGCTCGCCCGCATGCGGCTCTCCGGAGACCAGGAGCACGCGCAGCTTGTCGCGCACGCCATCGATCGACACCACGGCGCGATTGTTGACCGGCGTCAGCTCGCCCTCGAGCGGCGCTGCCTCGATTTCGACGATGTTCTGGCCCGCGTGCGGGATCTGGACCTGAACATCGACCTGCCGCCCCGGAGTGACGATGCGGCGGTCGAGAAGTTCGCCGTCGCGACTGATCCTCACCTCCGTGGGCGAAGCGCGCACGCCTTCGTCCTCTACGCGGAAGGAAATGGTCTGGTTCTGGCCGACAATGCCGAACCGGGGCGCCGCCACCAGCACGACGCGGCGATCTTTCTCGTTGGGCGTGCCGGTGACGAGGGCATGGACCGGCGCCGAGAAGCCGAGCGCGCCCGCATCGGACGGCACGTCATGGACGCGGCCGTCGGTGATGAAGACGGCGCCGGCAACGCGGTCGGGCGGCACGTCGGCCAGCGTCGCGTTCAGGGCGGCAAACAGCCGGGTGCCGTCAGTCTCGCCATCCGCCTGGCCGGCCTCGACCACGCGCGTCTCGATGCCGGGAATGCGTGACAACCGGTCGGTGACGGCCGCACGGGCCGCCTCGGTTTGGGCCGCGCGGTCGCCGAAGTTTTGGCTCGGGCTCTTGTCGACAACGACGACTGCGACCGAGGTCAGGGGATCGCGATCCTCGCGGGTGAGCGATGGATTGGCGAGCGCGAGCACCATCAGCGCCAGCGCCCCGGCGCGGATCAGGGCGCCGCGGCTGCGCGTGAGCGCCAGCAACGCCGCCACCACGGCCGCGACCGCAGCCGCGGCCCAGACGAATTCGATCGAAACGAGAGGCGAGAAGCTGATGCCAAATGACACGATGGGGTTCCTGTTGTTCTACTGACCCTTGCCGCAGGGTGGGCGCTCTTCGACAAGCTCAAAACAAAGCGTGCCCACCGCCCATGTTTGGTGGCTACGGGCGCTACGCCGTTGCCCAGCCTACTGCCCGAGCCGTTCGAGAAGCGCCGGAACGTGGACCTGATCGGCCTTGTAGTTACCGGTCAGGACATACATCACGATATTGACGCCAGCGCGGAACGCAAACTCCCGCTGCCGCGGCTCGCCCGGCACCAGCGGCAGCATCGCCTGGCCGTCAGGGCGCGTGGCCCAGGCGCCGGCGAGATCGTTCGACGTGATGATGATCGACGATACGCCGTCGCCGCCGCGCGCCGGGCGCTTGGCCTCTTCGCTTTCCTCCTCCTCCTTGGCGCTTTGCAGCGCTTCGACCCAGAGCTGGCCCGAGGTGAAGCGGCCCGGGAAATCGCGGAGCAGGAAAAACGTCTTGGTCAGCACGTGGTCGCGCGGCACCGGCTCCAGTTCGGGAATGTCGAGCGACGACAGAATCGTGCGCAGCTCGAGCATGCCGGGGCTGCGGGCTTCGCCGCCGGGCCCGGGAGGCGCCAGCACAGCGTCGCGGGTGTCGAACAGCACGGTGCCGCCCTGTTTCATATAGGCGTCGACGCGCGCCAGGGCCTGGGGCGTCGGCTTCTTGGCGCCGGGCACGATCGGCCAATAGATGATCGGGAAGAATGCAAGTTCGTCCCGCTCGATATCGACGCCGATCGGATCGCCGGCTTCAAGCGCGGTGCGCTGGGCCAGAAAGGCAGTAAGCCCGGTGAGGCCCGCTTTGCTCACCGAGTCCGCCTCGCTGTCGCCGGTCACCACGTAGGCGAGATGGGTTTCGAGGGTCGCTCGCGACGCGAACTGATCGTCCGCAGCATCGGCGGCGCGCGCCGCGCTTGGGGCGCCGACGAACGCAAGGGAGATGGCGCCGGCAATCAGCAGGCCGGTCGCGATGCCCCGGCGCGGCAGCAGTCGATAGATGCCGCCCGCAAGCCAGAACACCACCAGCGCATCAATCAATAGCAGAACCAGCGCGGCCATGAAGACCGGTCCGCGCAGGTCCTGCGGCTCGGCAGTGCGGAAATATTCAAGGCGCGGATTGAGCGGCGCGTAGTCTATCGGCTCCAGGCGGTCAGCCGGGGCGAGCGTGTTGACGGCGACGAGTCCCTCGGGCGGGCCATAAAACCCGGGCGGATTTTCTGCCGTGGCGCGCCCCAGATAGCCCGCCTGAACCGGCCGAGCCGTCGGCGGCGGCGGCTCGAAGCTTCCGAAACCGTCAAGCGTGCGGGTTGGCGGCACCGCATCGCGCGCGCTGCTTTGTGTGCCGGTGGCCGCATTGGCCTCGGTCGACGCGGTCGCGCCAGAAATGCCAACGATGCGCCTGAGCATGTCGACGAAAGCGCCCGACAATGCCAGGTCGGACCACTTCGTGTCCGCCGTCACATGGAACAGCACGATCATTCCCTTGCCTTTCCGCCCCGCCGTGACGAGCGGCGTGCCGTCGGCGAGCGTCGCCCAGGTATGCTCTGACAATCCGGCGTCGGGCTCTGCCAGGACCTGCCGGGTTACCGTCACATCGTCCGGCACCGTCATGCCGTTGAACGGGCCCTCGTGGGAAAAGCCGGCGAGCTGCTGCGGCTGATCCCAGCTAAGGCTGCCGCCCAGAATGCGGCCGCCGCGGCGCAGCCTCACGGGAACGAGATCATCGTCCGCCGCGGCCGCCAGGCGCGGGCCGGCAAACCGCACCAGCACGCCGCCGTCGTCGATCCACCGGGTCAGGCGCTCGTGCGCATCGCCCGCGATGGTGCCGACGTCAGCAAGGATGATCATCGGCAGGCGCTGCTCGATGAACTGGTTCACCATCTCCGCCGGCGAGCCGCGCTCGGCAAGCCGCACATCCGCGAACGGACTGAGCGCGCGGGAGAGATAGAAGGTTGAGGCGAGGAGCGGCTGCGCCGTATCGGCCGTCGAGCCGGTGACCACGCCGACCGTTCGCCGGCGCCATCGCTTGTCGAGGAGCTGCACGGCGCCCGCCGACCGCTCGCCTTCGATCTCGATCCGCGCGATATCGTTGCGAATCTCGACCGGAAGATCGAGTTGTGCGTCGGTTTCGCGCTCGCCCGCTTTGAAGCTGAAGCTGGCCTCGCCCAAAGGCAGCCCCTTGAGATCAAGGGCGCGGACTGCGCCTTCATCGTCGCTGCCGGTCGCGGCGCGGAGCACTTTCACGCTCAGCACGCCAGCGGCATTGTCGGCTGCGGCAAGCGCGCGAGCCGCTCTGAGGCCGCCCTCGACCACGGTGACGGGCCGCTTGTTCGCGAGCCGCGCAAGCGTGAGGACGAAGTCGGCGGCGTGACCGGCATCGACGCCGTCGGACAGCCAGACAATCTCGACGTCTGGCGTGCCCATCAGGAAGCGTTCCAATGCTGGAACGGCTTCGGTGCGTTCGACTGCATGGGGCTGCGGTTTGACAAGGCGCAATCGCGCCTTCGCCGCGGCCGGAGCCTCCAGCGAGATGTCGCGCCCCGTCACCGACAGCGGCACCACCGCAACCCCCCGGCCGTCGGCATCGGCGCGGGCAATCAGGTCCTCGGCGGTGCGCATGCGCTCATCCCAGGTGTTGGCGGCGGCGAAGCTATCGTCGATGAGCAAGAGCAACGGCGCACTTGCGGTCGTGGTCGCGACCGGCGGGTTCCACAGCGGTCCTGCCGCCGCGATGATGACCAGCGCGGCCAATACGAGTCGGAGCAGCGTGAGCCACCAGGGCGTACGCGCAGGCGTATCCTCCTTGGGGACGATGTCGAACAGCATCCGGGTCGGAGGAAAATCGATGCGGCGAGGCCGCGGCGGCACCAGGCGCAACAACCACCACAGGATCGGCAGGCTCAACAGCCCGAGCAGAACCAGCGGTTCGGCGAAGGCGAGGGGGAAGCCGGCGATCATAGTTGTCGCTCCATCACGGCGGGGGTGCGATGTCCGACGCCGCCGCGCTCGCTGCCTAATCGCTCATGCAGCTTGAGCAGGAGTTCAGTCGCGGGCCGGTCGGTTCGGTGAACGATGAAGCTCCACCCAAGGCGTTCGGTCTCGGCGCGGATTTCGGCGCGATGCCGCGCAACCCTCGCCTGATAATCCGCCCGCCAGTTCTCGGCGCGGCCGGCCGTGATCGCGCCAGCCCCTTCCGGCTCGACGAATTCGATGCGCCCCGCGTAAGGGAAGGTCTCCTCGGCCGGGTCGACGATCTGCACCACGTGACCCAGCGATCCCTTTGCCGACAGCCGCGCGATGGTCGCCTTGATCTCCGCGAATGGGCTCCACAAATCCGAAAGCATGATGAACTCGGCGAGCGGAGCCGGCGCAAAAGCAACCGGCAGGCTTGTCCGCTTGCCGGGGTCGTGAATCATGGTCTGGGAGATCGTCTCGACCGCGTTGCGGGCGCCCGTCGCCCGCGTCAGGCCAGGCACGCCGACCCGCTCCCCGCCGTGGACGAGGATGTCGGCCAGCGCAAACGCGATCACCAGGGCGCGGTGCAGCTTGCTGTCCTCGGCGAGCGGCGAGCGGAACGCCATGGACGGCGAGCGGTCGGGCCAGATCCATACGGTGTGGGCAGCTTCCCATTCCTGCTCCCGGACGTAGAGGAAATCGTCGCGCGCCGAGCGGCGCCAGTCGACGCGGGCCGCTGGTTCGCCCATGACGAAGCGGCGGTACTGCCAGAAATTTTCGCCGGAGCCGGCGCGACGGCGGCCGTGCAGTCCATGGATGATCGTGGCGGCAACGCGCCTCGCCTCCAGGATCAGCCGCGGCATGCTTGCCGCGAGGGTCTGGCTTTCACCGACTGCGTGGGGGACTTCCCTGACGTCGGGAGGTGCGGACGAGAATATGGCCATCAGCCGATCCGCGACTTCAGGCGCCCCACCACTCCAGGTATGGTTTCACCGTCGGCTCGTGCGGCGAAAGTCAGCGCCATGCGGTGCTTGAGTACTGGTTCGGCGAGGGCGATGACGTCGTCGGCCGAGGGCGCCAAACGCCCGTCGAGGAGCGCGCGTGCACGCACGGTGAGCATCAGGGCCTGGCTCGCGCGTGGACTCGGGCCCCAGGCGATGAGTTTCCCGGCCTCACCTGCTTCCGGGCCCGGGCGGGCCGAACGCACAAGCGTCAGAATGGCATCGACGACCGATTCTCCGACCGGCAGCCGGCGCACCAGCCGCTGGGCTGCAATCAGGTCTTCGGCTGTCATGACCGGCTTCGCCTTGGTTTCCTCGGTGCCGGTGGTGTCGAACACGATGCGGCGCTCAGCCTCGACGCTTGGATAGTCGACATCGATCTCCATCAGGAAGCGGTCGAGCTGGGCTTCGGGAAGCGGGTAGGTGCCTTCCTGCTCGATCGGATTCTGGGTCGCGAGGACGTGGAAGGGCCGCGGCACGTCGTGCCGTGTTCCCGCAACGGTGACATGCTGTTCCTGCATGGCCTGCAGCAAGGCCGACTGAGTTCGCGGGCTCGCGCGGTTGATCTCGTCGGCCAGCAGGAGCTGCGCAAAGATCGGGCCGGGAATGAAACGGAAGTTGCGCTTGCCGGCAGTCGTCTCCTCCAGCACCTCGGTGCCGAGAATATCGGAGGGCATCAGGTCGGGGGTGAACTGGATGCGCCGTGCGTCAAGGCCCAGCACGGTGCCCATGGTGTCGACGAGCTTGGTCTTGGCTAGGCCGGGGAGGCCAATCAGCAGCGCGTGGCCGCCGCACAGCACGGTGATGAGCGCCTGTTCGATGACTTTGTCCTGCCCAAAAATGACCGCGCCAATCGCCTCTTTGGCGGCGCGCAAATGCCCGGCCGTAGTCTCGGCAGCGCGAACGATCATGTCTTCCAATTTTTCCAGGCTCTCGCCCGACGGTGTCGCCATAAAGCCTACTCCTCAAAGTTCCTGGCACCGCACATATAACCGCTCTGGCATTGCACACATGCCTGCAAAAACCAGGCCGTGACCCCTTCTTCCCCTCGCCTCATGCGTCGGGCGGGAGAGGGGCCGCCGTCTGTCTCTGCTCCCAAGTGTACGCTATTTTGCGGCGATAGCGATTGTTTTGGCGCGAGTGCGGCTCCGAGCCGGATCATCATTTTTTCGCGAGCGGGGCCGCAAAGGGCCGATCTCCCCCAGAGCCGAGCATGGCGAAGGAACGACAGAACGGCAAGAGCGGGCTCGAGGTTCTGGCGGATGGGGTAAAAACCGGGTCCGGCGGGGGGCCAACTCCGGTTCACCTCTGGAATCCGGCCTGTTGCGGCGAAATTGATATGCGGATCACGGCCGACGGTACCTGGTTCTACCAGGGAACTCCGATCGGCCGGCCGGCCCTGGTTAAATTGTTCGCCTCGATACTAAAGCGCGAAGGCGAAAGATATTTCCTCGTCACTCCCGTGGAAAAATGCGGCATCATCGTAGATGATGCGCCGTTCATGGCCGTTGAGTTGCAGGTCCAGGATGGCGGGGCGGGGAGGCAGCTTCATTTCCGCACCAATGTGGACGATTGGGTTGCATGCGGACCTGGCCACGCGCTGCGGTTCGAACCGGAGGCCGCGACCGGCGGACTCAAGCCCTATGTCCATGTCCGCCGGAACTTATGGGCCAAAGTGACCCGCGCGGTGTTCTACGAACTCGTGGACCTTGGCGAGGAGCGCGAGATTGCCGGTGCGCTGATGTTCGGCGTCGCATCGGCCGGTCAATTTTATGCTATGGCCCCGGCGAGCACCCTTGAGGACATCGCCCGATGACAGACGCCGCGCCGTCTCCAGGCAACACACATGGAGCTGGATTCTTTGGGCCGGAATTCTTCGACCGCGTGCGCCAACGCCTCTCGCTCGACGTGCCTGCGGCGCTGCGCGATCCCACTGCTCCCGCTGTCCGGGGCGATCTCGATCTCGATCCGGAGTCCTGGACCAAGGCGGGCGTGATTGCCGCAAAGCCTGCGGCTGTGCTTATTCCGGTAGTCGATAAGCAGGCCCCGACGGTGATTTTGACCGAGCGCACCGCCGATCTGCCGAGCCACGCCGGCCAGATCGCTTTTCCGGGCGGCAAGATCGACGGCGACGAGACGCCCGCCGGGGCCGCGTTGCGTGAGGCCGAGGAGGAGATCGGCCTCAGGCCGGCGCTGGTCGAGCCGCTCGGCTATCTCGACCTGTACCTGACTTTCAGCGGTTTCCGCATTCTGCCGACGGTGGCGCGCGTCAAGGAGGATTTCGCGTTGACTCCCAACCGTTCCGAGGTCGCCGACGTTTTCGAGGTGCCGCTGGAATATCTGATGATGCCGGAGAATTACGCGCGCAAGAGTCGCAACTGGAACGGCGTTATCCGCCACTATTATGAAATTCCTTACCGGAACCGTTACATCTGGGGTGTCACGGCGGGGATCCTGCGCAACCTCTATGAGCGCATTTGCCGGGAGTAAGCTTCGCCGCGAACCATTCCTCAACGTCGTGAGGTCAGAATGAAGCTCATTGCGCCTTGCCCCGGGTGGCGCTGCGGACGGCAATGATCCGCCAGGGCGTCATTGAACTTGCGCTGTTCGTCGCGCCGTTCGCCGCTTATGCACTGTTTCTATGGGCGGCCCGGGCGGGGGTGGTCAACGTTTCTGCATGGTCGCCTCCGCGGATTATGTGGCTCACCGTTGGCGCGCTGATGCTGGTGATCGCGGGCTTCGCCGTTCTGGCGCAGTTCGGCGGGGCGCCGCCGGGCTCGACCTATGTCCCGGCGCATATGGAAAACGGGCGGTTTGTGCCCGGCGTCCAAAAATGAATGCAACCGTGCAGTTGGCAGATTCAGCCTGGCTCCGTGGCTCCGCGCTCGCGCGCGCGCTTTCGCTCCTCAACAGCGGCGGCGAGGAGGCGCGGGTTGTCGGCGGGGCCGCACGCAATGCGCTGATGGGGCTGCCGCTCAGCGACATCGACATCGCTACGACGGCGCCGCCGGACGAGGTGGTGCGCCGCGCGACGGCGGACGGACTAAAGGCGGTGCCGACCGGGATCGAGCACGGCACCGTCACGCTTGTGGTCGACGGCACGCCGTTTGAAGTGACCACATTGCGCCAGGACGTCGAGACTTTCGGCCGTAAGGCAAGAGTGGCGTTTGGGCGGGACTGGAAAGCCGACGCCGAGCGTCGCGACTTCACAATGAACGCGCTGTCGATCTCGGCGGACGGCGTCGTGCACGACTATGTCGGTGGCCTCGCCGATCTTGAGGCGGGCCGCGTCCGTTTCATCGGCGACCCGGCCCGGCGGATTGCCGAAGATTATCTTCGCATCCTGCGTTTCTTCCGCTTTCAGGCCTCCTACGCGCAGGGCCCCCCCGATGCCGAGGGGCTGCATGCCTGCATTATGGCGCGAGAGGGCCTGCGCAGCCTGTCACGCGAGCGGGTTCGCGCCGAGCTGATGAAACTCCTCGTCGCGCCGTTTGCGGTTCCAACTCTCCAGGTGATGACGGAAACGGGCTTCGCTGAGCGGCTGCTTGGCGGCGTGGCCCTGCTCGCGAGCTTCGCCAGCATGGTCGAGGTCGAGGAAGCCGTGGGGGTAGCGCCCGACGCGGTGCGCCGGCTCGGCGCGCTTGGCGTTTTGATCGCAGAGGATGCCGAACGGCTGCGCGAAAAGTTGCGCTTGTTCAACTCCGAATACGAACGCCTCGCTTCCATTGCGGACGGCTGGTGGCGCGTGTCGCCAGGCCTTGGCGAAGCCGGCGCGCGCGTGCTTCTCTACCGGCTCGGGCCGGGCCGTTACGTCGATCGGGTGCTGGTCGCCTGGACGCGGGCGCCGCAAGGCGCCGCCGATCCGGCATGGCGGGCTCTCGCCGCATTGCCGGCGCGTTGGACCGCGCCGCGCTTTCCGCTCAAATCCGCCGAGCTCATCGCACGCGGCATCCCCAAAGGGCGCGCGCTCGGCGCGGCTCTGCGCGACGCCGAGGAAGCCTGGATCGCAGCCGGGTTTCCGCAGGATGAGGGCGCGCTCGACCGCCTTGCGAATGATGCGGCGCGCCGGGCGAGGGTGGGGTAGGAGTTTTCATCTCCGTTCGGAGTCGCGCTGGCTCGTCTTTCGAGGGCCTTGTTCGATCAGCATACGAAGGATTGTGCGGTGGCGCGCCGCCTTCATTTACGGCCTTTCGGGTTTTGCACGCTTTTCGTTCACGTCGACCATATTGCGTCTTTTGAATCTTGAGCGGGTGCAGAAGCCTTAAGGGCGCGCGGCCCTGGCGAGGGCCTTGATCGCTTGGATGCAGTCTTGCGGGCGGCGGCAGCCGGTCAAGGGCGATTGGCGCGCGTTTAATCGCGCGCCAATCGCCGCTTAAGCGGTCGAGACCCTTGACCGGCTGCCGCCGCCCGCGACAAAGAGCATCCAAGCGATCAAGGCCGCGAGTGATCGCGGGTTGGCCGCTTTTCACGTCCTGCCCCACTCGAAATTCAAAAAGAGCCAAAGAGCTACCATATTCAGAAGATGCAGGACCGCATTGATCGCTTGCAGTGCGAGCAGCCTGCGCGCTACGGCCACTTCACCATTGGCGGCATTGACGACAAGATCGACTCCACATTGCCGCCGGTCTTCAGTCCGAACAGCGTGCCGCGGTCGTAGAGCAGATTGAACTCTGCGTAGCGGCCGCGGCGCACGAGCTGTTCCTCGCGTTCCGCCTCGGTCCACGGCGTCGCAAAATTGCGCTTCACAAGCTCCGGATAGATTCTCAAGAAGGCGCGGCCGACATCCTGCGTGAACGCGAATGCGGCGTCCCAGTCCGCCTCCAGGTAATCGTAGAAGATGCCGCCGATGCCGCGCATCTCGTTGCGGTGCGGCAGGAAGAAGTATTCGTCGCACCAGCTTTTGTATTTGTCATAGGGCGCGACCGCCGCATGGGCTTCACAGGCGCCCATCATCGCGGCGTGGAACGCGATCGTATCGGGATCATCCTGGGTCCGGCGGCGGTCGAGCACCGGCGTCAGATCGGCGCCGCCGCCGAACCACGCCTTGGTGGTGACGACGAAACGGGTGTTCATGTGGACGGCCGGCACATGCGGGTTCCACATGTGGGCGATGAGCGAAATGCCCGAGGCCCAGAACCGCGGGTCGGCCTCGGCGCCGGGAATCTGGCCGCGGAATTCCGGCGCGAATTCGCCAAACACAGTGGAGACATGGACGCCCACCTTCTCGAACAGGCGCCCCCTCATCATCGACATCATGCCGCCGCCGCCGGGGGCGCCGGTATGATCGGTTCGCGCCCATGGCGTCTGCATGAAGCGGCCGGCGCTCTCGCCATAAAGCGAGGCTGGCGCCTCGGCTTCGAGCCCCTCGAATGCCGCGCAGATGTCATCGCGCAATGCCTCGAACCAGGCTTTGGCGCGCGCCTTGCGTCCTTCCGTCTGGCCTGCGTCCATATCGGTTAACCTTCTGACACGCCTCGACTTGCTTTTGGCAGGTACGTGCAGACGGTATCCGCAGTCAAGTGGAGGGGTATGGGAGTCTTCGTATTTTAGCGGAGGCAAGCCCAATTTCGTCACATCCGTGAAACAGATTTGGCCCGATGGTGATGACTCCGATTTTCTTTCGGTAAAGGGCAAATCCGATGTCTTTTCGCGTGCCTGAGGGCAAAAACGCTCCAATCAATCGCCGCCGCCTGATCGGCGGGCTTGGCGCTGGCTGTCTCGGCCTGATGACGGGGCCGGCGATAATCTGCCGCGCCGCAGCCCAAGCCCGGCGCTGGACGGCCGACCCGTTCAGCCTCGGCGTCGCGGCGGGCGCGCCGCGTCCGGACGGCTTCGTGTTATGGACGCGGCTCGCGCCTGACCCGCTCTCCGCCAATCCGGCGACCCCGGGCGGCATGACCGGCGGCGACGTGCCGGTCGCCTACGAAATCGCCGGCGACGAGGCGATGCGCGACATCGTCCGCCGCGGCGTCGCGGAGGCCGAAGCGGCCTACGCATGGTCGGTGCACGCTGATGTTTCGGGCTTACAGCCTGGGCGGCCTTACTGGTACCGGTTCCTGTGCGGGGATGCGGCGAGCCGCGTCGGGCGGGTGATGACGGCGCCAGCGGCCGGTGCGCCGGTCGAACGCATACGGTTCGGTTTCGTATCGTGCGCCAACTACGAACACGGTTATTTCGCCGCCTATCGCCATCTTGCGGACGAAAACCCCGATTTGGTGCTGTTCCTCGGCGACTACCTCTACGAATACGTCGAGGAGAACCGGCCGACCGTTCGCCGTCACAGCGACGGCATTGAGGCGGCGACTCTGCCGACCTACCGCAACCGCTATGCCCAGTATCGGCTGGATGCCGACCTCCAGCGCCTGCACGCGCAGGCAACCGCTCTCGTCACCTGGGACGATCACGAGGTCGCCAACGACTATGCGGACAGATGGTCGCAGTTCAACGATGATCCGGATCTGTTCCTTCGCCGGCGCGCGGCCGCCTATCAGGCTTTCTACGAGCATATGCCCGTGCGCCCGATCCTGTCGCGGCCTGACGGACCCGTAATGCGCATCTACGACCGCTTCACGTTCGGCGACCTGCTCGAAATCTCGATGATTGACGGCCGGCAATATCGCTCCCGCCCGGCCTGCTATGCGCCGCCGGACCGGCTGCGCGGCCACCTGGAGAGCGACGCAGGATGCGCGGAGCGGCGCGACGAGGGCCGCTCGATGCTTGGACTTGCCCAGGAAAGCTGGCTCGGCCTCGGGCTCGCTCATTCCAAGGCGAAGTGGAACGTGATCGCCCAGGACGTGCTGATGGCGCAGTTGCGGCAGAAGATGCCGAGCGGCGATTTTGGCTTCTGGACCGACGATTGGGACGGCTTTCCGGCGAACCGCCGGCGGCTGCTGCAGCGCATCGTCCAGACCAGGGTGTCGAATCCGGTGGTCATCGGCGGCGACATCCACGCCTTTTTTGCAAACGACCTGCGGGTCGATTTTGACGATCCGAAATCGCCTGTGGTCGCGACGGAGTTGGTCGGCACGTCGATATCGTCGGCAGGGCCGCCCTACGATCTCGTTGCGGCGGTGCTGCCCGATAATCCGCACGTGCGGTTCTTCGAAAGCCGCAAGCGCGGATACGTCAGCGTCGATGTCGACGCTGAGCAGATGACGGCGCGGCTTCGCGCTCTTTCCGATGTCGCCGACCCGAAGGCGAGCGTGTCTACGCTGAAAACCTTCGTGGTCGAGAACGGGAGACCGGGGGTGGCGGACGCGTAAAGAACGGGCAAGGCGCGGCCTGGATGGAGCGAAGCGACATCCGGGAACGGTTGGACCGATTTTGCTTTGCTTGGCTCAATGGGGGCTACAATCCCCTGCCTGACTCACGCAGCGCGGAGCAGGCTCGCAATCGAAACGTCCTCGTCGATGTCGGTCCAATGGATGCCTTTTCCACGCCCGATAAATCGCCAGTTCCGCCGCTGCGCATCCGTGGCCTCCAGGACGCGCGGGAACCACGCCAGAGGCGCCGACAACTCGCGGCCATCAGCGAGAATGACGATCAGCCGTTCGTCCGTCACCGTCACGTCGACGGCGGTGGCATCAAACCTGATGGCCGAAATGGGCATTCCAGGCCTCAATGAAAGTTGAGCGATACTTGATCAGGAGCGCCCGCAGGCGGTTGATCTCATGCGCACGAAAGCCATGAGACTGCGCGAGACTGACCGGCTCCAGCCAAAACTTCGCGACGTTGTCGCCGTGTTCGACATATACGTGCGCAGGGTCGGATCCCTCGAGGCCATAAAAGAAGAACCGGAAGCCAGATACTCGCAAGACAGTCGGCATGGGTTGCCTCAAAACATACGATTTCGGTCCACGCGCATCAACTTCGGCCCCCTCGAATAATCTTGGGAGGTCACCCCCGGCCTCAATGCTTCACCACGCCCATAGCGCAAGTCGCCGTCACGTTGAACAGCGAAGCGCGTCCCGAGTCCGCAAAGCCGCAGATAACAGTTGGCAAGGCAACTGAGGCGATATAGTTTCCTAGGAAGCTAATTGGCTCGAACATGAACAAGCCACCCAAAGTCAGTCCGCTCGACGCGCATCTCGGCTATTGGCTGCGGTTTGTGTCGAACCACGTTTCCCATGCGCTCAGCGCCAAGCTGCAAGCGCGCAACGTAACGGCGGCTGAGTGGGTGATGCTGCGGCAACTCTATGATGCGGACGGCGTCGCGCCCAGCGAGCTTGCGGACCAAATGGGCATGACCCGGGGGGCCATCTCCAAGCTGGCAGATCGGCTGGTGGCCAAATCCCTGATCACGCGCCGCACCAACAAAAGTGACCGCCGCTGCCAGGAACTGGCGCTGGCGCCCGCGGGCCGCGTCCTCGTGCCCAGGCTAGCAGCCTTGGCGGATCAGAACGAGGCGGAATTCTTCGGCGATCTCGAACCCGCCGTCCGGTCGCTGATCGAGAACGCGATGCGAACCATTGTGCGCCGGCGCGGATTGCGGGCCGTGCCCGTCGACTGATCACCGAGCATAAGGATGAACACTATTTCAATTGGGAGAGGTGCACAAACATGTCTCGTAGCGGGTCATCTTGAAATTTAGGCCGCCCTCTTTTTGTACGGGCCGCGCTTGCCGGGCTTCGCGTCGGCCGCCTCGACAAGCGCCACGATATCACCAATCTCCCAAAGGCGATCAGTCACACCCGCGGCCATCGCCGGTGACGTGCGAAGCGTCTTGTGGATGCGGACGAAGTTGTAATAGGCCGTGAACAGGGCGACTGACCAAGCATGGTTTTCGACCTTCTTTGAGAAAGCATTCGTGAGCGCATGAAGCGGCGGGTGTGCATTCTGATGTTCAAGTTCTGGCGCCCGGCAAATGACGTTGAGATGTGCTTGGGGTCAGGGTTACCTTCGATCGGAGTCTTGATCGCGCCAGTGCATTCGGCAGGGCTGTAGCGACCCTTCATGCTCTCAGGCGAGGCACCGTAAGTCGTCACGAGCTGGGCAGAGTCAACATCGCCTCCGAACGCGTCCTCAACAGCCTCCAAATACGCGTTGTGGCCATCGCTGGTAAGCTGAACGCGATTGGCTAGGCGAGACCGCAGGTCATCCATAAAGGCCATGGCGTACTCGCTATCGCGGCCTCCGACCAACCAAGAGATCAACAACGACCTCGGCGCCTGCTTCCTGCAACCGCTGAACCACCTCGCGGAAGCGGCTCTCGACTTCCGGGTCCACCAGATCCAGGAACTGTCGCGGCGCGATGGGCGTCGCGTTGATTACCGGTCCAGCAGCGCGATCAGGCTTGAGGTATCCCAGCGTTTGCCGCCCATTTTCTGGATTTGCGAGTAGAACTGATCGACAAGCGCTGTGACCGGCAGGTGAGCGCCGTTGCGGCGCGCCTCGGCCAGGCAGATGGCGAGGTCCTTGCGCATCCAATCCACCGCAAATCCGAAGTCGAACTTGCCAGCGGCCATGGTCTTGTAGCGGTTCTCCATCTGCCAGGATTGCGCCGCGCCCTTGGAGATCGTCGCGATCAGCTTCTCGATGTCGAGGCCGGCGCGCTTGGCGAAATGCAGCGCTTCCGCGAGCCCCTGCACGAGGCCCGCAATGCAGATCTGGTTGCACATTTTGGCGAGCTGGCCGGCGCCCGAAGCGCCCATCAGATTGCAGGCGCGCGCATAGGCGGCAATGATCTTTTCCGCGCGCCCGAACGGCTCTGCGTCGCCGCCGCACATCACGGTCAGAACACCGTTCTCGGCGCCAGCCTGGCCGCCCGAGACCGGAGCGTCAATCGCATCGAACCCGCCCTTGCGGGCGGCGGCATAAAGCTCGCGCGCGATCTCGGCGGATGCTGTGGTGTGGTCGACGAACACCGCCCCTCTGGCGATGCCGTGAAAGGCGCCGTCCGCCCCGAGCGCGACCTCACGCAGGTCATTGTCGTTGCCGACGCACGCCATGACGAAGTCCTGGCCCTCGGCCGCGGCTCGTGGCGTCGGCGCGGAACGCCCGCCGAACTGCGCCACCCACTTTTCGGCCTTGGCGGCGGTGCGATTGTAGACGGTGACGTCGTGACCGCCCCTGACCTTGAGGTGCCCGGCCATCGGATAGCCCATCACGCCAAGCCCGAGAAACGCAACCTTTGCCATGAAGATCCTCCCTGCAACCGCAAACGGCACGCCCGTCACCGCCAATCTGTCCGGCTCAAATCGGCGATGCAAAATGGGCCCCTTGATGCGCTGCCACACAGGCGGGCGTCAATCTGGTTTCGACACTGGAGCTGGTTTCGACAGCGGCGCCGCCTTAAATACCCGAATCCCGACGCCTTGATGGCTTGATGGCTCTTGCCACCTTGCAATCTCTAGCCATCTATCCTACTCGTGGCTTGCTTAGTGCTACTGCGTCATAAGCTTTCGCGAGCGTCAGCTTTCGCGAGTGCGCTTCGACAGGGGCGGCCCATGACCGCGCCTGATGGCATGATCGCCGCCATCGCGCGCATCAACGGCGGGCGGCTCGCGACGCGCAACCCGGCGGACTTCGCCGCCACGGGACTTGAACTTGTCTCCCCGTGGGATTTCTGAACTGGCGGCGTTCGCCGCCCTGGAAGTTGCGCGCTCGTGGCCGCGCTTGATTTGCGACACTCAGGTCCCAACGATCGTCAGTCTCGGCCAACGCGCTTTCCAATTCTTTGCACGAAAGCAGGGCTCCTTGATACGCGACCGCGCACGCTTGCATCAACAAGGCGGTCGTGATTGACCGTGCCGCGCGCGCTCCTATTTGTGCATAGGAGCGGCGGCTAAAGAGAGTTAGTCGGCGGCGGCCTGGGAGAGCTTGATGGCGGTGACCAAGAACGAAGTCCTCGCAAGCCTCGAACGAGTTGCAAGCCCCGATGGGGTTGCCTTGCCCAAGACGGGCGCGCTTTCGGACATTGTAGTGTCCGACGGTAAGGTTTTCTTCTCGATCACCGTGGATGCCGCTGCAGTGAACGCATGGGAGCCCGTCCGCAGGCAGGCCGAGGCGGCCGTCAGGGCGCTGCCAGGCGTCGCCTCTGTCATGGTGGCGCTGACCGCGGAGCGGGCGGCCGGCCGGCCGCGGCCTGGCGCAGCCTCCCCGGCTGCGGCAGCGGCCGCGCAGCGCGCCCACGGCGCGGTCGGGGTGCCGGGCGTCGACGCCATCATTGCGGTGGCGTCCGGCAAGGGCGGGGTCGGCAAGTCTACAGTCGCTGTGAATCTCGCGCTCGGCCTGCGCGCTCTCGGGCTCCGGGTGGGCGTGCTCGATGCCGACATTTACGGGCCGTCGACGCCCCGCCTGTTCGCCATCAAGGGGAGGCCGCAGACCAGGGGCGGCACGAGGCTGATCCCGATGGACGGTTACGGGCTCAAGGTCATGTCGATCGGCTTCCTGGTCGAAGAAGAGACGCCGATGATCTGGCGCGGCCCGATGGTGATGTCGGCGCTCAGCCAGATGCTGCGCGAGGTCGAGTGGGGCGACCTTGACGTCATGGTGGTGGACATGCCGCCCGGCACCGGCGACGCCCAGCTCACCATGGCGCAGCAGGTGCCGCTGCGCGGCGCCGTCATCGTATCGACCCCGCAGGATCTCGCCCTGGTCGACGCGCGGCGCGGCATTGCGATGTTTCGCCGGGTCAATGTGCCGGTGCTCGGCATCGTGGAGAACATGAGCTACTTCCTGTGCCCGCAATGCGGCACGCGGTCGGACATTTTCGGCCACGGGGGCGCACGGCATGAGGCCGAGCGCCTCGGCGTGCCGTTCCTCGGCGAAGTGCCGCTGCACATGGATATTCGCGAGAGGTCCGACGCCGGGCTGCCGGTGGTGGCCACGGCGCCGGCCAGCCCTCATGCGGAAGTCTTTCGCGGCATTGCGCGGCGGGTGCGCGATCAGATCGCGGCCGGGGCGGGCAGGGCGGCGCCAAGAATTGTGATCGAGGCGTAGCCTCCCGCTTCTCCCCTGGACGAAACGGCGCGCGGCCGGCGCATCGGCATTTTGTGAAAACGAACTGCCCCTGAAGAAGCACGCAAATTCAAGCACCTCGCCTTGCAAAGATGCAGATGGGACGCCCGCGGTCTCCGGAGCGCCAGCGGGCGGGACCCTGCACCCTCAGGGTTGCCTTTGCGGGACGTTCGGGGCCATGCTTGGCAACCGGAAAATGCCGGGCCGCACGGCATCGACCCGATCTGGTCGCTCGACCGTGCGTTTTGCCCGGTCACCCAGGGAGAGTGGCCCATGACTCCTCATCAACTCAAGCGTCGTCAGTTTCTCAAAGCGGCAGGCCTTGGCGCTGCGGCAACCGCGATCGCCAAGCCCGCCGTCGCGCAAACCAACCCGGCCATCAGGTGGAGATTGACGTCGAGCTTCCCGAAATCGCTCGACACGCTCTACGGCGCGATTGAAACGATCGCCAGGTTCGTGGCCGAATCGACGGACAACCAGTTCCAGATCAGTACTTTTGCGGCGGGCGAAATCGTACCCGGCCTCCAGGCCCTGGACGCGGTCAGCAACGGGACGGTCGAGGCGTGCCACACGGCCTCGTACTATTATTTTGGCAAGGACCCGACTTTCGCGCTGTTCTGCGCGGTTCCGTTCGGACTCAATACGCGCCAGCAGAATGCCTGGTTCTATGATGGCGACGGCATGAAGCTGATGAACGAGTTCGGCAAGAAATTCAACGTTTACTCGCTCGTCGCCGGCAATACGGGATGTCAGATGGGCGGCTGGTTCCGCAAGGAGATCAAGGAAGTCGCCGACATTAACGGCCTCAAATTCCGCATCGGCGGCTTTGCCGGTTTGACCATTCAGAAGCTCGGCGGCGTGCCCCAGCAGATCGCCGGCGGCGACATCTATCCGGCGCTGGAGCGCGGCACGATCGACGCCGCCGAATGGGTCGGCCCTTACGACGACGAGAAGCTCGGATTCAGCAAAGTGGCGAAATACTACTACTATCCGGGCTGGTGGGAGGGCGCGACCGCCAATCACCTCATGATCAATCTGGCGAAGTGGAACGAGCTGCCCAAGCGTTACCAGTCGATCATCGCGGGCGCCGCTGCCTATGCCAACAGCGAGGAAATGGCCAAATACGATGCGCGCAATCCCGCCGCGCTGCGCAAGCTGATCGCCAGCGGCACCGAGCTGCGGGCTTTCTCGCAGCCCATCATGGAAGCCGCCCTCAAGGCTTCGAATGAGGTCAACGCCGAAACGGCCGCCGTCAACGCCGACTTCAAGAAGGTGCTGGAATCCATGCAGGCCTTCCGCAATGAGGAATACTTCTGGTGGCAGGTTGCGGAATACGGTTATGATACCTTCATGATAAGGTCGCGCTCGCACGCGTGAAGCGGAAGCCCTTCTTCGGGCCATGTCGCATCACTTGTCGGGGTTGGTGGCCGGGCTTGTCCCGGCCGCGGCCCTTATTTTGCTCTGCACTGGAAAGCTCGGGGCCGGCGGCGGCACATTGGTTAGCGCGTCGCCGACCGCAGCGCGCGGTTTGGTAACGAAGGCTTTGCTGCAAAATTACCGCTTCGATCCTTGTGGCTGTGCGAGCGGCTTGCTTCCCCCCCCCCGCAAGCGAGGAAGGGCGGCGCTGCCCTCACCCCCGGTTCTGCGTCGTCACGTTAAGGAGCGCCGGCGTGCCGGACCGCACTGCGTCGAACGCCCGACGCAGCGCCGGCATCAATTGCTCCGGGCCCGTAACCTTCTCACCAGTCCCGCCGCACGCTTCCGCGACCATCTCGAAATCCGGCGCCGGATTGAGATCGACCAAAGGCATCGTATTGGCTTTGGCCGCATAGCCGTCGGGATAGACGTCGCGGGTCGCCTGCAGGACCGCATGCCAGGCATGATTATTGGCGATGATGGTGAGCGCCGGCAGCTTTTCGGCGCGCGCCACATAGTGATAGGCAAGCGGATTGCCGAAGTAATACGAGCCGTCGCCGACCGCCGTGATTACCTCGCGCTCGGGCGCCGCAAGCTTTGCGCCCAGCCCGCCGCCGAGTCCGAAGCCGAGGCCGCCCGCGAGGCTCGATCCCAGATAGCTGCGCGGCGTCGTGAGGTCCAAGCCGCCGACCGGAAGGCCCAGCTCATTGACGATGATCGCGTCCTTGGCTTTGAGCTCGTTGAGGCAGTGGGCGAGATAGAGCGGGTGGATCGGGGTCTGGTCCTTGACCTGCGCGATCATTTTCATCCGCCTGGCGATCATCTCCTGCCGCACTTCACTCAGCGCCTTGCGCCGCAGCTCGATCGCCGTGGTGTGGCCGCGCATTGCCTCGGCAAGGCTCTCACGCAGCATCATCAAGGCTGCGCTGGACTCGCCCGTCACCAGCAGATCGGCCTCGAACTCGCGGAACGGATAGCGCGTAAACAGCGGGTCCGGCCCAAAGCAGATGACCTTGGCGGCCGGCTTGAGCGGATGGAGGCGCGGAATCCATGGCACCGCGCTGTCGAACACCGCAACCGCATCGGCCTTCGCAAGCAGCGCGGCCGGGTCGAAGCCGAGGCACATGGGATGGTCGGTCGGCAGGCTGATGTCGCGCGCTTCCGATTGCACGACCGGAATGGCGAATTCCTCGGCCAGCGCGGCCAGCGCCGTCATGGCGGCCGGGTTGCGGCCGGCCGATGAGGTCAGGATCAACGGAAGCTCTGCCGCGGCCAGCATCGCGGCGGCGCGCTCCACCGCCTCGGATGAGGGCGCCGCTGCGCTCGCGCCGAGGGGCCGCACGGTATCGCGCCGCGGCGCCACTGCCGGATTGGCGAGAACTTCACGGGGCAATGTAAGATAGACCGGCCCGCACGGCTCCGACATGGCGATATCGAGCGCACGGTCAACCACCGATTCAGCCGGCTGGCCGGCGCGCAGTTCGTAATCCCACTTGACGAATTCGCGCACCAGGCCGCCCTGGTCGAACATCTCCTGGCCCCAGTGGATCGAGCGGTTGCGCGACGCCGCGTGGCCGGTTTCGGTGAGCGGCGTACGGCCGGCGCCGAGGATGATCGGAACATTGTCGCGCGCGGCGTTCATCAGCGCGCACACGGCATTGGCAGTGCCGACCGTGACGTGCACCATCACCATCGCCGGCTTGCCGCTGACCCGATAGTAGCCGTGCGCCATCGCCACCGCGACATTCTCGTGGGGCACGGTGATGACGCGGGGATATTTGCGGTTGCTGCCGGGATTGCGCGACAGCGCTTCGATGATCGGAGCGAAATCCGTGCCGGCATTGGCGAGCAGATATTCGACGCCGCGGTCGGCAAGGCGGGAAAGAAAGGACTCGGCGGTCATACGTGCGGCAATGTCGGTCACGGGATTTCCTCAGGTCTGTGGTGAAGCCCTGCCCTCCCCCAGCACTTAGGGCGGGTTAGCCCAAGCGTCACCCAACCTCCCTGCGGCGGATTACGCATTAGCAGTCCGCCCCTGCAGGTGGCGAGGGCAGGGTAGAGCGGATGCCATTCTATCATGCAGCAACCAGGGAACGGCTAGTCAGGCCCAGCGTCGGCGCTAGACCGATGGTCAAAAGGGCGATCATAGCCATCGGTACGAATGCCGCCGCTGGCAGGCCGGTCAAATCCCAGGCGACGCCGCTCAGGATGGGGACGACCACCGCACAGGAATAGCTGATAGTGAACATGCCGGCGGCCATGCGCGGGACATCTTCCGGCTGAGCGAGAAGAGGCGGCAGTGCAAGCACCAGGATCAGGATCGACGCCGTGGAAACGCCGATCAGGCCGGCGCAAGCCATAATGATCGGAACATTGCCCAGGATGAATCCCATCGCCGCCATCAGCGTTATCGCCCCAAGAACCACGTAGCTTGCTGACCGGCGTTCAAACCGGCCGGCAAGCCCTAACAGCAGGAACGATCCCGGCAATTGTGCCGTGTTGAGCGCCACAAGGGCGGGGCCGACCAGATCGCCACGGCCGATCTGACCGAGGTAGTCGGGCAGGAAATGGTTGGTGGTGAAATACGACGCATTCGCGCCGCCCAGCACCAGGCCCAGCCGCCACATCAGGCCTGAGCGCCAGTCGGGCCACCACCGTTGGTGCAAGGCATGCCCAATCCCTGCCCTCCCTCGCCACCCCCACCCTTGCCTCCCCCGCTTGCGTGGGAGGGTTGGGGAGGGGGAGTGCGGGAACGCAGCGAGGGCGCTGCGGCGCGGCGCGGCCGCGAGAATGACCATCGCGACGGCGACACAGGGTGCGGCCCAGAACACAAAGCCGAGCCGCCAACTGCCCCCGACCAGCGGGAGCACAACCGGCAACATCAGCAGCACCGGCAAGATTTCGCCGACCAGCAATCCGTTGGCATAGACCGCCGTCGCAAAGCCGACGCGGTGGGGCATCCAGGATCGCGCCAACGGCGGCATCGACGGATGCATCACGGCAACGCCGAAACCGGTGACGACGGTCGCGGCGTAGAGCGCCAGCACATTGGGGGCCCACCCCCGCAGCGCTGAGCCCGCTGCGGTAATAAGCAGCCCGGCAACCACGGTTGTTGCGGCGCCGAAGCGCGCGATCAGCAGCGAGCCTGGGATGGCCGCACACGCGAACAGCACCACCGGCAGGCCGGCCAGGATGCCGACCTCGGTCTCGGACATCTGCAGGTCTTGGTGAATGAGCGGGATCAGCGGCGGCACCGCCAGAATGGTCATGCGCATGCCGTTGCCGGCAAGCCACAGGAGGGCGACGCGGTTGAGTGTAGAAGCAAGCGACCTGTCGCTGCCGTCCGCCGCTTCCGGTGATCGCATCAGGGCTTCTCCGGCCACCGTTTCTTAAAGAGCTGCCAAAGGGTACGCACGGCGCTGGTTGAGGAAGCGGATGCAGCAAGCCTCAAGACGCAGGGACAAGGCCGACGACTACATCTCTTGCAATATGCTGGCAAAAAAGGCAGGTGGCCGGGACGAAGCCCCGCCATGACGATATGCATGGCTGTGATGGGCTGAGCGCTAGCGAAATCCCTCCGCCCCTCCCTCGCAAGCGGTGAAGTGAGAGGCGGCGAGGCTGATGTGGGCCTCGCTGTGCTCAACCGTCATAGTGTGAGCCCGTGAATCGTTTTTCGTCGAGTGGGCAAGGCGAACCGTGACCACCCGCCCCTGCCCCTCCCCGCAAGCGGGGGAGGGTGGGGACGGGTGGGGGCGCGGCGCTTCCAGCTTGTCGAAGGGGCGCCTTTGCCCCACCCTACGGCATACTGCCGCCCTGTGCACTACGGCAGGTAAACCGGCTTCGGCCGCTCGTTCAGCTCGATGTAGGTCCCCCACGGATCTGTGATGAACGCCAGCGCCACGCCGGATTGTTCATTTTTCGTGTAGGGGCGGTCGAGCTTGATGCCATTGGCTTCGAGCTTCTTGATGAAGGCTTGCAGGTCCGTCACGTCGAAGCCGATATGGTCGAGAACGCGCCCTTTGGTCGGGGCTTGCGCCGTATCGGCCTTGTTGAACCGCAGCTGGACGCCAGGGATGTCGTCGACCGGGGCGTTGTTGCGCAGACCGGGCTTGGCGCCGAAGATTTTTGCATACCAGGCTTGGCTCTCGGCGATCGCGGCTTCCGGCAGGAAGAAATGGACGTGTTCGTGCCGGATCGGAACATTCTGGCTCTTGTTTTCCAGGATTTCGATTCTCAGTCCGTCAGGCGTTACGACGTAGGCTTGGTCGAGCCTTCCGTTGTTTCCCGGCTGCACGGGAACGCCTGCGGCTTTCCATTTCGCCACGGATTCCTGGACGTTCTGCACGATAAAGCCGACGTGGTTCACGACCGACCCGACCGTGCCGCCCGCCGCCGGCGGCGGTGCCTCGGCTCCGAGATTCAGATTCACCACGACACCGGGGAATATCACCCGTTGCAGCCGACCGGGACCGCCGTCTTTGCCGCCCATGGCGAGAAAGATCTTCTTGTTCGCCTCCACGTCGCGTGAATTGAGATGCCAGTGTCCCATGGTCACGCCTGCCTCGTTAGGCGCATAGGGCTGGGCCCAGGCCGCACCCGCCGTCAGGCCCGAGACGAGCCACAGAGCCGTAATCAGTCTCTTCATCGCGTCCTCCCATTGATCGCACGCGGTGCCAGCGATCTGCGCGAGATTAGCACCCGCCGCGCGTTTTTGAAATTCGAATTGCCTATGGAATTTTCACCTCTCCGCTCCGGGGAGAGGTGAAGCGGCAATCTCCGCAAGGCACTTTGCGAGAGCCTCGCCTTCGGGATCGGCAAGGGCGGCGACGCGGGCGCTGGCGACGGCGTCGACGCCGCGAGAGAGCGGAATGCGGCCGGCAAGTGTCGGCCGGATCACGTCGCGTTCGATTGCCGCGTAATTGGCAGCGCCGCGTTTCAGGGTGTCGCCATAACCCTTGATCAGCCGCGCGCATTCGGCGATTTCGAGCGCAAGTGCGCCGGATTTGTCCGCCGCCGCAATGATGAGCGCGAGCCAAGCCTCGATCGCCCTCTGCTCCTCCTGGTAGCGAAAGCTTTGCGGCCGGAAGCGCCGGAGCCGGGCGAGGGCCAGGAGGCGCAGGTAGCCGGAAACCGAAGTGGTCTTGATCTCCATGCCCCAGTGAAGCTTGTCGATCCATCCGCGACGCTCGGCCGTCGCGATGATCGGCCGGGCGATAAAGGGCGGCAGAATCGAGCACATTTCTGCGATGCCGGGCTTCAAAAATTCCACAATCGTGACCGGCTCGTCCGGGTTCGCGCTCATCTGTGCAGCGATCCCTGCCATCCGCGCCGGCGCAATCTTGGCCTCAGCGACGCGGATCACGTCCTCATAAGACATGCGCAGCGCAAGATGGCGCGCGACCTCTCGCGTGAGGCGCCCGCGCGCGCCGGCGCGCCGGTCGGCTTCGGCAATGCGGGCCAGACGGTCGAGATAGAGCCGGGCGTAGGCAGCGTCCTGATAGGCGACGAGCCGGCGCACCCCTTCGGCTACGATGTCGGCCGCATCGCCAAAACGCGCAGGCTCATTTGCGAGGTTGCCTGGGAGCGCGGGCGTCCCGCCGGCGTCTCTGAGCCTGTCGTTCTCTGCTTTCGGAGCAGCCGCTTGCGGTGTCGCCTTCTCTACTTCCTCCCCCCTTGTGGGGAAGGGTCGGGTTGGGGGGTCGAGAGGATGGGCCACAGATGCCCCCGATCTTCCGACCCCCACCCCCGACCCCTCCCAGCCAGGGGGAGGGGAGGACCGTGCGACTCGCTCCGCCGCCTCCAACCCCGCGCGGAAGCCGCGCAGATTTGCCTCCGAAGACTTACCCGCGCGGATCGCGGCCTCGAAAGCCGCCGCCGGGATCGGCAGCCGGCCCGACGCCGCAACAGCTCCCAACATCACCGAATTGATCATCGCGCGCGCTGACCTGGCGACTGCGTCCATGTCGAGCAGCAGATGTGACCGGGCGTTCTTTTCCACGGCTCCCATGAGCCTACCCGTGTCGAAGCGCCCGTCGGCCATCGCCATCTTTTCCGCAATAGCGTGCGAGCGATGGGTGCTGGCGATCAGCAGCGTTCTGTCCGGCGTGACGAAGCCGCCCGCGACGGCGCGGCCGGCTTCGAGGAATTCGCTCGCCACCACCATGTCGACATCGCCGATGCCGGGTGCGAGCGCCAGCACGGGGCGTTTGCCGTGAAGCTCTCGCCATGGCGTCGGATAGACTTCGATATAGTAGGTGGTGGCGCCGGTGCGCTGCGCGACGCCCGGGATCGAGGTGCTCTGCACCGGCAGATCGCAGCTTGCCGCCGCGGCGATGATCCAGTCGGTGAGCACGCCGCCGCCTTCGCCGCCGAGCGCCGCGATCAGTATGGATATCGGACGCGCGCTCATGCGGTGCGGTTCGGGGCGTAGCCGCCCAGCAGGGCGATGACGCGACTGCGCAGCGCCGCGATGGCGCGGTCCCGCCAGTTTGGATTGCGGATCAGCTCGGCCCGGTAGAATGACGGGCACAGCACGGCTGCATGGGCGACCTCGCCGCACAGCCCGCACCCGACGCAACTGTCGATGACGGTCGTAACCGGGTCGGTGCGCAGCGGATCGGGGTTCGGCTTGACGGTCAGCGACGGGCAGCCGGACAGCCGGATGCACGAGTGGTCGCCGGTGCAGATGTCTTCGTCGACGCCGTAGCGGATGCGCACCACGCGCTTGCCGCGTTTGAGCTGTTCGGCCTCCTCGGCGCGCAGCCGGCGCTGGCGCGCGAGCTGGCATTCGCCATCCGCGATGATCACCTTGAGGCCGCGCTCGCCCGCGAGCATCGCTTGCCGGAGGGTCGCCATCATCTTGGCCACCGAGTAGGTGCGCACCTTGCGCAGCCACTTCACGCCCATGGCGCGCAGCGTGGTCTCCAGGTCCATGCGAGGCGCCAAGCCCCCTCCCGTCCCTCCCCCGCTTGCGCTGGAGGGAAGGGAGGGGGCGCTTGAGGGCATATATTGCTGGCCGGTCGCCGAGGTGTAGCCGTTCTGCATGACGATGAGAACGCCATCGCCCTGGTTGAACAGAGTGCTGGCAACCCCGGTAATGAGCCCGTTGTGCCAGAAGCCGCCGTCGCCCATCACGGCGATCGAGCGACGGTCCATATTGGGACCCACCGCGGCGGCGCTCGCGAGCGACATGCCATAGCCGAGGATGGAGTTGCCGAGGCTGAACGGCGGCAGAGTGCCGAATGAGTGGCAGCCAATATCGGCTGAGATGTGGGTCGGACCGATCTCGCGCTGCACGAGCTTGATGGCGCTGAACACCGGCCGCTCCGGACAGCCGGTGCAGAACGCCGGCGGCCGCGCCGGCAATTCGCCCAGCGCCGCGGCCGCCACGGAGCGATGGCCGACGATTTCTCGCACCCTCGCCGCCATCGCCTCGGGATCAAGGCCAGCAGGCCGTATTTCAGCCAGGAACGCCGCCAGGCCGTTGAGCAGAACTTCAGCCGTGTACTCCCCGGCCTTGGGCAGCGGCCCCTTGCCGAGCACCCGGGCTTGCAGATCGGCGCGCCGCAGTTCCACGTTGAGCGCGTGCTCGATGTATTCGGGATGACCTTCCTCCACCACCAGCACGGCGCGCTTGCCGGCGCAGAACGAAGTCAACTCCTCCGGCACCAGCGGGTAGACCACGTTGAGCACCAGGACAGGCACGCGAGAGCCGCCGAAGATATCGGCGAGGCCCAGCCGCTCCAGCGCGCGCAGCACGGCGTTGGTGAGGCCCCCCATGACAACGATGCCGATATCATCGAGGTCGCCCGCAATTATTTCGTTGAGCTTGTGCTGGCGAATGAACGCCTGTGCGGCCGGCATGCGGTCTTCGACCTTGAGGCGTTCGTGGATAAACGTCACGGGCGGATGGGAAAGGCGCGCATAGTCGAAGCGCGGCGGGCCGGGTAAGCGATTTAGGGTGGAATAGCGGCCCGGCCGGTTGTCGCGCGCGATGAATTCGCCGGTGACATGGCAGGCGCGAATGCGCAGTTCGAGCATCACCGGCGCATGGCTTGCCTCCGACAGCTCGAAGCCCTGCTCGACGCAGCGCACGATGGTAGGCAAACCCGGCCGCGGATCGAGCAGCCACATCGATGACTTCATCGCATAAGCGTAGGAGCGTTCCTGGATGACGCTTGCACCCTCGCCGTAGTCCTCCCCCAGGATAATCATCACGCCGCCGATCACGCCGGGAGAGGCCAGGTTCGACAGCGCATCGGCCGCTACATTGGTGCCGACGATCGACTTCCAGGTCACGGCCCCGCGCAGCGGATAGTTGATCGAGGCGCCCAGCATCGCGGCGGCCGACGCCTCGTTGGTGCAGGTTTCGAGATGCACCCCGAGTTCCGCCATCATGTCCTCGGCATCCACCAGGACGTCGAGCAGGTGCGACACCGGCGCCCCCTGGTAGCCGCCGACGTAGCTTACGCCCGATTGCAACAGCGCCTTGGTAACGGCGAGGATGCCTTCGCCGCGAAAAACCTCGCCGTCGCCGAGCCGCAGGGCGTCGACTTCGGTCTTGAACGAGCGTTCCATGTCGGGCCTCAAAATTTTCGGGCATTCTCCTTCTGTCCCGCCGGCAGAGCAATCGTGCTATAGTGCGCCGACAGCCACATGCGAGGAAAGCTTACATGGGCCGGACCCCTACCCCGATCTGGGCGGCGATCGCTGCCTCCCTGCTGGCCGCTGCGCCGGCTGCGGCGCAGCAGGAGCTGCCTGCCGAATGGACGCTTTGCCTCAACGAGGGCAACGTCTATCCGCCCGATATCGCCGCCGACGGCTGTACGGCGGTGATCCAGTCCGCCAACCGCCAGCCGCGGGAACTCGCAGTCGCCTTCACGAACCGGGGTCTTGACTACCGGGCGCAGGGGAATCTCGACCGCGCTCTTCTGGATTATGACTCGGCCATCAAGTCCGACCCCGACTATGCGCCTGCGTTCAATAATCGCGGCGCGGCTTGGCGGGATAAGGGCGAATACGATCGCGCCATCGCGGACTACACGGAGGCGCTGCGGATCGATCCCCGCAACGCAGTCATCATGACCAATCGCGGCGCCGCCTATCGCGACAAGGGCGATCTGGATCGCGCCATTGCGGACTACGACCATGCGCTCCGCCTCGACCCCAAATACGCGACGGCGTTGACGAACCGCGGCAACGCGTATCGCGAGAAGGGCGATCTCGACCGCGCTGCTGCGGACTACGACGCCGCGATCGAGGCCGATCCGACCAACGCGGTCGCATTTAACAATCGCGGCGCTGCCTATGTGCTCAGAGGCGACGTCGAGAATGCGCTGGCTTACTATTCGCAAGCCATCCGGCTCGATCCCAACTACGCGCTCGCGTTCAACAATCGCGGCATCGTCTGGCGCGACAAGGGCGATCTCGACCACGCGGTGATCGATTTCGGCGAGGCAATCAGGCTCAACCCGCGCTTCGGCGCCGCCATGGTCAACCGCGCCAATGCGTGGCGCGACAAAGGCGAATTCGAGCGGGCTCTGGCGGATTATGGCAACGCCATAAAGCTCAATCCCAGAAACACCTTCGCCCTGATGAGCCGGGGCTTGGCGCATCTGCGGCGCGGCGAACTTGATGACGCGATCGCGGATTTCGACGCCGCGCTTGCCCTTAATCCGAGGCTTGCGGACTCGCTTTATGGGCGCGGCATCGCAAAGCGGAAGAAGGGGGATCTCGCGGGGGCAGATGCCGACCTCGCCGCCGCGAAGGCGATCCGCCCCGGCATCGCCCAGGAGTTTGCGATATCGGAAATTCAGTAGGCGGCAGCGGACGCCGTCTCCTGGAGACCCCGGCCAATCGCGTCCTGATCCGAAAGCTCGTCGAGCCGGCGCGCGCCGCGGCCGTGTAGCGGTCGCCGCCTCTCCCGAGGCGACTGATGACGGAGCTTTCGATCGAAACCCGCTCTGGCAGGACATTCCACATCGGCCGTTGCCAATGTGCATATCTAAATCGCGGGTGCCCCGAGACCGAGTGCGCAACGGGCGACCACACGGGTCACCCCTCCAAGCGCACGCACGTTCTGTAAAAGCGCCACTGTGCCGGCGCGACTCTAGAAATCCGGTTTCTGCGCCGTCGGGACGTCCGAATCCTTATTGTTGTAATATTCATGCCTGTTTTCGGCGCAGATAATCTCCTGCCATTGGCCGGAGCCGCGTCCATACGTAATGGTCGCGGTCCAGGGCATCGTGAAGGCGCCCTCATCCTCAACCGTGAAGTGGACCTGCAGATACCTGCCCCGATAACTGCGGTCGATGTCCACCGGCGGGCGGAAGTTCTCTTTCGCATCCCGCTCCAACCCCTCTTTGGCTTCTTCGTAAGAGAGCAGCCGATAGCGTTCCACCACATGCAGCTTCTCGGTATACGGCGTGCCGTAGAGGTCGAGCATCGCGAACGGCCGGTTGGTCCTGGTTCCCACGGTGTCGATCACCAGGGTATCGCCCTCGTAATGGCCGACCGAATCGCCATACCAGGACGGCTTGAGCTGCGCCGGATGCGACTCATTCATGCGCACGCGGCGGACGTCAGGCCCCTCGTCGTAAATGATCGTGATCTGGTGCGGCTGCTGGAGCATTTGCATGCCGAAATTCTTGTAAATGTACGGCACGGGTTCGGGCCAGCATTGATTGGCCGGGCTCGGAAAGGTTATGCCGGCTAACGATATTTCGCCGTATTTCTTCACCACGGCCGCCGCCCACGGTTTCAAAATCGGATTGGTGTAATCGCCGACCAGCTCGTTGTAATTGCTCACGCCGTTTCGCCGCGACCTGTTTGTCACAGGACCTGGCCCCGATGCCGGCGGTTCGAACCCGGGAAGAGACGGGTGACGCCATACGCCTGAGAAATCCGGGATCGCCGCCGCGCCCTGCTTGCCGCTCCAAACCGCTCCGACCGCAGGCGTTGCGGTCTGTGCCAATGCAGGCGTCCCAACCGCGGCCGTCAACGTCACCAATAAAAGGAAATCTCGCTGCCTTCTCATGCCAACCTCCCTTTTCCTGGTTCGTCGTCTTTTTGAGTATCGCAATTTTATCTGAGCGATCGAAAGAAAACCACGGGGCTGCGGCGGCCCCTGGAAAGGCGCTGCCGCATTTGGCTTGCCTGATGACATTGTCGTGCGCCTTGACGACCTCGCCGCGCTTGCGCGTCTGGCGGGCCGTCGATTTGCGGGATAATGATTTTGGCGTCGGGCTCAGCACGGCTGCTCGTCCCGCTCGCGGGCATGGAGAGTTCCCCTGTAACGCCCGCGCAAACTCACGCGAAGATTGCCTCTTTTGAATCTTGAGTGGGTGCAGAAGCCTTAAGGGCGCGCGGCCTTGGGAAGGGCCTTGATCGCTTGGATGCAGTCTTGCGGGCGGCGGCAGCCGGTCAAGGGCGATTGGCGCGCGGTTAATCGCGCGCCAATCGCCGCTTAAGCGGTCGAGACCCTTGACCGGCTGCCGCCGCCCGCGACAAAGAGCATCCAAGCGATCAAGGCCGCGAGTGATCGCCGGTTGGCCGCTTTTCACGTCCTGCCCCACTCGAAATTCAAAAGAGTTTTCCACCGGGCCTGGCCCGACCTGCAGCGCATGAAACTTCTGCCCGTGGCGCGGTCCTACCGGGTAAGTTTCTTCCTAGCCCGAAGATTCATGCGCGTATCGCGGTAATCCATAAACTTCTCGAATAGCGATTATTCAAAGGGCACTGCGGCGGCTGCAGGCGGGCGCTACCGCGCATTTTTCCATGGATCATATTTTTCCTTGGCGTCGGGGATCGCTTTCAACCCGGCCCTGTATGCGTCTTCAGCGGCCTTCTTTTTTGCCTGGTCGGCTTTTTGCTGTTCGGAGTTTTGTGCGGCCCGCCCCTTGCCGCCTCCCCGACCTCCCATGCCGCCACCCATGCCGCCCGCATTTTGCGCGTAAACGGAGCTCACCAGCAAGACAACGACCAGAACTCCTGCGAGGATTCTCATTTTTGGCTCTTTTGAATTTCGAGTGGGTCAGGACGCGCAGGCGGCCCCGCCGCGATCACTTGCGGCCTTGATCGCTTGGATGCTCTTTGTCGCGGGCGGCGGCAGCCGGTCAAGGGTCTCGACCGCTTAAGCGGCGATTGGCGCGCGATTAAACGCGCGCCAATCGCCCTTGACCGGCTGCCGCCGC
>Ga0209062_1000380_pt1 | contig 148117 bp, 131 predicted proteins | sample Coa_R2_2_FD_187158 | JGI IMG/M metagenome (GOLD analysis project Ga0209062, IMG submission 187158) | Surface soil microbial communities from Centralia Pennsylvania, which are recovering from an underground coalmine fire - Coalmine... | ecosystem: Environmental > Terrestrial > Soil >... | reverse complement strand
GAGCCGCTCAACGTCAATCCGCGCGTGCTGACGCCGGATTCGATCGCCGCCGGCTATTTCGCCGAAGAGGTGCGCCGCGAGCTGCTCGAGCGCTACGGCGAGCAGAAGCTCTACGAGGGCGGCCTCTCGGTCCGCACCACGCTTGACCCGAAATTGCAGTTGACGGCGCGCAAGGCGCTGGTCGACGGCCTCGTCCATTACGACGAGGCGCATGGCTGGCACGGCGTCGTCAAGTCGATCGATCTTGGCCAGGATTGGGGTCTGGCGCTGGCCGAGATTCCGCAGCTCGGCGACGTCAAGCCCTGGCGCTTGGCGGTCGTGCTCGACGCCAACGACGCCTCGGCCCGCATCGGCCTGCAGCCGGAGCGCGATAAAGCGGGCGCAGTCGGCCCGGCGCGCGAGACCGGCTACATCACCATCGAAGGCTCCAAATGGACCGGCCGGCGGCCGAACAAGCTGGTGAAGCCAGGCGACGTCGTCTATGTCGAGCCAGTCGCCGGCAAGGCCGGCGAATATCGCTTGCGCCAGATTCCGGAAGTCTCAGGCGCCTGCGTCGCGATGGATCCGTTCACCGGCCGCGTCCTCGCCATGGTCGGCGGCTTCTCCTTCGACCAGTCGGAATTCAATCGCGCGACGCAGGCTATGCGGCAGCCGGGCTCGTCGTTCAAGCCCTTCGTCTACGCTGCGGCGATCGACAACGGCTACACGCCGTCCTCGATCGAGCTCGACGAGCCGATCGAGATCGACCAGGGCAACGGGCAGGTCTGGCGGCCGGAAAACTTCGAAGGCAAATCGTCCGGTCCGCATACGCTGCGTTTCGGCATCGAACATTCGATCAATCAGATGACGGTGCGGCTCGCCCGCGACATCGGCATGCCGTTGATCGTCGAATACGCCAAGAAATTCGGCATCTACGACGAAATGCCGCCGCTCCTCGCCATGTCGCTCGGCGCCGGCGAGACGACGGTGCTGCGCATGGTCACCGCCTATTCGATGTTCGACAACGGCGGCAAACGCATCAAGCCGACCCTGATCGACCGCATCCAGGACCGGTGGGGCCATACAATTTACCGGCACGACGATCGCATCTGCCAGGGCTGCGACGCCGAGAAATGGGATAATCAGGACGAGCCCAGGCTGATCGACAAGCGCGAGCAAGTGATCGATCCGCTGACCGCGTACCAGATCACCCATATCATGGAAGGCGTGATCCAGCGCGGCACCGGCGTCGCGATTTCCGAACTTCACCGCACCCTCGCCGGCAAGACCGGCACGACCAACGAGGCCAAGGACCTCTGGTTCGTCGGCTATTCGCCCGATTTGGCTTTCGGCGTCTTCATGGGCTACGACCATCCGCGCTCGCTCGGCGGCTCGGCTCAGGCCGCTCTTTATACGGCGCCGATCTTCCGCGAATTCATGCGCATGGCGTTGAAGGACAAACCGGATACGCCGTTCCGCGTGCCGCCGGGCATCAAGCTGGTCTCCGTCGACGTCCATACCGGCATGCGGTCGACCGGAGCGGGCTCGATTCTCGAAGCCTTCAAGCCTGGCACTGCGCCGCCCGACGGCTATATAGGCGGAGGCGGCGAAGACCAGGCCGCCAACGCCAAGGTGCTGACCGTCTCGCCGGATGTGGAGAAGGCGATCGGATCGGGGACTGGCGGACTTTATTAACGCGGCGATCGGCTTTAAGCAGTCGGCGGTCGGGAGCGTACCGGCTGCCGATTGCTCGTGTCGACGGCCGAGCCTATGGAAGGTTCAAAATGCGCGCCGAAGCTGAAGCGCTGATCGAAAACATCAAGCAGTCGGTGGGACTGCTGAGGAGGCATCTTTGACGTCGACGCCGCGACGCGCCGCCTCGCCGAACTGAACGCGAAATCCGAAGATCCTTCGCTCTGGAACGATCCCGACGCCGCGCAAAAGGTGATGCGCGAGCGCAACATGCTCGAGGATCGTTTACAGTCGCTGGCCAAGCTCGAACGCGAACTCGAAGACGCGGCGACGCTGGTCGAACTTGGCGAGAGCGAAGGCGACGCTTCGACCGAAGAGGAAGGAATCGCCCTGCTCAAGGCGCTGCAGGCGGAGGGCGAGCGGCGCCAACTCGAAGCCTTGCTGTCGGGCGAGGCCGACGCCAACGATACATACGTCGAAATCCATTCCGGCGCCGGCGGCACCGAAAGCTGCGATTGGGCGCGGATGTTGCTGCGCATGTATATGCGCTGGGCCGAGCGCCGCGGCTTTTCGGTCGAGTTGATCGAAGAGACGGACGGCGAAGAGGCCGGCATCAAATCGGCGACGATCATGGTCAAGGGCCACAACGCCCATGGCTGGCTGAAGACCGAATCCGGCGTGCACCGGCTGGTGCGCATCTCGCCCTTCGATTCCAACGCCCGCCGGCACACCAGCTTCGCCTCGGTCTGGGTCTATCCGGTCGTCGACGACCGGATCAATGTCGAGGTCAACGAGAGCGATTGCCGCATCGATACGTACCGCGCCTCGGGCGCCGGCGGTCAGCACGTCAACAAGACGGAATCGGCGGTGCGCATCACCCATATCCCGACCGGCATCGTCGTCGCCTGCCAGTCGGAGCGCTCGCAGCATAAGAACCGCGCCACCGCCTGGAACATGCTCCGCGCCCGGCTCTACGAAATGGAGCTGGAGAAGCGCGAGGCCAAGGCCAACGCCGACGCCGCCTCGAAGACCGATATCGGCTGGGGCCATCAGATCAGGTCCTACGTGCTGCAGCCGTACCAGATGGTGAAGGACCTGCGCACGGGCCATGTTTCCGGCACGCCGGGCGACGTGCTCGACGGCGATCTCGACGCCTTCATGGAGGCCTCGCTCGCCCAGCGCTTGTCGGGGCGGACGGTCGAGGTGGAGGACGTGGAATAGGCGAGTACGTGATAAACGCCGTTTCGACGGATCACGGATTTCATCGCCGAAAGGGAGAAAGCCGCCGATCCAGTCAGCGGACCGGAAACCACGCCGCGAATTCGCGGCAAGTTTTCCGGCGATGTTGACGGCTGATAAAGACCTGCGCTGTCAGGGTCGGGGAGAGGACGCCGCGAGGCCCCGCCATGACTCGCATTTTGCGAATTCTCCTGCCGATCGCTGTCCTGTTTCTCGGGCGGCGGATCTACGTTTCCATGATCTCTGGCCCGTCGGAGGGGTCAACCGCCAGCGCCGCCGCAGGAAAGCCGCACCAGCCCGGCTGGATCACGCAAAAATTCGCCGGTCTGCTGCAAACCTTCACCGGAAGCGAAATGTCGCCGCAGGATATGCGGCTGTTCTCCGCCCTTGTTTTCGTCTATAGCTTTGCGCTTGGCCTGATCGCCCATTTCGTCCTTGGCGATCGCGCTTTCGGCCGGGCGCTCAATGGCTTGATCGCGCTGCTCGGCGCCGCGGCGGCGCTGTTTTGCCTCGGCTGGCTGGCCCCCGAGAGCGGTTGGGATAGCATCGGCTGGATGGCCTTTGCGACGGTTTTATCCTCGTTCCTGTTCCTCGGCGCGGCCGTGGCGTTGAAAGCCTTCGTCGTCCGGGAGGCGGAGGACTTCGCCATCGGCGGCGGCACTCGAACGGGCGATGCGCTCAAGAGGCTGACGGGAGAGTCGTCCCACGGCCGGGCGACTCAAGACAGAATTCAACGCGCCCTGCGTCGCCCATAGGCGGCGCGGGCCGACAATCGCATCACGCCGTTGCAGACGCTTTTGCGGATTTTTCGTTCGAACAGGGCAACGATTCAGCTTCGGCGCGCCGCATCGACTTAAGCTGCGCGCTCGTCGCGACAAGGAGAACCAGCGCCGCCGCTTCGAACAGCGCGCCCGCCCAGCCGATCGCGAGGATCGACCATTGCCGAATGGCGAGGCCGCCAAAGACCGAGCCGGCGGCGGCCCCGAAATAGATCGCCGACGTGTTGAGCGAAAGCGTGATCGGCGCGAGGGTCGGATCGAGCGAGACGATCCGCGCCTGCTGGGTCGACGGAAAGGCCCAGCCGAACAATCCCCACAAGACCAAGCCGGCCAGGATCGCTGCGCCGCCGCCGAGCCCGCCGAGCGCCGCGCCGAACGAAATCAGGGCGAAGGCGCCGACGAGGACCGTCAAAATCCCGGCGAGGAAGCGTTCGCGATTCCAATGATCGGCGCCATAGCCGCCGAGAAGGTTGCCGAAGAAGCTCACCAAGCCGAGAACCATCAATACGCCGGCAAGGCCTTGCGCGCCGACGCCCAGCGCCTTTTCGACGAGGACGCCGACATAGGTGTTGATAGCGAACGCGCCGGCAAGGGCGAGCGTCGTCAGGCCGAGCAGAGCCAGGACGTCCGGACGGCGGCCGACCGCGAGGCGCTCGCGCAGACCGATCGAGGCGATGCCGGCGAGCCGCGGCAGGACCGCTGCGACGCCGAGGGCGGCGACGGCCGCCAGAGCGGCGACGCAGAGGAAGGTCGCGCGCCAAGTGGCGGCGGCGGCGACGAGAGTGCCGGCTGGCACGCCGATCACGATCGCGCCGGTCATGCCGGCATAGACAAGGGCCACGGCGCGGCCGCGATGGGCGGCGTCATGCGCGGCGGTGGCGAAAGCGACGGCCGCCGGCATGAACGCGCCTGCCGCAAGAGCCAAGCCGACTCGCGCCGCCATGAGCCAGGCGAAGCTCGGCGCGAAGGCAGCGAGGGCGTTGGCCAAGACGAAACCGGCCATCGCGAAGGTCAGGAGCCGCTTGCGTTCAATTCCGGCCGTCGCGACCGCGAGAATGGGCGAGCCGAGCGCATAGGAGAGCGAAAAGGCCGTCACCAGCGCGCCGGCCGCGGCCGGCGTCACCCGGAGGTCGGCGGCGATATCCGGCAGGACGCCGACAATCATGAATGTCTCGGTCCCAATGGTGAAAGCGCCCAGAATGAGGGGCAGGAGACGCGTCAACATGGCCGCTCCATCAGTTCAAGATGTCTTGAACTAAGCGAGCGGAGTCCGGCTTGTCAATGAGTTCAATAAATGTTGAACTTGCGCGCATTCCGGTCTATCTGCTCGGCGATGGCCAAGGAGCTGCATCACCCCGATCGGGATCAGATCGACCTTTCCGCCGTGCTTGAGGCGCTGAGCGAGCCGATCCGGCGCGAGATCGTCCTGCGCCTGCTCGAACAGGGCGAGGCGCCCTGCCAGATTTTCGACGGCGCGCCGAAGACCAATCTGAGCTATCACTACGCCCGGCTGCGCGAGGCCGGCGTGACGCGGACGCGCATCGCCGGGCCATACCGGATGCTGTCGGTGCGGGTCGAGGACCTCGCGGCGCGCTTTCCGGGATTGCTCGAAGCGGTCGTCGCGGCTGCGCGCGCAGAGGCGGCGAAGAACCCGGCCGAGAATCAGAGCGCCTGACCACAGCGCTATTGCCGGGCCCTAGCCGCCTGGTAGATACGCGGCTGCAGGAGAAGCGGCCGCCATGATCACCGTCCACCATCTCGAAGACTCGCGTTCGCAGCGCGTCCTATGGCTGCTCGAGGAGCTCGAGATCGATTACGAAGTGCGTCGCTACAAGCGCGACCCTGTGACCCGGCTCGGTCCGGCGGAGTTGCGCGCCGTGCATCCGCTCGGCAAGTCGCCGATCGTCGTCGACGGCGATTTGGTGATCGCCGAGACGGGCGCGATCGTCGAATATCTGATCGACCGATATGGCGACGGCCGGCTACGGCCGCCGGCGGGAACGCCGGAGCGGATGCGATACACGTATTGGCTGCATTACGCCGAGGGCTCGGCTATGCCGCCGCTGCTGGTCGCTCTGGTTGCGGCGCGGCTCGGCGAAGCCGCTAAGCCGGCGCTGCCCTATGTGTCGGCGCAGATCAAACTGCATTTCGACTATGTCGAGGCCGAACTCGCCAAATCGCCCTGGTTCGCCGGCGACGAGCTGACCGGCGCCGATGTCATGATGAGCTTTCCGCTGTCGCGCGCGGCTCGGCTGAAAGAGGCCGCCGCGTGGCCTCGCATTCGCGACTTCGTCGATCGGATAAAATCGCGTCCCGCCTATCGCCGTGCGGCGGCGCGCGGCGACGGAGAGGAATGAGGATCACGGCGTCGCCGTGTTCTCCCAGTATTTCGGCGACCCGTTCGAGCCGGGACCTTCACGCGCGCAATGGACCGAGCGAATAGCCTCAAGTCTGGCCGCCGCAAGGGCGGGCGCCGGCCCGTCGCTCGCATCGAGCTGCCGACCGATACGGTCTCTCTCGCCCGCTATCTCATCGGCAGGTTATTGGTGCGCGAGTTGCCCGAAGGCGTGGTCAGCGGTCGCATTGTGGAGACGGAGGCGTATGTCGTCGGCGACGCCGCTGGGCACGCCTACCGGGGAATGACCCTTCGTAATCGCTCGCTCTTTCTCGAGCGCGGGCGCGCCTATGTTTATCTCGCCTATGGCAGCTCGTACATGCTGAACGTATCGAGCGAGGCGCCCGGAATCGGGGCCGGCGTGCTCATCAGGGCGCTCGAGCCGATCGAAGGCGTCGAGATCATGCAGCGGAATCGCGGCGCCGAGCGCTTGCGCGACCTGGCGCGAGGACCCGGAAGGCTCGCGGCGGCATTGCGGATCGATCGCCGGCTCGATGGGCTCGATCTTTGCTGCGAAGGCCCTTTGTGGCTGGGGCGCGGCGATGACGAAGCCGCAGATATTGGGCGGAGCACGAGGATCGGCATTACGCGCGAAGCGGCCCGCCTGCTCCGATTCTACCTTCGAGGCAGCCCGTTCGTCAGCGGGCCAAGATTGCTCAACGAATAAAACAGCCACGATGCAGCGAAAAAAATCGGCGCCGAAACTGCTGCGCCGGCGCCGACGATTCCGCGTCAGCCGCCGCGAAGCCCTTTCGCGCGGCGGCGCGATCCGATGGCGGGGATGGGCTCAGACCCTCACCCGCACATACTCGCCCGGCGCGTCGGCGAGCGCCTTCAGCTTGCCGTCGCCGGGAATGCGCGCCGGGACCTTTTCAGGCGCCTGCTTGGCGAGCCATTGGATCCAGTCGCGCCACCAGCTGCCCGGCGTCTCCTTGGCGTTGGCGAGCCAGTCGTCGAACTCGCCCTGAGGCGGCCCGCCGGCCCAATATTGGTATTTCGCCTTGTCGGCCGGGTTGACGACGCCGGCGATATGGCCGGAGCCGGCGAGCACGTAGCGGACCGGGCCGCCGAAATATTGCGAGCCAAGAAAGACCGACTTGGCCGGCGCGATATGGTCCTCGCGGGCGGCGAGGCTGTAGATCGGGATCGTCACCTTGGACAAATCGAGCCTGACATTGGCGATCGTGAGGCGGCCCTGGGTGAGGTTGTTCTCGAGATAAAAATTCCTCAGATAATACATATGGTTGGCGGCTGGCATTCGAGTCGAATCTGAATTCCAGACGAGAAGATCGAAGGCCGGCGGCTCCTTGCCCTTCATGTAATTGTTCACGAAATACGACCAGATCAGATCATTCGGCCGCAACATATTGAAGGCGTTCGCCATTTGCATGCCTTCAAGATAGCCTTTGGCGGCCATCTGCTCGGCGATCGTCTTGAGCTGCAATTCGTCGACGAACACTTTGAGGTCGCCGGGATCGCGGAAATCGACCTGGGCTGCGAACAGCGTCGCGCTGGCGATCCGGTCGTCGCGGGTCCCCGCCATATAGGCGAGGGCGACGGCGAGCAGCGTGCCGCCGACGCAATAGCCGATCGCCGACACTTGCCGCTCGCCGGTCGCCTGCTCGATCGCCTCCAGCGCCGCAAAAATCCCCTCGCGCATATAGGCTTCGAAGTCCTTGTCGGCGTGGCGCTCATCCGGATTGACCCAGGAAATGACGAACACGGTCAGGCCTTGCGCGACCGCCCAGCGGATGAAGGACTTTTCCGGATTGAGATCGAGCACGTAGAACTTGTTGATCCAGGGCGGCACGATCAGCAGCGGCCGCTTGAACACGGTCTCCGTCGACGGCGCGTATTGGATGAGCTCCATCAGCTCGTTGCGGTACACGACCTTGCCCGGCGTCGCCGCCATGTTCTTGCCGAGTTCGAATTTCGACGCGTCGGTTTGGCGGATGCGCAACTGGCCGCGCCCGGCGGCGACGTCTTCGGCCATCATCTGCAGGCCGCGAACCAGATTCTCGCCGCTCTCGGCCAGGGTCGCGCGCATCAACTCGGGATTGGTCGGCAGGAAATTGGTCGGCGACAGGGCCGCGGCGAGCTGGCGCATGTAGAATTGCGCCTTGTCGCGGGTATGCGGATCGACGCCTTCGGCGCTCTTGATGAGATCGCCGGCCCAGCGGGTCGTCAGCACATAGGCCTGCCTGAGAAAATCGTAATAGGGATTGTCCCGCCATTCCGGATCGGCGAAGCGCTTGTCGGCCGGGTCCGGCGGCGCGACCGGCGCGACCTCTTCGCCTTGCAGACGCTGTAGCGTCGCCGCCCAGAGATCGACGAATTGCTTGGACAGCGTCGATTGCGCCTGAAGGGCGCGCTGCGGGTCGGCGAAATAGGGTTCGGCGATTTTGCCGAACGTCGTCACCGCGTCGGCGACCATGTTGGCGAGCGGCGATTTGGTTTCGCCGCCGCGGGACTGGAGATAGGCCGCAGTCAGCTTGCCGCTCTCCTCGAAGAGACGGGCGACGTTGCGCGACAGCGCCTCGAAATCGGGCAGCGGCGCCTTGGCCGGCTCGGCGGGGCTTGGTCCCTGAGCGGCGGCGGCCGGCGGCGCGACTTTTTCTGGCTCTGCCGGCGGCGCCGCGCCGGCGACTGGCGCGGCGAGCAGCGCCTCGGCTTCGCGCGCGAAATCGTTGACGGCGGCGTTCTTGGCGACGCGCTCCTTTTTCGGCTTCGCCGCGCGCTTGTTGGCGGCGGCCGGCTTGGCGCTCTGCGCCTCGGGCGCGTCGTCCGCGGCGGGGGCGCTCCGCGCAGGGCGCCGCGGCGCGCGCGCTACCGGATCGGTGGACATGGCGCTTCCTCAAAGCTCTGACCCGCGCCGCCTCGGCTCAGGGTCCCGTTTCCGACATAATAGAAGGATAAAGGCAAAACGGGTATCGAAAGGGCGGCCGGCGCAAAATGCGTAACGGCCAGGGGCCATGCAATGTTTGTGCTGCGTTGCTGTGACAGGGTTGCGATCTTGAGAATGGCGAGCCTCGGGGCCGCGCTTTTGGCCGCGCCCCTGGTCGCGTCCGCGGCCCTGGCCGGCGACAACGCCCCGCCGGCGGCGAGCGCGCCCGCGGACCAAGACGATGGCCTGCTCAAGAGCGTGCTGAAAAAGGCCAATATGGCCACCGACGATCTCGGCCATCCGCAGGACTTCGTCGTCAAGTCGCGGCCGGCGACGACGGATTACGTGCCGGTCTTTCGCAACAACGAGGAGCATAAGACCAAGGTGCTCACGCCCGACCAGTTGAAGGCGATGGAGGCCGATCTCGACGCCGCCGGCGCCCGCAACGCCCATATCCGCGACGCCTTTCCGCCGGCCCGCCGCGCCTATCTCGAAGAGGAGCGGCAGAAGGCGGCCAAGGCCGCGGCGAAAAAGGCCAAGGCGCCGGCGACCGCCGCGCAATAGATTTGCGGTTCGCCGCCGCGGTGCTAAACCGGTCCGCCGCGGGCGTTGGAGAATCCGCCGGGCAAGGGGATGGACTGCCGAAAATGACCGACTTTCACCGCGTGCGGCGCCTGCCGCCTTACGTCTTCGAGCAGGTCAACAAGCTCAAGGCCAAGGCCCGCGCCGCCGGGGCCGATATTATCGATCTCGGCATGGGCAATCCCGACCTTCCGGCGCCCAAGCATGTGCTGGAGAAGCTGGTCGAGACCGTCGGCAAGCCGCGCACCGACCGATATTCCGCCTCCAAGGGCATTCCCGGCCTCCGCCGCGCCCAGGCCGGCTACTACGCGCGACGGTTCGGCGTGAAGCTCGATCCCGAAACTCAGGTCGTCGCCACGCTCGGCTCGAAAGAGGGCTTCGCCAACATGGCCCAGGCGATCACCGCGCCGGGCGACGTCGTGCTGGTGCCCAATCCGTCGTACCCGATCCACGCTTTCGGCTTTCTGATGGCCGGCGGCGTCATCCGCTCGGTTCCGGCCGATCCGACGCCGGATTTCTTCGTCGCGATGGAGCGGGCGGTCAATCACTCGATTCCGAAGCCGATCGCGGTCGTCGTCTGCTATCCGTCCAACCCGACCGCGCAGGTCGCCTCGCTCGATTTCTATAAGGACCTGGTCCTCTTCGCCAAGAAGCACGAGATTTTCGTCCTTTCCGATCTCGCTTACGGCGAAGTCTATTTCGACGACGAACCGCCGCCCTCGGTGCTGCAGGCGCCGGGCGCGTTCGACGTCGCGGTCGAATTCACCTCGATGTCGAAGACCTTCTCGATGGCCGGCTGGCGCATGGGCTTCGCCGTCGGCAACGAAAGGCTGCTCGCCGCCTTGGCGCGGGTCAAATCGTACCTCGATTACGGCGCCTATACGCCGATCCAGGTCGCCGCCGCGGCGGCGCTCAACGGGCCGGAGGACTGCGTCAAGGAGATGCGGGCGACGTATAAGCGCCGGCGCGACGTGATGGTCGAGAGCTTCGCCCAGGCCGGCTGGCCGATCGTCGCGCCGCGCGCCTCGATGTTCGCCTGGACGCCGGTGCCGGAAAAGTTCCGCCATCTCGGCAGCCTCGAATTCTCGAAACTGCTGATCGAGAAGGCGGAAGTCGCGGTCGCGCCGGGAATCGGCTTCGGCGAGCACGGCGACGATTATGTCCGGCTGGCGCTGGTCGAGAACGAACAGCGCATCCGCCAGGCCGCGCGCGGGATCAGGCGATTCTTCGAGAGCGCCGATGCGACGCTGCATAATGTGGTGCAACTGAAGAAGAAGGCGTAAGGGCGCGAGCGGCGCGGCCGCGCTAACGCTCGGGGCGCCACGCCGGCCCGACCGCCGTTTACCCGCCCCACCGGGGGCGCGCCGGCGGTTGCAAATCTCGAAAAGATCGAAACCTTCGCAGGCGAAAGGCGTTGGCGGTCGGGTTCACCCGACGGAGCGAGCGACTCGCCATGAACAAGCCTTTTCCGAAACCGCCTTTCGCAGAGCAGCAGCAGCCGATTCCCGGCCATAGCGCCAAGATGGATCCGCAGCCTGATTATGGCGAGGCGACCTATCGCGGCGCGGACAAGCTCAAAGACAAGAAGACGCTCATCACCGGCGCGGATTCCGGCATTGGTCGCGCCGTGGCGCTCGCTTTCGCGCGCGAGGGGGCCGATGTCGTGGTCTCCTATTTGAACGAGGAGGAGGATGCGAAGGAGACCAAGCGCCTGGTCGAGGAGGCCGGCCGCAAATGCGTGCTCGCTCCAGGCGACGTCTCCTCGGCCGATCATTGCCGCAAGCTGGTTCAGAAAGCGGTCGACGCATTCGGCCGGATCGACGTGCTCGTCAACAACGCCGCCCATCAGACGAGCTTCGAGTCGATCGAGGATATTTCCGACGAGGAATGGGACAAGACCTTCGCGACCAATATCTCGGCGATGTTCTACATCGCCAAGGCCGCGATCCCGCATATGAAGGAGGGCGGATCGATCATCAACACCGCTTCGGTCAACGCCGACGCGCCCAGCCCGCATTTGCTCGCCTACGCGACGACAAAAGGCGCAATTCAGAATTTCACCGGCGGCCTCGCCCAGATGCTGGCGGAGAAGGGAATCCGAGTGAACTGCGTCGCGCCGGGGCCGATCTGGACGCCGTTGATTCCATCGACCATGCCGAAGGAAAAGGTCGCCCATTTCGGCGAACAGGTTCCGATGAAGCGGCCGGGTCAACCTTGCGAGGTCGCGCCCGCTTATGTGCTGCTCGCGAGCGACGAAGCGAGCTACGTCTCGGGCGCGACGATCGCCGTCACCGGCGGCAAGCCGATCATCTGATCGGCTGAGCCCGTAGAACGGAGGAGAATATGAGCCACAAACCGCCGCCGGCGCCGCCGGCCAATCGCAGTCCGAAAGGTCCGGGCGACGAGAAGCGCGCGCCGGTCGAGCAAGGCAAGCCCGAGCCTCGCGCGGGCGCCGAGCGGCGCGGCCAAGAGGCGAACGTCAAGCAGAACACGACCAATCAGGGATACCAGCAGGATCGCTAGGAGCTCATCGATGTCGACCGCGACGAAGAATCCGGCGAGCATTCGCCAAGGCGGGCCGGGCGCTTCGCACGAAAACGCCCAGGCGCCGCTCGAGATCAAGAAGCCGACCGCCGATACCGACAAGCGCCGCCACAGCCGCGTCTCGGGCGGCGGCGGCGAAAAGGACGCCCATCATAGCCATGCTCCGGAACGCAAAGGCGGCCATCCGCCGCCGCAAAAGCGCGCGGGGCGGGGAGGTTGAGCCATGCCGCGCCACCCGAAATCGGACCATCCGACTGACGCCGACCTGAAGGGCAATCCGCTGATCGGCGGCGCGAAAGGCGCGACAAGGGCTGGCGTCGCCGCCGACGAATTGGAGGAGGCGGAGGGGGAGAACACGATCGAAGGCGACGTCGAAAACGACGTCAACGCCCAAGGCGGAGTCGACAAAACCGTCGCGCGCGCGGCCAAGAGGTCATCGGGACGGACGAGGAAAGAGAACCGCTGAACCTGCGGTACGGTCTGGCGGAGGTGAATTGCGGCGGGAGGCGAAGCGATGCTTCGCGCCTCCTCGCACTTAAGCCCAGCTTTCGATCACTTCTTCGGTCGTCGCCGCCTCGATCTGCTGACCAAAGCGCGTCTCGTAAAGCGCGATCAGCGCGTCATGGGTCTCGTCGGAGGAGCTGCACAGCGCGTCCGTGGCGATCGCGACGCGGTAGCCATAGTCGATTGCGCCGAGCACGGTCGCGAGCACGCAGACATCGGTCTCGCCGCCGGAAATCACGAGCGTATCGATTGAACTGCGTCGCAACTCCTCATGAAGCGCGCCGCCGCGCCAAGGCGAATAGATCCGCTTGTCGAAGACCTGCGCCGGCGGAACGAAGATCGCCAATTCCGGCACGAGGTCGACCATGTCGCGGCCGAGATTTTCCAAGGTCATCGAGGACCACCGCTCGTAGTAGCGCCGCCATGCTCCGACGCCCTCGCCCGGCCGCTCGGCGGGAATGAACCGCGTGAAAATCGTCTGAGCCGGACGCGCTTCGACGAGGCGAACGATCGTCGGCAGGACGCGGCGCAGCCACGGCGTTCGCCATTCTGTATCTTCGGCGAACATGCGCTGCATGTCGACGCAAAGATGGACGCAATGCCGGCCGAGCGGGCCAAAGCGCAACCCGCCGCTTTTGATCGGCGCGTCCGCAGCCTTGGCGCGGATGTCGTCAGGCGAGGGCGGCAGGGACAAGGGCGATCTCAGGACGGCGGCGGGACCGGCAGCGGCCCGCCCCCAACTGCGTCAATCGATGGAGGTTCCGCTCGCGCCTCGGCGCGCCCGGCCCGTCCTCGGCCTTATCGCTCCCTGCCGCTGCTGAGCACAAACGGCGCAACGTCGGCGACGCCGGGCGGCTTCTCGGCGCCGAAGGGCGCGGGCCGGCAAACGGCCAGCGCGGAGAGTCCGACCCGCGCGGTCAGGAGCCCGTTGAGCACGCCTTCGCCGAGCCGCGCCGAGAGTTTCGAGGCGAGGCCATGGCCGACGATTTGTTGCAATAGGCTGTCGCCGACCGCCATCCCGCCGGTGATCGCGACATGCGCGGCGACCGAGCGGGCCAGCTTGAAGAAGCCGAGCAGGCCAGGCCGCCCGCCATAGATTTCGGCGACGCGGCGGATCAGCCGAATGATTTGCGCGACAACGAAGAGCATGTCGAGCAAGGCGCGGGGACTGATCGCCGTGACCATCGAAACACGCTTTGCCGCCAGCGCGATCTCGCTTTGCGCCCTCTGATCCAGGGGCCGCAGCAAGGCGCGTTCGGCGATGTCGATGAGGTCGCGCCCGTCGATGATCTGGCCCATCGCTTCGGCGACCTCGGCGCGCCCGCGCGCGGTTTCGCTGCGCCTCTCGTAAAGCGAGCAGAGCCGCGCCGCCAGATTGCGGGCGGCGTCGCGGTCGTCTGTGGCGCGAGCCAGGGCGAGGTCCGCATGGAGCTTGGCGATCGCGCTTTGGCGGAGAATCGCCGCGATCTCGCGCATCGCCAGCGCCAGCGCGGCGAAGAGGGTCAAAGCCGCGAACGCGAGGCCGATCCAACCCAGCGCCTGCGCCTTTTCGAACAAGGCTCCAATAAGCTGCGACGCCCACAACCCCAGGCCGAGCGAGACGAGGCCGCCGAGGCCGGACCAGAACAGAGTCGAAAGTTTCAGCCGCCAGCGCGTCCGCATGCCGGCCCGCTGCGCTTCTTCGATCTCCTGCTCGCTCGCCTCGATCGGCGGCGGGCGATCGGGAATGGGCGCGGCTTGCGGCTCGATCACAACGCTGGCGCCGCGCGTCGGCGCCTCGGAATCGGCCATGGCGACGCGCGCGTCGTCGAGACGGAACGCGCGAGGCCGCGGCCGATGCTCGTCCTTGCTCTCGCGGTCCTTGCGGCTCTCGCTCACGCCAAACGGTCTCCGATCAGGAATTGCAGCGCCCGGTCGAGACGAATATGGGGCGGCGCTTGGCCGGCCGCGAGCTTGGGCGGGCGGAAGCGCAGGAAGCGGACGTCGCTTTCGGCTTCGCTGAGGGCCAGCGCGTCGCCGGAGAAGACGACGGCCGGGTCCTCCGGCAGTTGGCCGGGAAAGATCGCCGCTTCGCTCTCGCCGTCGAAAATTTCCTCGCCGAGGCGTTCGCCCCGCTCGGGGGCGCCGATGATCGCGTCTAGAGTTTCGCCGCCCTGGCGGATTTTCGCTTCGCGAGTCGCGCGGATCGCGGCGAGCGCGACGACGTCGATCTCGGCGCCAAGGCCTTCGGCGCGGGCGATGGCCTTGGCGGTCAAGCGGCGCAGAATGTTTTCGAGCCGGTCGTGGCTCGCGTGATGGAGATGATCCGCCTTGGTTGCAGCGAAAAGAATGCGGTCGACGCGCGGCCGAAAAATGGTCGAAAGCAGCGAGGCTCTTCCGGCGCGGAACGCGCGCAAGACTTCGGTCAGCGCATGTTCGAGATCGCGCACCGCGGCCGGCCCGGAATTCAGCGCAGCCAGCGCGTCGACAAGGACGATCTGGCGATCGAGCCTGGCGAAATGGTCGCGAAAGAACGGCCGCGCCACATGCGCCTTGTACGATTCGTAGCGCCGCTCCATCATCGCGGCGAGCGAATGGCTCGAATATGCCGCGTCCTCGCCCAGGCGAAGCGGCGCGAAAGTCAGGGCCGGCGAGCCTTCGAGATCGCCCGGCATGAGAAATCGCCCCGGCGGCAGGGTCGACAATGCGTAGGTCGCCTCGCGCGCTTGGCGCAAATACGCCGTAAACAGGGCGGCGCTCTTGCGCGCCAGGTCCTCGTCAGCCGCGGCGGCGGGATCGAGGCCGCCGGTGAAGCTCAGCCATTCGGCGGCGAGCGGCCTGCGGGCCGGCGTGTCGCTGATCGACAGCGTCTCGGCCGACCATTGCCCATAAGTTTTGTCGAGCAACGACAGGTCGAGCAGCCACTCGCCCGGATAATCGACAATGTCGAGGACCAGGCTCGCCGCGCGGCCGCCCCAGCCATGGGCGCGCTCGAATTCGATCGTCAGGCGCAATTCCGATATCCGTCGGGTGGATTGCGGCCAGCGTCGGTCGGGCCCGGCCAGCGCAGCGAGATGGTCCTCATAGGCGAAGCGCGGCACCGCGTCGTCGGGCTGCGGCTCGAGCCTGGCGCGAGCGATGCGCCCCTCCGCCGAGGCGCGGAGCACAGGCAGCCGGGCGCGGGCGACGAGATTGTTGACGAGCGCGGTGATGAACACCGTCTTGCCGGCGCGGGAAAGGCCGGTCACGCCGAGGCGCAGCGCGCCGCCAGCGAAATATTCGGCGAGGCTCCGCGCCGCGGCGCCGGCTTCATGGAAGAGATCATCGAAGAGCGGCAAAGGCGGGCCGGGCTTGTTGAAGGTCCGCGTTCAGGACCGCTCCTAATCTTCTCATTTTACTGGGAAGGCGCCAGTAGCCTTTCCCTCGGCGAGCACATTTTTATTCGCGTCGAGGGCTTCGACGGTCCATACATAGGTATGAACTTGGCCAGCCGGCGGGCACGGCCCTTGATAAGCTCCGCCAAATGAGCCTGCCGGGATATTGCCCGAGCCTCGATAAGCGACTTCTCCGCCGCCATGATTGAACGCGGCGTTCTCGTCGGCCAGCCGGAATGAAAGATATTTCGTTCCCTTCGGGATATTGGCGACCTTGAAGGCTGGCGGCGTCGTCGAACACGCCTTTGTTCCGCTCCAACTGAACTGCAGCCTCAAGGCGCCGGCGGCGTGCGACGCGACTGGGACGATTAGGGACATCGTCAAGGCGAGCGCCGTTTTCAGCCTCATCACGCCCTCGTATCGCTCTCTCGCGACCCTTCCTAATCGGCTCCGTCGAGACTCGCCGGCGTGACGAAAGCCACGAGGCGGCCGGAGGCGGCTGAAATTTCCGCCCAATGCGCGAGATCGAAATCGATCGCCGCCAGGCTGCAAGTCGAGAATTTCGTCGCCATTCGCCGCATCGCGTCTTTGTCGCCGCCGTCGGCCAATAGGTGCGCCGCTTCGGCGAGGCTCGGATTATGGCCGACGACGAGAACGGTCTTCGCCGCCTCCGGCAGATCGCGAAGCGCTTCGATGAATCCGGCCGTCGTCGCCTCATAGAAGCGGGGCTCCACCGAGACCGGAACCTTTATCGGCAATTCGGCCAGGACGATCTGCGCTGTCTCCTTCGCCCGCCGCGCGCCGGAATGGACCGCCGCCTCGACCGCGCGCTTTTCGCGAGCGATGAATTTGCCCATTCGTTTCGCATCGTCCCGGCCGCGACCAACCAACCCGCGACCATGATCGTGGGCCGGGTCGTGCGGCGCGGCTTTGGCGTGACGGAGCAAGAGAAGGCGAAGCATTGGACGATTGTCTCACTCGGCTGGCGGCCGGCCAAGGCGGAGGTCGCGCCCCCGCCGCCCGCCGCGCCGCCGTCTCAATACGTGGAGCCGCGACGGTCGTTCCGTCAATGTTGGGACAGCGCCGTGGCGCGCGCCAAGCTCCGTCCGTGACCGCGCCGGCGACGCCTCATCGCCGCTAGAGCCAAAAAAGCGCGACGCTTTCGCGCAAGCGCCGCGCCGCCGGCCCTCGCTTTCGTTGCGCGGCCATGCTAACGGCTCCGCGAGCTTAAGGGAGCGGCGCAAGAGCGGCCGCAAGAAGTTTGAAATGAGCGATATTTTTCGCGAAGTCGACGAAGAGGTCCGGCGCGACCAGGCGCTCGAATTCTGGAAGAAATACCAGAACTACATCATCGCCGCTGTCGTTCTGATCCTCTTCGCCACGGCCGGCTGGCGCTTTTATGATTGGCGGCGCACTCAGGCGGCCGAGGCCGCGGGCGCCCGTTTCGAAGACGCCCTCGCCCTCGAACGGGCCGGCAAGGACGCCGACGCGGCCGCCGCTTTCGCCAAGCTCGCGAGCGACGCGCCGAGAGGCTACGCCGTCCTCGCCCGCCTGGCCGACGCGGCCAGCCTCGCCAAGAGCGATCCCGATCGCGCCATCTCGGCCTATGACACACTGGCCGACGACGCCTCGATCAGCCCCCTGTTCCGCGACGCGGCGCGGCTCAGGGCCGCGATTCTGCGTTTGGACAACGGGCAAACCGAAAAAGCCAAGACGGCGCTCGAAAGCCTGTCGACGCCGGGCGGCTCGTTTCGTTCGACCGCTCGCGAATTGCTCGGCGCAAATGCGCTCGCCGCCGGCGATTACGACGCGGCTGGAAAATGGCTTGATATGATCGTCGCCGATCCGGAAGCGCCGGCGAGCGCGCGGCAAAACGCCGAGATGATGCTCGGGCTTGTCCGTTCGGGAAAACCCGCTTCCAAGTGAGTCTGCCGCGGCCTCGCTTGAGGGATTGAAGCTTTGAGCGCCAAGGTCGCGATTATCGGCCGCCCGAATGTCGGCAAATCGACGCTGTTCAACCGGCTGGTCGGCAAGAAGCTGGCTTTGGTCGACAATGCGCCTGGCGTGACCCGCGATCGGCGCGAAGGCGAGGCGCGGCTTGGCGATCTTGCCTTCACCGTCATCGATACGGCGGGCCTGGAAGAAGGCGAAGCGGCGACGCTGGCCGGCCGCATGCGCGCTCAGACCGAGGCGGCGCTCGCCGATTGCGACGCGATCCTGTTCATGATCGACGCGCGGGCCGGGCTCACGCCGACGGACCGCTATTTCGCCCAGCTCGTGCGGCGCGCCGGCAAGCCGATCGTGCTGGTCGCCAACAAGGCTGAGGGGAAAGCGGGCGAAGCCGGCGCGTACGAGGCGTTCAGCCTCGGCCTCGGCGAGCCGCTGGCGCTTTCGGCCGAGCACGGCGAAGGCCTCGGCGAGCTCTATGACGCGCTCGCCGCTGTGCTGCCGGCCGAGGCGCGAGCCGAGGAGAGCGAAGACGACGACGCGCCGCTCGAATTGGGCGAGGAGGAAGACGGAAGCGAAGTCGATCGCGCCAAGCCGCTGCGCATCGCGGTGCTCGGCCGGCCCAATGCCGGCAAATCGACGCTGCTCAATCGCATCCTCGGCGAAGAACGGCTGCTGACCGGGCCCGAGCCTGGCCTTACCCGCGACTCGATCGGCGTCGAGACGGTCTGGCGCGACCGCCGGCTCAAATTGTTCGACACGGCGGGTTTGAGGCGGCGCGCCCGCGTGGTCGAGAAACTCGAGAAACTCGCCGCCGCCGACGCTTTGCGCGCGGTGCGTTTCGCCGAAGTCGCAATCCTGCTGCTCGACGCGACGATCCCGTTCGAGAAGCAGGATTTAACCTTGGCGGATCTGGTCGAACGCGAGGGCAGGGCGCTCGTCATCGGCCTCAACAAATGGGACCTGGTCGCAGACAAGAGCCAAGCGGCCAAGACTTTGCGTGAGGAGGCCGATCGGCTGTTGCAGCAATTGCGCGGCGTGCGGGTCGTCCCGGTTTCCGGCCTAACCGGCGCGCATCTCGATCGGCTGATCGAGGCGGTCGTCGCGGCGCAGGAAACTTGGAGCAAACGGATCGCGACCGGACGACTGAACCGCTGGCTCGCCCCAGTCGTCGACGCGACGCCGCCGCCTGCGGTCGCGGGCCGCCGGATCAAAATCCGCTATATGACCCAGCCCAAGGCGCGGCCGCCGCATTTCGTGCTGTTCGGCAACCAGCTCGCCGAATTGCCGCAGAGCTATCGGCGCTTCCTCGTCAATGGCTTGCGCGAGACATTCGATCTGCCGGGGACGCCGATAAGGTTGACCATGCGCACGTCCGACAATCCCTACGAGCCGAAGAAGCGGCGAGGGTAGCGCCGTACTATCCTTCCGAATCGCGGTGCGAGGACGCGACGCGTACTACGCCGCGCTTTGGCCGACGATTCCGGCCGGCCTGCCCAGTTGCTGGGCGTAGTCGACATAGAGTCGCGAGGCGGCCGCGGCGGTCGCCGCGACGATGAATACGCCGAAAGCCGCTTGAATGGCGGCGACAATGATCCATCCGATCAAGGGGAGGAGAAAGAAGATCGCCATGAGAATGGCGGCGACGATTCCGGCCGGAACTGTGACGCAAAGCAGAATGAAGAAGATGCGCCAGGAATGGCCCTTGCTGTCGGCCATGGCGTTGCGCCAATCGGCGCCCGGCGCGTCGACTGCCACGGCCGGAAAGAGAATGACGTTGCGCACCAGGATCACCGCCGCGACGACGCTAAGGATCAGGCCGACCAAGCGACCAAAGCCGGAAGCCCCATATGGCGAGCTGAAGAGATCGCCGACGAGCCTCGGGACAAACAAGACGACGGCGAGCCCGCCGAGGAAGGTGAAAAATTTCATGAAGCGCGGATCTTGCGTGTCCAGCCGGTAGGAATCGTTGACTTCGCCGAGCAGCAAGAAGCGATGCGCCGCGATGGCGAGGGGAGTGAGCAGGAAGCCTTCCGCGACGGCGTAGATCAGCCCGATAATGAAACCGAAAATGCTGGGCCCGATCGAAAAGAGGCCAAATAAAAGGACGAAATAGACGACGTTCAGAGCGGCCAGGGCGGCGATCGCCATCAAGAAGAGATTGGGCGCCCGTCCGCGTAAGGCGAGCGCGTCCTGCCAGGCGGCGACCGCAGCGTTGACGATAGATGTTTGCGCGCCGTTCGCCATGACGTCCCCCCCAAGATTTGCGAGCGCCCCTCCGCCCCGGCCTATCCCGGATAGGCCATCGCCCGAACGTTGGTCCCGTAAGGGGAGCGCGGCGATCAGCCCCTGTCAAGCGGCCGCGACCTCGAGGCGCGATTGACTTGCTTCGATCGCCGGCCGAACCGTTTCTTTGGAAGAGCGCGGCCCGTTTTAGAGCTTCGGAGATCATTGCGCCGCGTTCTTCCATCGCCGCTGGCGGCCGCCGCGACAGATCCTGATCAAACGCTCTTTTGGGTCGGCTGACGCGTTCCCGGGCGAGACTCAAATCTCGGCGAACTTGGAGGCCAATATCCAAGTCTCTCCAAACAGCGGATACGGCCGGACCTTGCCCGAGCCTGGCCTCAAAGCGTCCGCCTCACGGCGCGGGCCGACGGCAAACCCGCAAGCTCGTTCTTGCCGGCGTCGGTCTAGGCCCGTCGCGCCGGGCATCCTACAATTTTGAATGGAGGCGCGAAGGACCGTCGGTCTTTCACGTCAGCTAGGGAGGACGGCTCGAACCATGTTGATCGGCAAGCGCGGCGACGCGAGGACGGCGATCGCGACGGCCGAAGCCGACCGTATCCTGGTGCGCGGGCGCGATCTCGCTCACGACTTGATGGGAGCGATCAGTTTCACCTCGTTCTATTTCCTCCTGTCGACAGGACGCGATCCGACGGCCGACCAGCGCTTCTTTCTCGACGCTTGCCTTGTCGCGCTCGCGGAGCACGGCTTGACGCCGTCGGTCCAAGCCGCGCGGATGACGCTCGCCGCTGATCCGGCGGCGCTGCAGGGCGCGGTTGCGGCGGGAATTCTCGGCTGCGGCTCGGTCGTTCTCGGCACGGCGGACCTTTGCGCGCAGGCGCTCGACGACATAACGCGACGGGCCAACGCCGGCGTCTCTCTGGACGACGCCGCAGCCGAATGGGCGCGCGGATGTCGCGCCGCCGGCCTGCCGGCGCCCGGCTATGGACATCCGCTGCACAAGCCGGTCGATCCGCGGGCCGAGCGGCTGATCGGCTTGGCGAAGGCGCGAAGGGCGGCTGGACGCTCGGTCGAATGCGCGGAGCGATTGACCAAAATCGTCGCCCAGGTCTGGGGCAAGCCCTTGCCGATGAACGTCTCGATGGCGATCGCCGCGGTTCTCAAGGATGTCGGCGTTCCTGCGCCGGTCATCCGCGGCCTGCCGATCCTGGCCCGCACGGCCGGCCTCATCGCCCATCTCGTGGAAGAAGCGCAGGCGCCGATCGGTTTTTTCATGGCGTCGCAAGCCGAGGCCGCCATCGATCATTCCGGCGCAGCGCAAAAGGAGACGGATCGGTGAGCCTCGTCGATCCGGACATCGAAACCGCTCCCTGGGAACGCCAGAGGGAGATGGACGCGCCGCTTTACGAGCGGCAGATCGCCTATCTCTTCGCTCATTCGCGGTTCTACGCTCGCAAGCTCGCCGAAGCTGGATTTTCCGACCCGAAATCGGTCGGCGGGCTCGACGACATAGCGCGGCTGCCGTTCACCGAAAAAGACGAGTTGCGGCGCAGCCGGTCGACCGACGAGCCGATCGGGACTCATCTGACCGCGCGGCCGGACGAGATCGTGCGCATCTATTCGACGAGCGGGACAACCGGGACGCCGAGCTATATTCCGCTCACCGCCCACGACCTCGACGTCTGGGTGCGGACCTCGGCGCGCAGCTACGGCGCGTCGGGCGTGAGTCGGGGCGAAAGGCTGGTCTCCACGTACAATGCCGGGCCCTTCGTCGCCGGCGCGGCGATCGACGCTTTCGCGCGGCTCGGCCTCTGCCACATTCCGATCGGCACCGGAAATACCGAGCGCCTCGCGGCGGCGATCGAACTGTTGAAGCCGACCGCGGCGACGACGACGCCGTCCTACGCGCTCCATTTCATCGAATGGACCCGCGCCCGCAGCGTCGACCTCGCGCGCTCCAGCGTCAAGCGGCTGATGGTCGCCGGCGAGCCCGGCGGCGGCGAGCCGGCGATGCGCGCCAAGCTGGAAGAAGGCTGGGGCGCAAGCGTTACCGAGGCCATGGGCATCGGCGACATTTCGATCTCGATGTGGGGCGAGTGCGAGGCCAAGCAGGGCATGCATTTCTGCGGCCGCGGCTTCATCCATTTCGAACTGATCGATCCGGCCAGCGGCGAGGCGAAGGAGATCGTCGACGGCGCCGAAGGCGAACTCGTCTTGACCCATCTCGTCAACCGCTCGGCGCCGCTCTTGCGCTTCCGCACCCGCGACCATGTGCGGGTCTCGGTCGGACCTTGCCTTTGCGGGCGCACGGCGCCGCGCGTGCGCTGCATCGGCCGCACCGACGACATGCTGATCGTGCGCGGGGTCAATGTCTTTCCCTCCGCGATTCGCGAAGTCGTCAACGAATTCGCGCCGCTGACCACCGGCGCGCTGGTCATCCGGCCGCGCGCGTCCGGCGTTCGCCAAGACCCGCCGCTGCCGGTCGTGGTCGAAGCCGCGGAAGCGGCCGATACTGCCGGGCTCGCCGAAAAAATCCGGGCCCGCATCCGGGACAAGCTCATCGTCGCCACGGAGGTGACCATCGCGCCGCCAGGCGCGCTGCCGCGTAGCGAGTGGAAATCGAAGCTCGTCGAGAAAGTCCAATAGGAGGCGCGACGATGGAGAAAATTCAGGTCCAGGGCGTTCATCACATCACGCTCGTCGGCGCCGACCGCCAGACCTCGATCGACTTTTGGGAGGGCGTGCTCGGCATGCCCTTCGTCTTCGAGCAGCCCAATCTCGACAATCCGCGCGAGAGTCATATCTATTTCGATCCCGGCGACGGTAGGCTGATCACCATCTTCACGCACGAGGAGCGCAAGCCGGACCCGCGGCGTACGCCGACGGAGCCGGGCTGCGTCCATCACATCGCCTTCAACGTGTCGCGGGCCGTCTATATGCAGGCGGAGAAGCGGCTGAAGGAGCGCGGCGTGACCCCGGCGATCCGCGACCGATTCATTTTCGACGCGATGTATTTCACCGATCCGCTCGGCCTGCTGATCGAGCTTTCCTGCTACAAGTTCGAGCCGCCGGCCGGCGCGACGCATGTCGACGTGCTGTTCGAAGCGCATAAGCTGCGCGTCGAGCGCGGCGCGCGGCAGATCGAGGAAGCGCATGTCGCCGATGCGATCGAGAATTTGCGCGCTCGCGCGAGCCGGACGTTGTCGAGCGACCGCTCGGCGAAGAATCCGTATCGGCGCTGACGCGCTTAGTTTTCAAAGGCAAGGGAGGAAGCGATGGCTGCGATCAAACTGCACATCTTGAAGCCGAGCGTGAACAACATGTCGGCGCGCGTCTTTATCCGCGCGGCGAAGCTTGACTTCGCCGAAGACGACGCCTGGGGCAAGACGCGCTCGCCGGATTTTCTGACGCGCAACCCCGCGCATCTGACGCCGATGATGGAGTTCGATCATCTGCCGAAGGGCGTGATGTGGGAGAGCTGCGCGATCATGCAGTATCTCTGCAACAAGCACCATCTCGATAAATTCTATCCGACCGCGCCGGAAGCGCGGGCGATGATCGACAGCGCGATGTTCTATATTATCGGCACGCTCTATCCGTACATCGCCCGCGCCACCTATCCGGCGCTGGGCTTCCCGCAATATGCCGGCGAAGTCGGCGCGAGCGACGCCAGCCCGGAAGCGAAAGCGGCCGCGCAGAAGGCGGCGGCGGCCGCGCTGGAGGAGCCGCTCAGCGTGTTCCACAAGTTCTACATGGACGGCAAGCCGTTCATTGGCGGGCATGAGCCGTCGATCGCCGATATCCGCCTCGCCGCCTCGCTCGAATTTCTGGCCGCGATAGACTACGACCTCCCCGCCTGGGCGAAAACCTATATGGCGGCGATCGAGAAAGCGCTCGGCTCGGCTTATACGGAGCCGGCGGCGGACGTGCGCGGCTATATCGCGCATGTGAAGTCGCAGAAGAAATGACAAGCGCGCGCTTCGGCTGCGTTCGCCGAAGCGCGCTCGTCGCGATCCGCGCCGGCGCCTTCCTGGGGCCGGCTACACGGCCTCGTCCGGCTCTAAGGCGCAGAGCGAGTTCGGATTGGTTTCGATTTGCAGGGTCGGGTGGCCGATCTCGAGCGACGGCCTCGCAGGCGTCTTGGCCCGCGAACTTAGCTGCCGCGATAGGTCGAATAGCTCCAGGGGCTCGCCAGCAGCGGCACGTGATAATGCGCCTTGGGATCCGCGATCGCGAAGCGGATCGGGATCACGTCGAGAAAGGGCGGCTCCGCCATGGCGGCGCCGGCGGCGCGGAAATAGGCGCCGATATGGAAGGCGATTTCGAACCGGCCGATTCTGGCTTCTCCGGCGGGGATAAGCGGCGCGTCCGTGCGCCCGTCGGCGTTGGTGACGGTCCGCTTGAGCAAGGACCGGCCGCCCGCCGCGTCGAGCTCGAACAATTCGATCGCGACGCCATGCGCCGGCCCGCCGCGCACCGTGTCGAGAACATGGGTCGAAAGGCCGGCCATCGCTGATCCTCCGCTGAGACCCCCGCTTCAAACATAGGTGGCGACCAGGCGCAATCGCCGGGCGGTGAGCCTTGCAGGCCTGGCATGGCCGAGGCGATCATGGCCGGATTGCTATATTGACACGCCCGTGACATGACACGCGCGAGTGAAATTCCGCGTCGGAGCGGCGCGAAATAGGACGGGTGGAGACTCCATGGCCGAAGCTGACAACGCCATCGCCAACGGCGCCGACGCCGAAACCGAAGAATGGCTCGAAGCGCTTGATTCGGTAGAGGCTTTCGAGGGCTTAGACCGCGTCGACGCGCTGCTCGAGAATGTCGTCACCTCGGCCCGCCGCAAGGGCGCGCGGCTCCCCTTCGCCGCCAACACCGCTTACGTCAACACGATCCACACGAAGGATCAGCCGCCCTATCCCGGCGACGCCGAACTCGAGGCGCAGATCCGCCACGCCGTGCGCTGGAACGCGGCCGCGATGGTCGTCAAAGCCAACAAGGAATCCTCCGAACTCGGCGGCCATATCGCCAGCTTCCAATCCGCCGCGACGCTCTATGAGACGGGCTTCACTCACTTCTGGCGCGCCGCCGGCGACAAGCATGGCGGCGATCTCGTTTATTTCCAGGGCCACAGCTCGCCCGGCATCTACGCCCGCGCTTTTGTCGAAGGCCGATTGAGCGAGGAGCAGCTTCTGAATTTTCGCCAAGAAGTCGGCGGCAAGGGGCTGTCGTCCTACCCCCATCCGTGGCTGATGCCGGATTTCTGGCAGTTTCCGACCGTCTCGATGGGCCTCGGGCCCCTCATGGCGATCTACCAGGCCCGGTTCCTGCGCTATTTGCATGGCCGCGGCATTGTCGACACGTCGGATCGCAAAGTCTGGTGCTTCTGCGGCGACGGCGAGATGGACGAGCCGGAATCGCTCGGCGCGATCTCGCTCGCCGGCCGGGAGAGGCTCGATAACCTGATTTTCGTCGTCAATTGCAATCTGCAGCGGCTCGACGGACCGGTACGCGGCAACGGCAAGATCGTCCAAGAGCTCGAAGCCGATTTCCGCGGCGCCGGCTGGAACGTGATCAAATGCCTCTGGGGCTCGAATTGGGACCCGCTGCTCGAAAAAGATAAAAGCGGCAAGTTGCGCCAGTTGATGGAAGAGTGCGTCGACGGCGAATACCAGGACTTCAAATCGAAGAACGGGGCGTATATCCGCGAGCATTTCTTCGGCCGCTATCCCGAAACCGCCGCTCTGGTCGCGGATTGGACCGACGATCAGATTTGGTCCTTGACCCGCGGCGGCCACGACCCGGTAAAAGTCTACGCCGCCTATAAAGCCGCATCGGACCATAAAGGCTCGCCGATCGTCATCCTCGCCAAGACGATCAAAGGCTACGGCATGGGCGAGGCCGGCGAAGGCCAGATGATCGCCCATCAGCAGAAGAAGCTTGGCGATCATGCGCTGAAGGCTTTCCGCGATCGTTTCAACGTGCCGATTTCCGACGAGGAGATCGGCAAGGTGCCGTTCCTCAAATTGCCGGAAGACAGCCCGGCGATGAAATATCTGCGCGACAGGCGCGCCGCGCTCGGCGGCTACCTGCCGGCGCGCCGCCGCCAATGCGAGCCTTTGCAAATCCCCGAACTCTCGGCTTTCGAGCCGCTGCTCAAAGCGACCGCGGAAGGCAGAGAGATTTCGACGACGATGGCGTTCGTACGGATCTTGACGACGCTGCTGCGCGACAAGAACATCGGCTCGCGCATCGTGCCGATCGTGCCGGACGAAAGCCGCACGTTCGGCATGGAGGGCCTGTTCCGGCAATTCGGCATTTTCAGCCAGCAAGGCCAGCTCTATCGGCCGCAAGACGCCGACCAGTTGATGTACTATCGGGAGGACGTGAAGGGTCAGATCCTGCAAGAAGGCATCAACGAGCCTGGCGCCATGGCCTCCTTCATCGCCGCGGCGACCTCGTACTCGACGTCGAACGCGCCGATGATCCCGTTTTACATCTATTACTCCATGTTCGGCTTCCAGCGCGTCGGCGATCTCTGCTGGGCGGCCGGCGACATGCGGGCGCGCGGCTTCTTGATCGGCGGCACGTCCGGCCGCACGACGCTGAACGGCGAGGGGCTGCAGCACGAAGACGGTCACAGCCACATCCTGGCGGCCACCGTTCCCAATTGCCTGGGCTACGATCCGACCTACGCTTACGAGGTGGCGGTCATCATCCAGAACGGCCTCAAGCGCATGTATGTCGACAATGAGGACGTCTACTATTACATCACCACGCTGAACGAGAATTATCCGCATCCGGCGATGCCGGAAGGCGTCGAGGAAGGCATTCTTCGCGGCATGTACCTCTTGCGCAAGGTCGAGGCGGAGAAGCCTGGCCTGCGCGTCAGGCTGCTCGGTTCGGGCTCGATTTTGCGCGAAGTCGAGGCGGGCGCCGATCTTCTCGCCAAGGATTTCGGCGTGTCGAGCGAGATCTGGAGCGTGACCAGCTTCACCCAGCTTCGCCGCGACGGGCTCGAAGTCGAGCGCTGGAACATGCTCCATCCCGAAGAGAAGCCGCGCAAGTCCTATATCGAGCAGTGCCTCGAGAAGGGCTCGGGGCCGGTCGTCGCCTCGACGGACTATATCAAGCTGTTCGCGGACGGCGTCCGGCCGTTCGTGCCGGCGCGCTATAAGGCGCTCGGCACGGACGGTTTCGGCCGTTCGGATTACCGTCGGCGGCTGCGCTCCTTCTTCGAAGTCGACCGCCGCCATGTCGCCCTGGCGGCGCTGAAATCGCTCGCCGACGATCAGATGCTGCCGTCCCGGACGGTGAGCGAAGCGATCAAGCACTACGAAATCGACCCGGACCGCGCCAGTCCGGCCTTGACGTGACGGGTGCGCGTGGAAAGAAACTGTCATTCCCGCGAAGGCGGGAATCCAGACTGAGCCAGCGCTCAGGCGCGGCGGCTCCTGGATTCCCGCTTTCGCGGGAATGACACGCTCAAACAAGGTACGGTCTGCCGCTGCGACCGAACTGAACGAAACGAAAATAGCGCCAAGGAGAAGCGCTCGTGGCCAATACGACCGACGTAAAAGTGCCGGATATCGGCGATTTCAAGGACGTGCCGATCATCGAAATCCTGGTCAAGCCCGGCGATACGGTCAAAGCCGACGATCCGCTGGTGACGCTCGAATCCGACAAGGCGACGATGGACGTGCCCGCGCCGAGCGCCGGCAAGGTCGCCGAGATTCTCGCCAAGGTCGGCGACAAGGTCTCGATGGGCTCGCTGTTGCTGCGCTTGGACCAAGCAGGCGACGGCGCGGCGGCGGCCGAAAAGCCGGCGGCCCAGCCGGCTAAGGCGGGGAGCGCCAAGAAAGCCGCCGCGAAAGAGGCGCCGGCTGAGGCCAAGTCGCCGCCGGATCGGCCAGCGCCTGCCGAAAAGGCGGCCGCGCCGGCTGCCGATTTCTCCGGCGTGTTCGCCGGGCCGGCGGTCCGCCGCTTGGCGCGCGAACTCGACATCGATTTGACGAGCCTTCGCGGCACTGGCGAGCATGGCCGCATCACCAAGGAGGACGTCAAAGCCGCGCTGACCGGTCGCGGCGGCGGGGGCGGCGGCGCCCTGCCGGACGTTCCCGCCGTGGACTTCGCCAAATTCGGGCCGGTCGAGGTCAAGCCGCTGTCGCGGATCAAGCGCATTTCTGGCCCGCGCCTGCACGCCTCCTGGGTCAATGTCCCGCATGTCACCCATTGCGATGAAGCCGACATCACCGAGCTCGAGGCCTTCCGCAAGACGCTCGATGAGGAGGGCAAGGCCGACAAGCAGGCGCCGTACCGCGTCTCGCTTTTGCCGTTGTTGATGAAGGCGTCGGTCGCGACGTTGAAGGCGTATCCGACTTTCAACGCGGCGCTGACGCCGGCCAGGGATGCGCTGGTGATGCGCAATTACTGGCATATCGGCGTCGCCGTCGACACGCCTGAAGGCCTCGTCGTGCCGGTGATCAAGGACGTCGACAAAAAGGGCGTGATCGAACTCGCGCGCGAACTCGGCGCGATCTCGGCCAAGGCGCGCGAGGGCAAGCTGTCGCCGGCCGAAATGCAGGGCGCGTCGTTCACCATCTCCTCGCTCGGCGGCATCGGCGGCACGGCTTTCTCGCCGATCGTCAACGCGCCGGAAGTGGCGATCCTCGGCGTGGTCCGTTCGAAAATGGCGCCGGTCTGGGACGGCAAGGCTTTCGTCCCGCGCCTGATGCTGCCGCTCTGCCTTTCGTACGATCACCGAGTCATCGACGGGGCCGCGGCGGCGCGTTTCATGCGCAAGTTGGCGAGCGTGATCGAAGACATGCGTCGCGTCTTGCTGTGACGCCTTCGCGTTTCTCGGCGTCATGCCCCGCCTCGCGCCGGGCATCCACGCCGTGGTGTGCTTCATCGCGGCGTGGATGGCCGGGACAAGCCCGGCCATGACGCTCAAAGGTTCAAGGGAAAGTTCCCATGGCGCGTGAGATCAGGCTGCCCGATATCGGCGACTTCAAGGACGTGCCGATCATCGAGATTCACGTCAAGCCCGGCCAGAAAGTCGCGCCGGAGGACGTGCTGCTGACGCTCGAATCCGACAAGGCGACGATGGACGTGCCGTCGCCGGCCGCCGGAACGATCGGCGAGGTCAAGGTCAAGGTCGGCGACAAGGTCAGCGAAGGCTCGCTGCTGGCGACGCTCGAGGAGGTGGGCGCGGCGGAGGCGAAAGCTGCGTCGGCCGCGCCCGCCAAGGCCGAGGCGCAGGCGGCCAAGCCCGCGCCCGCCGGACCGGCGTCGCCGGCCAAGCCGCAGCCGGCCGCGGCCGCGCCCGGCCCGAAGGCGGATATCGAATGCGACGTTGTCGTGATCGGCGCCGGCCCGGGCGGCTATACCGCCGCGTTCCGCGCCGCCGATCTCGGCCAGAAAGTCGCGCTGGTCGAGAAGGACCCCTATCTCGGCGGCGTCTGCCTCAACGTCGGCTGCATTCCATCCAAGGCGCTGCTGCACGCCGCCAAGATCATCGACGAGGCGAAGGATTTCGCAGCGCATGGGCTCGAGTTCGGCGCGCCGAAAATCGGGCTCGATCCGCTGCGCGCCTGGAAGGAAAGCGTGGTCAAGCGCCTGACCGGCGGCCTCAACGTCCTGGCCAAGCAGCGTAAAGTGACCGTCGTCACCGGCGCGGCGAAATTCTCTTCGCCCAACACGCTCAGCGTCGCGACCGCGGAAGGCGCGAAAACCTTGCTTTTCAAGAACGCGATCATCGCCGCCGGCTCCGAGCCGATCGCGCCGGGTTTCATTCCGAAGGACCCGCGCATCGTCGATTCGACCGGCGCGCTCGAAATCAAGTCAGTACCGAAGCGGATGCTGGTCCTTGGCGGCGGCATTATCGGCTTGGAGATGGCCACCGTGTACAACGCGCTTGGCGCGAAGATCACGGTCATCGAGCTGTTGGATCAACTCATTCCGGGCGCGGATCGCGACATCGTCGCCCCGCTCGCCAAGCGGATCGAGAAAAGGTACGAGAAAATCCGGCTGAAGACCAAGCTGACCGCGGTCGAAGCCAAGCCGGACGGCTTGCACGCGGTCTTCGAAGGGCCGGACGGCGAGGGCAGGGACGTTTTCGACCTCATGCTGGTCTCGGTCGGCCGCAAGCCGAACGGCCGCATGGTCGGCGCGGAGGCGGCGGGGGTCCATGTCGACGAGCGCGGCTATATTCCGGTCGACAAGCAGCAGCGCACCAACGTGCCGCACATTTTCGCGATCGGCGACGTTGTCGGCCAGCCGATGCTCGCGCACAAGGCGACGCACGAAGGCAAGGTCGCGGCCGAAGTTGCGGCGGGCCACAAGTCCTTCTTCGACGCGAAGGCGATCCCCTCGGTCGCCTATACCGATCCCGAAGTCGCCTGGGTCGGCCTCACCGAGGCCGAGGCCAACGCGAAAGGGGTGAAATTCGGCAAGGCGGTCTTTCCCTGGGCGGCGAGCGGCCGCTCGCTGTCGCTCGGCCGCGACGAAGGCCAGACCAAGACGCTGTGGGACGAAGCGACCGGCCGTCTGATCGGCTGCGGCATTGTCGGCCCCAACGCCGGCGACCTCATCGCCGAGGCGGCGCTGGCGATCGAGATGGGCGCGGAAGCGGAGGATATCGGCCTGACCATCCATCCGCACCCGACGCTGTCGGAGACGTTCGCCTTCTCGGCGGAGGCGTTCGCCGGGACGCTGACGGATCTCTATATTCCCGAGAAGAAGTAGGAAGCCCGCTACGCGGCGTAGAGCCATTCGTACCTGCTGAGCAACCTCTCTGGCCCGAGCGCGCGCATGCCGAAATCGCGGGCGAGCGCCAGCGGTCCCGCCATATGGTACAACCGGGCCTGCGCTTCCGACTCCATCTGCACCCGTGCGACGCGGGGCGCGCGGCGTCGAGAATAAGAGGCGAGGGCTTGCGCGACGTCCTCGGCGCCGGCGAGGGATTCGGCCAGAACGCCGGCGTCCTCGATCGCTTGGCCGGCGCCCTGCGCCAAGAACGGCAGCATGGGATGGGCGGCGTCGCCGACCAGGGCGATGCGGCCGATCGCGACGGCGGGCAAAGGCGGTCGGAGCCGCAGCGGCCAGGCTCGCCATGCAGCGGCTGCGCCGAGCAGGGCGTGTGCATCTTTCGACCAGCGGGCGAAGGCCGCGTCGAGCGCGGCGCGGTCGGCTTCGCCGTCCCAAGGGTCTTCGCCCGGCCGTTCGCGCCAGCCGGCCTCGATCACCGCGACGATGTTGATCTTGGCGCCGCCGGCGACCGGATAATGGACCAGATGGGCCTTGGCGCCGAGATGGAGCGACACGTCGGGCTCGGCGCACCAGGCCGGCGCGTCCTTGGCGGCGATCGTCGCGCGAAAGGCGACGCGGCCGGAGAAGCGCGCCGCCTCGCGGCCGCCGAGGCCGAGCCTTTCGCGTATCGCCGACTTCAGCCCGTCGGCGCCGATCAGCACGTCGCCGCGCTCGGCGAGGCGGATCGCGCCGCGCGTGAGGCCGACCGAAGCGCTCGCTGCGTCCTGGCCGCAGCCGGCGACCTCAACGCCGAGCGCAAGCTTGATCCGCGGCTCGGCCGCGACCTGTTCGGCCAGAGCGCTTTGCAAATCCGCCCGGAGCAGCGCCAGATAAGGCGCGCCCCATCGCTCGCGCGCCTTCAGCGGCAGGCGAGCGAGTTCCGCGCCGTCACGGCTGCGGAAAATGCGGATCGCGCGCGGGGCCGTGGCCCGGGGCTCGATCGCCGGCAGCAGGCCGAGTCTGTCGAGGACCCGCGTGGCGTTGGGCGTGAGCTGCAGGCCGGCGCCGACTTCGTCCAGCCGCTCGGCGCGTTCGAAAATCGCGACGTCGAAACCGATCCGAGCCAGCGCGATCGCCGTGATCAGCCCGCCGATCCCCGCGCCCGCGATCAGCGCGCGCCGGCTCACGGCGCGACGCTGTCATTCCCGCGCAAGCGGGAATCCAGCAACGCCTCTCCTCCACGCGGTGCGCGCCTCTGGATTCCCGCTTTCGCGGGAATGACAAGGAGGTCTAAGTCGAACCTCGCCACGCGGCCTCTCCCCGCGCACCCTACGCATCGGTCAATTCGCATTCCTTCGGCGAGCAATGTGGCCCGAGCGACGGATCGTAGACGAAGCGCGTTGAGCAATAAGGGCAGACAGTTTCGTCGGAATCGCCCATATCGATGAAAATATGCGGATGGTCGAAGGGCGGCTTGGCGCCGACGCACATGAACTCCTTGACGCCGACCTTGATGACCGGAACGCCAAGGTCGTTATGGAAATGCGGCGTCGCGTGATCCTCGGCCATGAAGCGCTCCGACGGGTTTGGCTTGCGCCGCCCATATAGGCGAGGCGGTCCAGCTTGAATAGCGGTTTTTGCCGCCCGCCTCGCCGGGCCCGTCAGGTCTCCTCGACAAAGGCCAGGATGTCCGCATGCAGGCGGTCGACATGCGTGTACATCAGGCCATGCGGCCCGCCCTCATAGACTTTCAGCCGGCAATCCGGGAGCAGCGCGGCGGACGGCTGCCCGGACATTTCGAGCGGGGCCGAGGCGTCGCGATCGCCATGCAGGATCAGGACCGGGATTTTGACCTTGGTCATCTCGGCGCGGAAATCGGTCTCGGTCACGGCGCGGTTGACGGCGATCGCGACCGGCAGCGATATGCGGAGCAGGATATCGACCGCCCATTGCATCAAGGCCGGCGAGGTTTCCGGCGTGAAGAACGGGGCCGTGTTGTCGGCGACCCATTTCGGGAAATCGCGCCGCCACATGGCGCGGACCGCCTCGTAATTTTCTCTCGGAAGTCCGAGCGGATTGTCGTCCGTCCTGAGCGGGAAAGGCGTGGTCGGCGCGATAAACACGGCGCGGGCGATCCGCTTGTCGCCACGGCGGTTCAGATAGCGCACGATCTCGCCCCCCGCCATCGAATGGCCGATCAAAGTAAGATCGCGCAGATCGAGCGCCTCGACGATCGCGGCGAGATCGTCGGCGAACGTATCATAGTCGTACCCTTCCGCCGGCTGGTCGGAGCGGCCATGACCGCGTCGATCATAGCAGATGCAACGAAAGCCTTGCTCGGCGAAAGCCGCGACTTGCAAGTCCCACATCTGGTTGGTCATCGCCCAACTGTTGAGAAAGAGGAGAGGACGGCCGCGGCCGGTCTCGGCCCAGTAGAGCCGCGTTCCGTCGCGCGCTTCGATGTATCGCGTCTCCGTGCCTCGGCGCGGCGCGGCGAAAGGAGCGATATCGGCGGCGAGCGCCGTGAATTGTTCTTGCATGCGCATCGTGTCTCTCCATCAGCTTTGCGGAGGGACTATGCGAAGCGGCGCGGCGCTAAGCGATTACGCCCGAGGTAAAGAAGACTTTGTTCAGCTCGCCAAAGCTTCCGCGACCGCCCGGGCGACGGCGGCGTGCGCGGCGTTCTTCTTTTCGTCGGACGCCGCGGTCTCGGTCAGATAGGAGGCGATGACGATGGGCGGCCGGCCTGCCGGCCAGATCGCCGCGACGTCGTTGCTCGATCCATGCCCGCCCGATCCGGTCTTGTCGCCGACCCGCCAGGCTTTCGGCAGGCCGGCGCGGAGCTTGGCGCCGCCGGTCTTGCAGGCGACGAGCCAGTCGACGAGTTGGTCGCGCGAAGCCGCGGCGAGGGCGTCGCCGGTCGCGAGCTTGGCGAGGTCCTTGGCCATCGCGCTCGGAAGGGTCGTGTCGCGCGGATCGCCGGGCTCGCCGCTATTGAGGTCCGGCTCGACCCGGTCGAGCCTTGTGAATTCGTCGCCGAGCGAGCGGGCGAATTGCGTCACCGCTTGCGGGCCGCCAAGGCTCGCGACCAGCAGATTGGCGGCGGTGTTGTCGGAAAGGGTGATCGCCGCCTCGCAGAGCTCGCCGACCGACATCTCGCCGCCGGCATGCTGTTTCGTGATCGGCGCGTAGGAGAGAATGTCGCTCGGCTTGACCGCGATTCGCCTGGCGAGCTGCTCCTTGCCGGAATCGATGTTGGCCAAGGTTGCAGCGGCCGCGAGCAGCTTGAAGGTCGAGCACATCGGGAAGCGCTCGCCGGCGCGATGGCCCGCTGAGGCGCCGCTCTTCGTATCGAGGACAAAGACGCCGAGCCGGCCGCCGCTCTCCTGTTCGATCTTGGCGAAAGATTCGGACAACGATCCGAACGCGTCGTCCTCCGCGCCAGCGAGACCGCCTCGGCCGAGCGTCGAGCCGGCGACGAGAGACGCGACAGAGGCTTGCGCGAACCGGCGGCGGGTCAACATGCGGGGTCGGGCTCCGATTGTAAAAGAAAGCGATCGCTGACGGGCGATCACAGGGCAGGGGGACGGCGAATAAACGCCGCTTACGACGGAAACAAGGCTTGGCCGCATCGCTGGGCCAATGCAGCGAAAATCGCCCTGCTTCTGAAGACAGCAGCTTCGTGTTCTGAAATGAATACCGTTGCGTTATCTAACCAGTCCTTGCGCAGTTCCATGTTCAACGCAATCGGACCCGGAAAATCGTGAAGGCGTTTTCATCCTCTGGCGTGCGCATCGCCTATGCCGAATTTCCCGCCAAAGGCGACGATCGCGGCGAGCCGATTCTGCTCATCCACGGCTTTGCGTCGAGCCATGTCTTCAATTGGGTCAATCCGAGCTGGATCAGGACGCTGACCGAAGCTGGCCGGCGGACGATCGCCGTCGACAATCGCGGCCATGGCCAAAGCGACAAGCTGTACCGTCCCGAAGATTACGCGAGCGGCGTCATGGCCGAGGACGCGCGGCGGCTGCTGGACGAGCTCGCGATCGAGCGCGCCGACGTGATGGGCTATTCGATGGGCGCGCGGATTTCGGCCTTTCTTGCGCTTGCGCATCCTGCGCGCGTGCGCTCGCTCATTCTCGGCGGGCTCGGCCATCGTCTCTTCGAAGGCGTTGGCCTGCCGTTCGGCATCGCCGATGCGATGGAGGCCCGATCGATCGACGAGTTGACGGATCCGCAGCAGCGCGCCTTTCGCGCTTTCGCCGACCAGACCAAGAGCGACCGCGTCGCGCTCGCCGCCTGCATTCGCGGCTCGCGCCAGACGATGAGCCGAGAGGAGGTCGCGGGAATCGCCTGCCCGGCGCTGGTCGCGGTCGGAACGCGCGACGATGTGGCCGGCGATCCGCATCGGCTTGCGGCGCTCTTGCCAAGAGGGGAGGCGCTCGCCATTCCCAACCGGGATCACATGCTGGCGGTCGGCGACAAGGTCTTCAAAGCCGGGGCGCTCGCGTTCCTCGAGCGACGGCCGTAACGAACCAACCCCGTCCTTGCGGGCGAAGCGAAGCAACCCATTCGCGGGGCGGCGCTTAAGAATGGATTGCCTCGTCGCTGCGCTCCTCGCAATCACGATCGCTGCGCTACCTGAGAAAAGCCTCCTAACATGCCGCCGCTCGTCATTTTATTCGTAGCGTCCCTTTGGGCGGGCGCGCAGAACGCTCTGGCCGGCGGGGGCTCGTTCCTGACCTTGCCGGCTTTGATCGCCGCCGGCATGGACGCGCGGGCCGCGAACGTCACTTCGACTGTCGCGCTGTTTCCCGCTCAGATCATCACAGGCTATGCCGGCCGCCGCGGCGCTTCCGGCCTGCCGGAGCTTTCGCTCAAGAGCTTGTTCGCCGTCAGCCTAATCGGCGGCGGGTTGGGCGGCGTCATTCTGCTGGCGACGCCGCCAAGCTTCTTCGAAAGGCTCGTGCCGTGGCTGGTCTTGTTCGCGACCGCGATTTTCGCGTGGGGCAGCTTCCTGCGGCGGCCGCCAAAATCGGCCGAAAAGCGGCTGCCGCGTTGGGCGGCCGGCTTGGCGCAATTCGTCATCGCCGTCTATGGCGGCTATTTCGGCGGCGGCATCGGCTTTCTGATGATGGCGGCCCTGACTGCGGCCGGGCAGAATGTCCGCATCGCCGGCGCGACCAAGAACATATTGGCCGGCGTGATCAACGCCGCGGCGGTCGCGATTTTCGTCTTCTCGCCCGACGTTCATTGGCGGCAGGCCGTCGTCACGGCGCTCGGCGCTTCGCTTGGCGGCGTCGCCGGCGCCTTGATGCTTCAACGCGTTAACGAAAAAGCCTTACGCATTTTCGTCGTCGCCCTCGGCCTTGCCTTGACGGTGGGCCTCTTCTTGCGGGCGGCTTAGCGCCGACGGCGCGCCTCCCTATATTTCGACGGCGGCTTGGTGTAAGAGAGCCGCCCGTTTCGCTTCTTTGAGGAGAGCGTCATGGCGCAGACCCAGATCGCGCGCGTCGTCGGCCTTGGCCGCAATGACCCCTTGTTCGCGCGCGTCTGCGCCGAAGCGGAAGAGGCGGCGCGCCGCGAGCCGGAGCTGGCCGCTTTCCTGATGACGAACATCCTTAATCACGAGACGTTCGAGGACGCCGTCGTCCACCGCGTCGCCGCGCGGCTCGATCACGCCGACGCGCCAAGCGCGTTGATCCGCCAGACTTTCGCCGATTTCGTCTCGCGCGATCCTTCGCTCGGCGAAGCCTTCAGAGCCGACCTGCTGGCCGTCGCAGATCGCGATCCGGCCTGCCATCGGATGATGGAGCCCTTGCTCTATTTCAAAGGCTTTCATGCGCTGCAGGCCTATCGTCTCGCGCACGCGCTCAACCGCGCCGGCCGCCGCGATTTCGCCCTCTATCTGCAGAGCCGGTCGTCGGCGGTGTTCCAGACCGACATCAATCCGGCGGCCAAGATCGGCAAGGGCATTTTCCTCGACCATGCGACCGGCCTCGTCGTCGGCGAAACTTGCGTCATCGAGGACGATTGCTCGATCCTCCAGGGCGTGACGCTCGGCGGCACCGGCAAGGAGACCGGCGACCGCCATCCCAAGATTCGCCGGGGCGTGCTGATCGGCGCCGGCGCAAAAATCCTCGGCAATATCGAGGTCGGCCATTGCGCCCGGGTGGCGGCGGGCTCGGTCGTGCTCGCGCCGGTGCCGCACAACAAGACGGTCGCCGGCGTGCCGGCGCGCATCGTCGGGGAAGCCGGCTGCGCCGAGCCGGCCCGCACGATGAACCAGATCATTGCCGAGAAGCTGATCGAGCCTTGAGGCAGGCGAGCCTGGGTCGCTGACGACGCCGGACGCTTGCCGCGCCCGGCGCTTCATGGCAAGCCTCGCGTGCGGGCTTCGCCCGCCAAAAAGAGCAGAGGCCGATGGAAAAAACCGAAATTCTGAAACTACAAACGCATCTGCGCCGCTGCTTCGGCGCGCCGGGCATCAAGGTGACGCCGAGCTCGAAATCGAAGGACGCCGCGGACGTTCAGCTCGGCGAGCGCAAGCTTGGCGTGATCACGGTCGACGACGAGGATGGCGATCGCTCGTTCTCCTTCGAGATGAAGGCGCCGGTGCAACGCCACGTTCTGCAGGACTACCTTCGTCGTCTCTTCGAGAACGACAAGCTCAAAGTCCTGGCGCGGGCGCGCAAGACCGATTCAGTCGAACTCGCCAATGGCGACGACTTTCTCGGCGTGCTGTCGGCGGACGACGCCAAAGGCGCGACCTTCACATTGCAAATGGCGATCCTCGATTTCGACCTCGAAGATTTATGAGGCGAAGGCGCGGCGCTGAGGGGAGCGCGAAACGCCGATGTCCGACACCGTCCTCCATGTTTTCGCGTCGATCGTTTACTTCGTTCTTTATGGGATTCTGCTGGTCTACGCCTTCCGATATTTGCTGACTGGGCGCTACATGCCGGTCCATGCCCAAGCGGCGGGCCATGAATGGGGCGCGCTCGATCCCAAGACCCAGGCGATCGCCTCGGCCATGGCGCGGGTCGTCGGCGCCGGCATGCTGACCACCGCCGTGACCGGCGGCCTGCTCACGCTCGGCGCGGCGGCGACCGGCCTCGCCTGGCTCAAATATCTTGCGCCGATCCCGGCCATCGTCTTTTGTGCGCCGACGCTGCACGCCTCCTACGTCCTGAGGAGATCGGCTGGCGCGGCGACGCCGATGGCGCCGTCGCTGATCGCGCTGATCCTCGCGGTCGGCGGCTTCGTCTTGTGGCGAATGTGAGGCGAACCTTTCCGAGCGGCGGCGCGTTGGAGCGGGGCAGACGGAAAGGAGCAAGACCGCCATGCCGGATGACCACAGGATCGTCGTTTCGCCGGCTCCGCGCCGGGTGAGAGTGATGTGGCGCGGCCATATTATCGCCGATTCGGCCGGCGCTTTGTCTTTGCAGGAGCACGTCTATCCGCCGGTCCTCTACATCCCGCGCGACGACGTCGAGATGATGTTTCTTGAACGCACCGACTCGCACACGACCTGCCCCTATAAGGGGGAGGCGAGCTATTACTCGCTCGCCGCGGACGGCGAGGTCGAGGAGAACGCCGTCTGGTGCTACGAGGCGCCCAAGCCTCAGGTCGCTCCGATCAAGGACCACCTTGCTTTTTATCCGGATAAGGTCGAGATTTTGGAAGGATGAGAGCGAAAAGGCGAACGCAAAAAAGGTGAGCGCAAGTCCGTCCCGAGGCTGTACCTGCTCCCTGACCCTCCTCCGCTTCGCGGGAGAGGGGACGGCGAGCGCCGCGACTCGTACCCAGACTGATCCGATTATCATCCACGGCGAAGGATGGACGACGCGCGAGGACGATCATGTCGCTCGCTGAGTTCAAAGCCGCGCGCGATTTTCTCCTCGCCCATGGAGCCGACTACGAAGCCGCCTATCGCGGCTTCCGCTGGCCGGTTCTGACCGAGTTCAATTGGGCGCTCGATTGGTTCGACGGCGAGCTCGCAGCCGATGGCGGCGATCGCCTTGCGCTGCGCATTCTCGGCGACAAGATCGAGGACTACACGTTCGGCGAGCTTTCAATCGCATCCTCGCGCATCGCCAACGGCCTCGGCGCGCTCGGCGCGAAGCGCGGCGATCGGCTGCTGCTGATGCTCGGCAATGTCGGCCCGCTCTGGCAGACGATGCTGGCGGCGATGAAGCTCGGCCTCGTCGTCATCCCGGCCACGACCTTGCTTGCGCCTGCCGATATCGAGGATCGCCTCGATCGCGGCAAGGCGCGCTTCATCGTCGCCGAAGCGGCCGACGCTGGAAAGTTCAAGGGACTCGCGGACGGCGTGATCCGGATCGCGGTCGGCGACGCCCCCCCAGGCTGGCTGAGCTTCGACAGCCTTCTCCAAGCGGGCGCGTCCTTTGCGCCAAGCGGGCCGACGAAGGCGGACGATCCGCTGCTGCTTTATTTCACCTCGGGCACGACGGCGCGGCCCAAGCTGGTGCTGCACAGTCATCAATCGTACCCGGTCGGGCATCTTTCGACCATGTACGGCCTCGGCCTCAAGCCCGGCGACATTCATTTGAACATTTCTTCGCCCGGCTGGGCCAAGCACGCCTGGTCGAGCTTCTTCGCCCCATGGAACGCCGGCGCCGCGATCGTCGCGTTGAACAAGCGCTTCGAGCCGCGCGCGGCCTTGGACGATCTTGTCCGCCACGAGGTGACGAGCTTCTGCGCGCCGCCGACCGTTTGGCGGCATCTGATCCAATTCGACCTCAAGCAATGGAAGATCAAATTGCGCGAGGTCAATTCTGCGGGCGAACCGCTCAATCCCGAAGTGATCGATCAGGTGCGCCGCGCCTGGGGCCTGACCGTCCGCGATTCCTACGGCCAGACCGAGACGACGATGATGGTCGGCAATTCGCCGGGACAAGAGATCAAGCCCGGCTCGATGGGTCGGCCGCTGCCGGGCTATCGCATCGTCCTCGCCGACCCCGACGGTGCGGAGAGCGATCAGGGCGAGATCTGCGTTGCGCTCGATCCGCGTCCGACCGGCCTGATGCGCGGCTATCAGGGAGATTCCGGCGCGATCCTACCGCTGGACGGCGCGCTTTATCGGACTGGCGACGTCGCCGGCCGCGACGGCGATGGCTACATCGCCTATATCGGCCGCGCCGACGACGTGTTCAAATCCTCAGACTATCGCCTGAGCCCGTTTGAACTGGAGAGCGCGCTGGTCGAGCACGACGCGGTGGCCGAAGCCGCGGTCGTGCCGGCGCCGGACCCGCTCCGCCATACGGTCGCCAAAGCGTATATCGCGCTCGCCGCCGGACACGCGGCGGATCGCGCGACCGCGGCCGCGATCTTCAAACATATCCGTGAGCGCCTCGCGCCGTTCAAGCGCGTGCGCCGCATCGAATTCGCCGAATTGCCGAAGACGATCTCCGGCAAGATCAGGCGGGTCGAGCTGCGCGGCCGCGAAAACGAGCTGGCGCAAAAGAATAAGCGCGCCGAGGGCGAGTACAGGATCGAGGATTTTCCGGAGCTTACCTGAGTCGCTTGCCGTCATTGCAAGGAGCGAAGGCGACGAAGCAATCCATTCATGGGGCCCAGCCGTACGAATGGATTGCTTCGCTTCGCTCGCAATGACGATTGGGTCAACCCAAAAGCAACTCGCTTAGCTCGCAATAACGGCGGAGCGCTTTGCACTCGCGATACGCCTCACCGCCGCCTGAGCATCCGCATCGCCTCGGCTCGCTGCCACAACAGCAAGGTCGGCGCGCCGATGACGATGTCGCGGGCGCGCTTGACCAGCGACAGCGCCAGCGCTTCCGTCACGTTCAGCCCGACCAGCGGCGCGAGCAGAGCATAGGCGCCTTCCTGGACCCCGACCGCATTCGGCGCGAAAAAGCCGAGGCTGCGCGCGGCGTAAAGCAAGCTCTCGAGGATCAAGGCGGCGTAATAGGGGATCGGCGCGCCGAGCAACCGGAGCGCCAGCCAGGCTTCCGCCGCGACGCCGAGCCAGCCGACGAGGTGCAGGAGGAGAGCCGCGGCGATTTGGCCGCGCTCGCGCGTGATCGCGCCCATGATCGCGAAGGCCTTCTCCGTATCGCCGAACAGCACGAACCAGCGGCGGATCGCGGCTCGCGCCGGCGCGACGAATTTGACGCTGCGCTCGGCGAACAAAGCCGCGAAGGCGACGACGCCGATCAGCACGGCGACGACGACGGCGGTGGGGCGAAGCACGGCGGCGTCGGGGCGCAGTTGATAGAGGGCGGCGAGCCCGAGCGCGACGAAGCCGAGCTGCGCCACGGCTTCGGTGGTCAGGTCGAGCAGCATCGAGGCTGCGGCTTCCAAGCTGGTCGCGCCGGCGAGAACCGCCGCGCGCGCGCCGAGGACATAGCCGCCCAATTCCGAGAGCGGCAGGACTTCCGCGCCGGCGTCGCGCAGCATGCGCGCCGCGATGACGCCCGGCGCGCGGACAGTCGACCATTTCGGCAAGCAGAACCGCCACGCCAAGCCGAGCACGGCGACCACCGGGGCGTGCGCGGCGCACAGAACGAGAAAGCCGGCGGGGCCGAGCCGCCAGAAGGCGCCGACGATTTCGTGGACGCCGTAGGAGACGACCACTGCGACGCTGACCGCGACGCCGACAATCAAGGCTACGATGGTGAAAGGTTTCACGTTGTTTTCGGTTTCAAGCCAGCGCCAAGGCGCCGCGATCGGCTTCGAGGGCCGCGCCGACCTCCAGGGCGCGGGGTTCTCTCAAGCCCGGAACGACGACCTGCATGCCGATTGGCAACCCGTTCTCCGTGGCGCCCATCGGCAGCGACAGCGCGGCGAGATCGAGATAGTTGACGAACCGGGTGAAAAGGGCGGGCGAGGTCGCCTCGTCATAGTCGCTGAGCAGCGGCGCCGGGAACGGCGTCGTCGGCGTCAGCAGCGCGTCGAAACGATCGAAAATCAGCGCAAAGGCGCGCTTCACCGTCTGTCGATGCTCGAGAATTGCGTTGAAACGGTGGGCGGTAATGTCGCGGCCGGCCAGCGTGCGGCTGCGCACGGCGCTGTCCATGCGCATCGACTGGTTTTCAGCGAAGCGGCCGTTGAGGCGATAGGCTTCGGCGGCCAGGATTTCGCCGAGCGGCGCGGAAAGGGCGGCGAGCGTCTCGGGAAGCAATATCTCCTCGAGGTGAGCGCCGAGCTTCGTCAAGCGCGCCCGCGTCTCGGCGAAAACCCGCGCCGTGTCGGCGTGGAGCGGAACGCCGGCATTGCCGATGACCGCAACGCGCAGGCCGTCGACCTGGCCGACGGCGCCGCGCGCGATCGCGGCGAGGCGGTCGCTCCAGCCCGGCGAACGTTCGTCCTGGGCCGGGGCCATGACGGCGAGCAGCGCGGCGGCGTCCGCGACATTGTTGGTCAGCGGGCCGATCGTGTCGAACATCGGCGCGAGCGGGATCGCGCCGGCGATATCGACGAGGCCGATCGTCGTCTTCAGGCCGACGCAGCCGCAGAACGATGCGGGCAGGCGCACCGAGCCGCCGGTGTCGCTGCCAAGAGCGGCCGGAACCAGGCCTGCCGCGACCGCGACGCCGGAGCCGCTGGACGAGCCGCCCGGCGCGCGCGGATGGGCGCGGTCGCGCGGATTGAGCGGCGCGCCGGTCGTCTCGTTCGTTCCCCAGCCGCCGAAAGCGTATTCGACGGTGTGAGTCTTGCCGAGAATGATCGCGCCGGCCGCCCGCAGCCGGGCGACGACCGGCGCGTCGGTCGCGGCGGCCGGCGCGCCGGCCCTGGAGGGCGAGCCGGCTTTGGTCGGCAGGCCGGCAACGTCGATCAAGTCCTTGATCCCGATCGGCATGCCGGCGAGCGGGCCAGGCGACGCCCCGGCCGCGATCAGCGCGTCGACATGGGCGGCGTCGAGCAGCGCCCGCTTTGCGTCGAGGGCGACGAAAGCGTTCAGCGCGCTGTTTTCGCGCTCGATCGCGGCCAAAGCGCGCCGCGCGATGTCGACGGCGCTGGCCGCGCCGCTGATCAGCGCCTCGCGCGCCTCTTTGAAGGTGAACAACCTGTCAGCCATGAGCCCCGGCCTTTGTCAAAACGACCGTGGCCGATCACGGCGCGGCAGGCAAGGGAAAGGTTGGCGCTATTTCCGCGCTTGCTCGACGAGGCCGCGCGCCCCGGCCAGCAGCCGCTCCCATTCGGACAGCAAATTGGCGGAGAAACGCAACTCGACGTTGAGGTCGTCGAGGCGAAAATCCTCGATGCAGAAATTCGGCGTCGAGCGATGCTGATCCGGCTTGCCGCAGCGAGCGGCGAAAGCGCGGCCCTCCGGCGCGGCGAAATAGAGCTCTTCGCCCTCGAAAGGGCTGCCCGGGAGAAAGCCGCGGGCGATCAGACCGCCGGGATGAGTCCATTCGTTCGGATCGAGGAACCGCGCGTAAAGCTTGACCGGCCGATCGGCGGGATCGAGCGTGGAATCGGCTGCGCTGATCGTGACAAAGACAAGCCGGTCGTGCCGCTCGGATAGGTCTGTCGCGCCGACAATGTCGCGGAGATCGCCGGCCGGCGCAAAATCCGGATAGAAGGCGGCGAGGCCGAGCGCGTCGAGGCGACCGCCGGCGCGCGATTCCGGCCGGAAATAACCGCTCGGCAGAACGAAGGTCGACGCGCCGACCATCGCTTCGACGGGGGCTGCGTCGCGGTTAGAATGCAACGTCCGCCACAAAGCATAGCCGCCGGCGAGCGGCAATGGCGCCGCGCTCAAGCCCAACAGAACGGCGGCGACCCGAACGGGCAGAGGCGTCGGCACTGAACCTTTGTCCAGCGAATCAAGGCGTTCGCAGCAGATTAGCGCAGGAGCGGAGCTTGGTCGACGCGCGCCAGGCACAGTAAATAATCGATTGATTCAGTTCAAATTTACTCAATTGAAGAAACCATAGATTCAGCCTGACTTTTAAACTCGTCTTCATCGGCGAATGTTACTGTTCATCGCATCGTAAGACCGAAATAAATAACGGTCACGGGCAGTCGAACAGGCAGGTGTTCAATGAGGAACGCGGTTAAACTTGAGGAAACCACAAGACGATCCGATCGAATTGCTGAGGTCGCCCCAGTTTATCTTGAGGCGCTCGGCATGGTGGAGCGGCTGCATCGCCGCCTGCTCGACGTCATTAAAGACGAATTCGACCGCAGAGGCCGCTCTGACGTCAACGCCGTGCAAGCATTGTTGCTCTATAATATTGGCGACAAAGAATTGACGGCGGGCGAATTGCGCACGCGCGGCTATTATCTCGGCTCGAACGTCTCGTACAACGTCAAGAAAATGGTCGAGATGGGCTATCTCCATCACGCGCGCTCGCGCATCGACCGTCGCTCGGTGCGGATCAGCCTGACCGAGAAAGGCCAAGAGGTTCACAAGATCGTCGCCGCGCTCTACGAAAAGCACGCGCGCACGGTCGAGCAGATCGGCGGCGTCTCGGTGGACGACTTCGTCCGCATGAACCAATCGCTCGCGCGGCTCGAGCGGTTCTGGACGGATCAGATCAAATACCGCCTCTGATCCGGTTCCCCAGGTTACGGCGAGGCCGGGCGTCGAACGCCCGGCCGCGGCGCGATTGACCGCGACGCCGGTGCGCAAATTTGAACAACCATGTTCATGGTAACCTAATTTAAACGTCCGGCCCGCAAGCTGAACTTGCGATAGGTCCGCGACCTTTCATCCAGGGCGCAGAAGGCATCACGCCGCTCCGTCGCGTCGGCGCGATCCGACATGTCTCCGCATCGTCGAGCCGGCCCGCATTTCAGGCGCCGCCCATCGGGCGCTGAAGCCCATTCGGCGGCGCGAACGAACGCCGTCTCGAGTCGATCCGGAACTCCACGCCTCGCAGCGACTAAACGGCAGAACGACGCCGCGCGGGCAAGACTGGAAGGGGGGAGCAATGTTGCACCGCTTGAAAATCGCGGCCAAGCTTTTCATCGGATTTGGCGCGCTGTTGTTGCTGCTCGTCGGCGGCTTCAGCTTTTGGACGTATAGCAGCGTCGCATCCAAGAGTACGATCGAAAGGTTGGCGCGGTTCAAAGCCAATGAGGTGCAGCAAGAGCGCTTTCAGAAGGCGGTCCAAACCGGACGCATGCACGTTTGGATGGCGCTCGGGTCGGGCGATCAGGCGCATTGGCAAGACGCCGAAGCGTCTTTCAAGGCCGCGGCTCAGCAGCTCGACGACCTGTCGAAAGACACGCTCGATCCGGCGCGGCGCGCGCAAGCCCAGCAAATGGCGCCGCTGCTTCAGAATTTCAGAGAGATCGTCGACAAGTTTCGCGCTTTCGGCGGCAAGAACCAGGCGTTCGATACGCCGGAAGCCAAGGCCATATTCGCCGATGCGCTCAAGGCGGGCGCCGATATTTCGAGAGTCGGCGAAACGCTCGGCAAGGATTACAGCGACGCGGCGCAAAAAGTCGAAGGGGAGGCGAAGGATTCGGCCGATTTCGCCGTCGCGATGGCGATCGGCGCCGGCGTGACCAGCCTGCTGATCGGCCTCGGCCTCGCTTTTGTCACCGCGCGCAGCATCAAGGATCCGATCGTCGCCTTGACCGGCGCGATGGGCGCGCTGGCGAGAGGCGATTTGTCCGCGGCGATTCCATACGCGGACGATCCCAACGAGATCGGCGAAATGGCGCGCAGCGTCGCCGTGTTCAAGGACAATGCGATCGAGAGGCAGCGTCTCGAGGCGGACGCGGCCGCCAATCGCGCCGCGGCCGAAGCCGAGCGCGAGCGCCGCGCGGCCGAGCAGGCGCGCATCGCCGCCGACCAAGCCGAGGCGGTGCGCCGTCTCGGCGCGGCGTTGAAGAATCTCGCCGCCGGCGATCTCACGGTACGTTTGAGCGACGGCTTCGCCGAGGCGTACGCCCAGATCCGGGACGACTTCAACGAGTCGATCGACAAGCTGAAGGAGACAATGCTCGCCGTCGTCGCCTCGAGCGGCGCGATCGCTTCGGGCACGCGCGAGATTTCGACCGCCTCCGACGATTTGTCGAAGCGCACCGAGCAACAGGCCGCGAGCTTGGAGGAGACCGCCGCCGCGCTCGACGAGATCACCGCCACCGTCAAGAAATCGGCCGAGGGCGCGAGCCATGCGCGGTCGATCGCCGCCGAGGCCGACGAGGACGCCAAGAAGAGCGCGATCGTGGTGCGCGAAGCCGTCGACGCAATGCAGGCCATCGCCAAATCGTCTCAGCAGATCAATCAGATCATCGGCGTCATCGACGAGATCGCCTTCCAGACCAACCTGCTCGCTCTAAACGCCGGCGTCGAGGCGGCGCGCGCCGGCGAAACCGGCCGCGGCTTCGCCGTCGTCGCGTCGGAAGTACGCGCGCTGGCGCAGCGCTCCGCCGAAGCGGCCAAGGAGATCAAGGGGCTCATCTCCGCTTCGACAATCCAGGTCGACCACGGCGTGAAGCTCGTCGCCGAGACCGGCGAATCGCTGGGGCGGATCATGGCCAAGGTCGCGGAGGTCAACAGCGTCGTCGCCCAGATCGCCGCCGGCGCGCAGGAGCAGGCGACCGGCCTGCAGCAGGTCAATACCGCGATCAATCAGATGGATCAGGTGACGCAGCAGAACGCGGCGATGGTCGAAGAATCGACCGCGGCCAGCCATTCGCTCTCGAAGGAGACGACGCAGCTTTCCGGCCTGATCGGCCAGTTCCAAGTCGGCGCGAGCGCGGAGGCGTCGCCGCGGCGGCAATTGCAGAAGGCCGCGCCGCACGCCTTCCGTCAAATGGCCGAGGCGCCGGCTAAGCCTGAGCGCCCGCGGCGGGTCGCCGCCGCCGGCGCGGGCGCCTGGGAGGAGTTCTGAGGCGAAGCAGTTCCCGTTTCTATTTCCGCTGATCGCCGGCGATCGCGGCGGTCAGGCCAAGCCCGACCAGCAGCGCGCCGCTGACATAGCGCTCCACATGGCGATAAGCGGCGCCGCGTTTGAGCCAGCCGCCGACGGCGCTGGCGAGGAGCGCGTAACAGCCGTCGGTGACGAAGCCGAGGGCGGCGAAGGTCAGGCCCAGAAAGGCGATCTGCATGGCGAGATGGCCGCGGCCAATCTCGGCGAATTGCGGCAAGAAGGCGAAGAAGAACAAGGCCGTCTTCGGATTGAGCAGGTTGACGATGAAGCCGTCGCGGAACAGACGGCCATATGAATAGCGCTTCAGCGGCGAATCCGCGTCGGCTTCGCCGCCGCCGAGGATTTTCTTGAGGCCGAGCCAGATCAGATAAGCCGCGCCGGCATATTTGACCGCGCTGAAGGCGAGCGCCGAGGAGGCGAGCAGCGCAGACAGGCCGACCGCCGCCGCGAGCGCGTGGACGAGCGTCGCCGTATGGATGCCGAGGTCCGAGACGAATCCGGCCAGTCGCCCCTGCTCGGCGGAGCGGGCGACGATGTAGAGAACCGCCGGCCCGGGGATCAGCAGCAGGACCAAAGCCGCGCCCACGAACAGCCCGATGCTGGGCGCGCTCGGGATGACGATGACCATGCTTGGAATGACGATCTCCATGCGGACTCTCCTCGCTCGACCCGGCAAGCCAGCCTCAACCCCCATGGACTGTCAACGCCTGACAAAGCCGGCTGACATATATGCAACGCCTCGGCGCAATTTCGCGTGATCGCGCCCGCCGAGGCTTTTCGCATAGGCCAAGACATAATATCGCCAAGCTGCTCGGTTTTTTAACCACAGCGCGATAGGAATCGCTTGCATCGACTGGTTCGGGAGGGCGGTCGGCGTTTGCAAGCGATCAGCGGCCTTGGCCGCGTTTCGCTGAAATGAGTCTGATGGGGCCCGCCTGCCGATGAGAGATTTTCAACCGTCGCGCGTCCGTCGTCGCGCGCTTGTTTCCGCTGTCGCTGCTTTCGCGTTGACGGCTTGCGCCGGCTGGGGCGCTTTCGCCCAGCAGCAATTCGCCGACCAGGCCGAATGGCGGCAGAGCTACGAAGCTTCCGATCGCCTCACCGTGCCGCGCGAGTCGACGCCGGTTCTGTCGCAAGCGACTCTCGCCGCGACCGAAGCGGCGATCCAGCAATATCAGGGCATCGTCGAGCGCGGCGGCTGGCAGCCCGTGCCCTCCGGGGCGGAATTGAAGCTCGGCAGCAAGTCCAAGGCCGTCCAGGCGCTGAGGCAGCGGCTGGTCGTTTCCGGCGATCTTGATCCGGTAGCCGGCAGCGGACCTGTCTTCGACTCCTTCGTCGTCGCAGCGGTCAAGCGCTTTCAGGCCCGCCACGGCATCAACCCGACGGGCGTAGTCAATGACGAAACCTTCACCGAGCTGAACGTTCCGGCCGAAGCGCGGCTTAGGCAATTGCAAATCAACGTGGTGCGCTTGCGCGCCTTTTCCGGCGATCTCGGCGACCGCTTCGTGATGGTCAACATCCCGGCCGCGGCAGTCGAGACGGTCGAGAACGGCGTCGTCTATTCGCATCATGTCGCCGGCGTCGGCAAGATCGATCGCCAGTCGCCGATCATGCAGGCCAAGGCGGTCGAGATCAATTTCAACCCGTTCTGGACGGTGCCGGCTTCGCTGATCAAGAAAGACTTGATCCCGAAAATGCAGGCCGATCCCAATTATCTGACCGAGGAGAAAATCCGCGTCTTCAACAAGGAAGGCCAGGAAGTCTCGCCGAGCTCGATCAATTGGAATTCGACCGAAGCGACGCAGTTCAAATATCGCCAGGATACGGGCGCCGACCTCAATTCGCTCGGCTCGGTGCGCATCAACATCCCGAATCCTTACGGCGTCTATATGCACGATACGCCGTCCAAGGGCATTTTCGGCGACGATTTCCGCTTCGTCTCGTCGGGCTGCGTGCGCGTGCAGGACGTGCGCGACTATGTCGCCTGGCTGCTCAAGGATACGCCCGGCTGGTCGCGCGACCAGATCGATCAGGTGATCGATTCCGGCCAGCGGCTCGACGTGAAGCTGGTCAAGCCGGTCAACGTCTATTGGGTCTATATCACCGCCTGGGCGACGCCTGACGGCGTCGTGCAGTTCCGCCCCGACGTCTATCAGCGCGACGGCCAGGGTCCGGGCCCGATGGCGACGGCGGTGCCGGCGGAGCCGATGGCGACGGTGCAGGAATAGGCGCGGCCCTTCGCGCCTCCGGCTCCCGGTTTGACAAACGGCGCGAAGAGCCTTCTCTAGCGCCGTTTTCTTTTTGAGATGTGTCATTCCCGCGAAAGCGGGAATCCAGGGAACGACCGCGCTTTCGGACGAGCTCAGCCTGGATTCCCGCTTTCGCGGGAATGACACTTCCGCGGGAATGACGCTTCCGCGGGAATAACGCTTTCGCGGGAATGACAATGGCGGGCGGTGGGCGAGCGCCCGCGTTGTTCTTATTGTCGATGGGGCGATGGACAATCATTCAGCGGTCGAGATCGGGCAGGGGGCGGGCGCGGCGCGCTTCGGCGCGAAGCTGCCGCTCGCCGTCATCGCCGGGCCGTGCCAGCTCGAAAGCCGCGCCCATGCGCTGGAAATGGCGAGCGCGCTGAAGGCGATCGCCGAGAAGCTCGGCTTCGGCCTCGTCTTCAAGACCTCCTTCGACAAGGCGAACCGCACTTCGGGGACGGCGGCGCGGGGCGTGGGCCTCGGCCAGGCTTTGCCGATCTTCGCCGAGATCAGGGAGCGTTTGCGACTTCCGGTCCTGACGGATGTCCACGAGGCCGGTCAATGCGCGATCGTGGCCGAGGCGGTCGACGTGCTGCAAATTCCCGCCTTCCTTTGCCGGCAGACCGACCTGCTGGTCGCCGCGGCGCGGACCGGGCGGGCGGTCAATGTGAAGAAAGGTCAGTTCCTGGCGCCCTGGGACATGAAGCACGTCGTCGCCAAGCTCGCCAGCGCCGGCGGCCGCGACGTCCTCGTCACGGAGCGCGGCGCCAGCTTCGGCTACAATACGCTCGTCTCCGACATGCGGGCGCTGCCGATCATGGCGGCGGAGACTGGCGCGCCGATCATTTTCGACGCCACGCATTCGGTGCAGCAGCCCGGCGGGCAGGGGGCCGCTTCCGGCGGCCAGCGCGAATTCGTCGCGGTCCTGGCCCGGGCGGCGGTCGCGGTCGGCGTCGCCGGCGTGTTCATCGAGACGCATCAAGACCCGGACCGCGCCCCCTCGGACGGGCCGGCCATGCTGCCGCTCAGCCAATTCGAAAGCCTGATCGGCGAACTGATGGCTTTCGACCGGCTCGCCAAATCGCGCGGCTGAGCCCGACGCCGTCATCAATCTTTCACGGGCGAAGGCTACCGCGGCGCGATGGACGATTACCTTTTCTCCTATGCGGAGCGGTCGGACCCGCCGCTCAAGCGCGGCGTCATTCGGCTGGTCGAGCGGGCGACCGGCCAGCCGCATTTGAAGCGGCTCTATCTCCAAAACCAGCGCAAGCCGCGGCCGGCCGAGAGCTTCTGGCAGGCGGCGGTGCGCTCGCTCGACCTCGACATACGCTACGAAGCCGCGGCTCTCGCCCGCGCGCCGCGAACCGGGCCGGCGATCTTCGTCGCCAACCATCCCTATGGCGTGCTCGACGGCATCGTCATGTCCTGGCTCGTCGAGAAGGTGCGGCCGGACTTCCTGGTCCTCACCCATTCGGTCCTGCTGCGCGCCCGTGAAGTCCGCGACTTCGTCCTGCCGGTCGACTTCACGGACACGACGGAGGCGCGGGAAACCAATCTCAGGACCCGCGCCGCCGCCCGAGCGCATCTGGCGCGGGGCGGCGCGGTGGTCGTCTTTCCGGCCGGCGCAGTCTCGACCGCGCCCGATCGGCTTGGCCGGCGGCCGGCGGTCGACGCGCGCTGGCGGCCTTTCGTCGCCCAGCTCATCCAGAGGACCGAGGCGATCGTGACGCCGATCTATTTCGGCGGCCAGAACAGCCGGCTGTTCCAGATCGCCAGCCATCTGAGCCTCACCTTGCGGCTGTCGCTGATTTTCCACGAAGTGAAGAGCCGGATCGGTACGACGCTGCCGGTCGCGATCGGCGCGCCGATCCCGTTCGAGGAGATCGCCCATATCAAGGACCGTCAGGCGCTCGCCGACCAACTCAGGGCGGCGACCTATGCGCTGGCCGGCTGGGCGCCGCGCACCCGCAAGGACCGGCGGACACGCTGCTGAGCAAGCTGCGGCGACTGAAAGCGGCGTGAGCGCGCCGCGGGTACGTTTCTCAGGCAACTGACGTAAGGGAAAGTACGTCTTCCTGGTTGGGCGGGCTCGTACGCCGACGCCAAATTTCTCCAAATCCATATTTCCGCGAATCGGGGAATTTCAAAGGGTTACGAGGCGAAAAATTTGGATTCCGTTTTATACGAGTTGCTTTCGGATGATTTTTGTTCTTCCTATGGTCGTCGCATTCCGAAGCGACGTCAACAATTTGTTTCCGATGGAGCCCGGACTCGCTACGTACTGCGTTGATTCTACTGATAAATAACCTGCTTCATCAAAACACCGCGGGTCGTAAGGCCACAACGGGCCGATGGTGCCTGTGGAGCGAGGAAAAATCGTAAGGTACGTGTGCGCGGTGGTCTTATCGGCCCCGCTTCGCGGGGCGGATAGCAGCGCCGCGACTGGACGCAGCTTCGCGCCTGCGCCATTCTCGCCGCCCCCTCGGAGCCCGCCATGCCGCTCGATCCTGCGATCGCCGCCGAACTCTCCGCCATCTCCACCGCGACGCTGACCACCGTTCTCCTGAAGAAGGGCCTGCGCCGGGTCGCGATGCGCGGGCCGAAGCCGTTCGGCGCGGCGGCGGGGAAGCGCGTCGCCGGCCGCGCCTTCACGCTGCGCTTCGTTCCGGCGCGGGAGGACCTCGCCACGCCGGAATCCTGGTCGTCGCCGCGCTCGACCCGGGCGGCGATCGAGGCGATGGCGCCGGGCGACGTCGCCGTGGTCGACGCGATGGGCGTAACCAGCGCCGGCATATTCGGCGACATTCTCTGCGCGCGGATGGAGAAGCGCGGCCTTGCCGGCCTCGTCACGGACGGCGCGGTGCGCGACGGCGCCGGCGTCGCGGCGACGGGCCTGCCGGTCTGGTGCGCCGGCGTCGCGGCGCCGCCTTCGGTGGCGGAATTGACCTTTGTCGGCTGGGGCGAGCCGATCGGCTGCGGCGGCGTCGCGATCATGCCCGGCGACGTCGTCGTCGCCGATGGCGACGGCGCCGTGCTGATCCCCGACGCGCTGCTCGCCGCGATCGTCGCCGAGGCGCGCGAACAGGAGAAGCTCGAAGCCTGGATCATGGCCGAGGTCGAGAAAGGGACGGCGCTGCCCGGCCTCTATCCGCCCAACGCCGAGACCCGAGCGCGCTACGAAGCGGAGAAAAGCGAATGAGCGCGGCTGCGCCGCTCGTGACCGCCGGAGGCGCGCGCGTTCCGGCGCTCGGCCTCGGCACATGGAATTTGCGCGGACGCGAATGTGCGGAAGCCGTCGTCAATGCGCTGAGGCTCGGCTACCGCCATGTCGACACCGCGGCGATGTACGGCAATGAGCGCGAGGTCGGCGAGGGGCTTCGCGCCGCCGGCGTTCCGCGCGACGAGGTCTTCGTCACCACGAAAGTGTGGAGCAGCGATATCGGCCAGGGCGATCTGCAGCGCTCTGCCGAGGCGAGCCTGGCGCGGCTGCAATTGCCGATCGTCGACCTGCTGCTGATCCATTGGCCCAATCCGTCGATCCCGCTGAAGGACTCGATCGCCGCGCTCTGCGAGGCGAAGCGTCGCGGCCTGACCCGCCATATCGGCGTGTCGAACTTCTCGATCGAGCTGCTGCGCGAAGCGGCCGCGCTGTCGAGCGAGCCGATCGTCGCCAATCAATGCGAATGCCATCCGAGGTACGATCAATCGGCGCTGGTCGAGGAGTGCCGCAAGCTGGGCGTCGCTTTCGTCTCGCATCGCCCGCTCGGCAAGGGCGCGCTGGCGAGCGATCCTCTGCTCAGGCGGGTCGGCGCCGCGCATGGCAAGAGCGCCGCGCAAGTCGCGCTGCGCTGGCACATCCAAAGAGGGCTGGTCGCGATCCCGAAGGCGGCGCGGCGGGCGCATCTCGAGGAGAATTTCGCGATCTTTGATTTCGAGGTGAGCGAACGCGATATGGCGGAGATTTCGGCCATGAGTCGCGGTGCATGAGTCGCGGCGGCGTTGTCGCCATGGCGTAGCCAGGGCGCGCCGCTTGGCGTTAGGGTTTGGCAATGGAACTCCCTGACGAAGACGCCCTGGGCGGCCAATTATACAAGGCGGTGGCGCTCTACTATCACGGAGGAACGCCCGAAAATAAGCTCATAGCCAAGAGCAGACTGGAGAGCTTGGCCGCCTCTGGAGACCTCGAAACCAATCTCAGATTGGCTGTCATCGAATTGGGCGAGTCCGACATGCGGGGCGTCAACCGGCTGCGGAATCTTGCCGCGAAGAAATATATGCCGGCCTTTTATGAACTCGGCAACGTCTACTACTTTGGCTTCGGTGACTTAGGGGATAAGGATGAGGGGCTGTCTTATTGGCGAAAAGCTGCAGAGTTTGGGCATATCTATTCAAAGCTTAACGTCCTGAAAATTGGATCTCAAAATGCGGCCTTTCCCGTACGAGTCATGAATGTGTTCAAAATCTGGGGACTTTTACCAAAGCTACTCTACTTAATGCTCAGAAATAAGAATGATCAGCGAATCCTCGGCGTCACGCCGTCGTATTGGTTCTCGTTCTGGGCGATTAATGCCTCTTGAGGGAAAAGCGCTGCAATTTTAATTCCGCCAGATTTTCTAGCTAAACTGCGCCCATGAGCAAGACGTTCTGGTCGATTCAAGACGCCAAGAGCCGATTCAGCGAGGTCGTCGAGGCGGCGCGTCGACGGCCGAAGATTGTCACCAAACACGGCAAGCCCGCCGTGGTCGTGGTCGCCGCCGACGAGTACGAGCGTCTGCGCCGGCTGGAGCGCCTCGAGGCGCCGAGCTTTGCCGAAATGCTGCTTGCCATGCCGACCGATGGCGAAGAGTTCGAACGTCTTGACGGCCGCTTTCGGGACTTTGACTTCTGATGTTCCTGCCGGACACGGTGGTCTTATCGGAACTGCGCAAGCCGCCGCGGTTCAGCGACGTGCGCTCCTCGAATATGTATCTCAGCGTGCTCACGATCGCTGAAGGGTCGCGGTCCTGAATCCTTTCGAGCCGAAGCCGTTGTGAAATTCGCCGTCGACCTCATTCGCGAGGAGCAATGCGACGAAAGCAATTCAGGAACCTCGGAGTGTCCTGGATTGCTTCGCTTCGCTCGCAATGACGGTTGGATCTCGTAAACGCAATGATCGCCGTGGCGGCGGAGGGCGACTGCCCGTTCATCGTTTCGTCTCGATGTCGACCCGCCTGGCGAACCTCAAGACTTCTTCAGCCGCCAGAGCTGGAACCCGTTGTCGGCGATGCCTTGCTCGATCGCCGCACGCGGAAAATTGTGCGGCGGCGCTCGGTCGGGACGCACGACGCCGATGGCGCGCCAGGGCCGAAACCGATCCGGCAGCTTTGCGCCTGACGACTCGTCGCAAAACGCTCTGAGGTCGGTCCGCGTCTCGGACTTGAAGATGTAAAGTTTCATGATGGCCTCACATGCCGTCGCCGGCCTGCGCCGGCCGAGGCGATGGCGCAGGCTTGGCCCGCGCGGCTCTCCCTCTGCTTGGCGCCGCGATCAGCCCTTCGCGGATCGCCTGCTTTCGGGCAAGCTTACGGGCGCGGCGCTTCGCTTCGGATTTTTCGCGCGCCGTCTTCTCGGAGGGCTTCTCGTAAAAGCGTCGCCGCTTCATTTCCCGAAAAACGCCTTCTCGCTGCAGCTTCTTTTTCAGAGCGCGGAGCGCCTGATCGACATTGTTGTCACGTACGAGCACTTGCAAGCGGGGACTCCAGACCGACAGAAGCGGCAGCCTTGAAAAGGTCGCGCGCTGTCGGCGCGCGATTGGCGATGGGAGCGGCGAACTCCCGTAAGCGAGGCGGGACGGCAACCGACCTCCCGGCCGGCCGCCGAGCGCGCGGCGCGGACAATGAGTTCTATATGGGATCGACAGCGCGAAATAGCCAGCCGAGTTGGAGAATTTTCAGAAGCGAGCCATTTCTGCCTTGCAATTCGAAGCAAACGAGGCTATCTGCGGGCGATCGAGCTTCGGCCGAACGACTTGGCCTCGCCGCTTTTGCGTCGGACTGACGAATTTCTACCAAATCTCGGAGAAGTGGGCCGCGCCCGGTAGCGGGCGGCCTCAACACGTACGCAAGGAAGTAAGCATATGCGAGGAACCGTAAAGTGGTTCAACAGCCAGAAGGGTTTCGGATTCATCCAGCCTGAGGATGGCGCGAAGGACGTTTTCGTTCACATCAGCGCCGTCGAGCGCGCTGGATTGTCTGGCCTCCAAGAGGGCCAGAAGCTCTCGTTCGAGCTCGCCGCCGACCGCCGGACCGGCAAGTCCTCGGCGGACAATCTGCGCGCTCTCTAAGCGCTTCAAGAATTCGTCGATCCGCTTTGCCGCGGATGTACCGGCAAGCGGTCGACCTGCGGCTCGCGTCTGGCCCCGCCAGGCGCGGGTCTTTTTTTGCCGCAAGGGCGAAGCCTCACCCATTTGTGATCCGTCGACCTCCTGGCGTCGAAAGCGATTCAGCGCGAAACTCCGATCAGCGGATCAGCGCGCGCTCACGTCATGACCGACGCTTTCGATCTCCGGCGCTTCGTCGCCGCCCAGGACGCGCCGGCCGGCGCGGGAGGCGCCGTCTACGAGACCGCGCGAGCGGAACTCGCGGCGGGGCGCAAGGCGAGCCATTGGATGTGGTTCGTCTTCCCGCAAATCCGCGGCTTGGGCCAAAGCGCGACGTCGCAATATTATGCGATCTCCTCGAAAGACGAGGCGCGCGCCTATCTCGCCCATCCTATTCTCGGCCCGCGACTCCTCGATTGCGTAAGGCTGACGCTCGCCGTCGAAGGACGAAGCGCGCATCAGATTTTCGGTTCGCCGGACGATCTGAAGTTTCATTCCAGCCTGACGCTGTTTGCGATCGCCGCGCCGGAGCGCGAGGAGTTCCGCGCGGCGTTACGCAAATATTTTAACGATGAACTGGACCCGGCGACGGTCGCGAGAGTGTGAGCGAAGGATGCTAGAGAAAATTGCGTTTAGGCCGAATCGCTCGAGACGTCATTGCGAGGAGCGCAAGCGACGAAGCAATCCATTCATAGGGCTGAGCCCTACGAATGGATTGCTTCGCTTCGCTCGCAATGACGAGTGGGGTATACCCAAAAGCAACTCGCTCTCTACGCCGCCGTCCAGGGCCGGCCGACGAAGCTCTTCATCTTGCCAGGATTGAGCAAGCCATGGGGATCGACCTCGGCTTTGAACCCGAATTGATCGGCGTCGGCGCGACGGTAGCGGCTGCCGTCCTCCAATGTGTAGACATGCGGATTGGCGACGAAGACGCCGTTCGCCTCGTAGGCGGCGATGATCTCGTTGAGCCGCTCGGCGCTCTTGTAGCGCACGATGGGCAAGGCGCTGGCGGTGACATGGCCGGCATAGCGCGAGAATTCGAGGTGATGGATGACTTCGTCGCCGAAGGTCGCGACCATCTTCGCCACCGTCGCAATCAGGCGGTCGTGCGGAAAAAGGCATTGCAGATAGGTGATCGAACGATCGCCCTTCAGCATGTGCAACGTCGTGTGGTTCCAGCAATATTCGTAGAGCGGGACCTTGCCGGCGCTCTCGTTGCTCGGCGCTTCGTAAGTCACGACGCCCGTGCCGATCAGCGAGCGAAAAATCTCCAAGGAGGGTTCGGCGATCATCGCGACGAGCAGGCTTTTGCCCGCAGGGCAATGATCTTTGATGTCGGTGAAAGCGGTCGGGATCGGCCAGGCGATCGGCGTCAGCAGCTTCTTGACGATCCCGTCGGCGAGGGCGATGGCGCGGCCGGTCTCGACCGCCGTCATGAAATCGTCGAAAGCGAGGATCACGTCGATCCAAGGCCAAGCCGGCGCAAGCGGCGCCTCCAGCTCGGTGATGAGCCCGGTCGTGCCGAACGCGCGGTTCACTCTCTGCGCCGCGGCGGCGCGCAGCTCGATCACGCGCGGCTCGCGCTCGACGGTGACGATCCGCGCCGCATTGATATTGCCGGGATCGCGCAAGCCGCCATAGGTGATCGAGCCCACGCCGCCGGAGCCGCCGGCGACGAAGCCGCCGATCGTCGCGGTCCGCTTGGTCGACGGGTGTATCCGCAGCTCCCATCCCGATGGCCGTAATTCTTCGTCGATGGCGCCCATCTTGGCCCCGGCCTCGACGCGCAGGATTCCCGGCTTGCTCCACAAAATCCGATTCATTGCGCTGAAATCGACGAGCGCGCCGCCTTTCAGCGGCACGGCCTGGCCGTAATTGCCGGTGCCGCCGCCGCGCGGCGTCAGCGGCACGCCGTGAAGGGCGGCCGCGCGCGCGATGGCGATCACGTCGGCTTCGTTGCGCGGCGTCACGATCACGTCCGCCGATTTGCCGTGCAATTCAGCGTTGAGAATCGGGCTGTACCAGAAGAAGTCGCGCGAGCGGCGGCGAACGACTTGCATGTCCGTGATGATCGGAACGTCGCCGATCTCGGCGAGAAAGGCGGCAAGGCGGGAGCTTCGCGCCTCGGCGCCGTCGTCGACCGCCATGGCCATGTTTTCCTCGCTTCAACTGCAATGTCTTCCGGCAAGCGGAAATCCGGAGCGAGCCTCGAGGCGGGGCGGCTCGCCCGGATCCCGCTTTCGCCGGAACGGCATTGCAAGAAACGTGCACGACCCGCCATCGCGGCGCAATCGGGAACAAACGCGGCGCAGATGGATTATCGAGTTTGCGGCGAATCGACGGAAAGCGCATTCCCGTTTAGACTTCGGGGCCGCCAAAAGATTAGCCCGGCGCGGAGGAACGCGTGAACGAGGCCAAGCCCATTCATTCCCTTCAGCCCGCCAAGCCGGCGCTCAGCCTGCATATTCCAGAGCCGAAATTCCGCCCTGGCCAGAAGGTGGATTTCAGCGGCCTGCGCATCGCCAAGCCGGGCGAGGTCCGCCGTCCGCCGATCGACGTGGCGCCGCAGGAAATCCGCGATCTTGCCGACGCCATCATTCGGGTGATGGACGACGAGGGCGGCGCCGTCGGACCCTGGGATCCGCAATTGAGCGCCGAAGAGATGCGCCGCGCGCTGCGCTACATGATGACGACGCGGGCTTATGACGATCGCATGTTGCGCGCGCAGCGCCAGGGCAAGACCTCTTTCTACATCAAATGCACCGGCGAGGAGGCGATCGGCGTCGGCCAATCCATGGCTTTGGCGCCGGGCGACATGATGTTCCCGACCTATCGCCAACCCGGCCTGTTGATCGCCCGCGAATGGTCGCTTTACGACATGGCCTGCCAATGCTTCGCCAATGCCGGCGACCGGATGAAGGGCCGGCAATTGCCCGTCCTCTATTCCGTGCCCCAGGAAGGCTTCTTCACCATTTCCGGCAATCTCGCGACGCAATTCATCCAGGCGGTCGGCTGGGCCATGGCCTCGGCCTATAGAGGCGACAGCCGGATCGCGGCGGGTTGGATCGGCGACGGCGCGACGGCCGAGGGCGATTTTCATTACGCTCTGACCTTCGCCGCGGTCTATCGCGCGCCCGTCATTCTCAACGTGGTCAACAATCAGTGGGCGATCTCGACTTTCCAGGGCTTCGCCGGCGGCGAGAACGCGACCTTCGCCGATCGCGCCATCGGCTACGGCCTGCCGGGTCTGCGCGTCGACGGCAACGATCTGCTCGCGGTGATCGCGGTCACGCGCTGGGCGGCGGAGCGGGCGCGGGCCAATCTCGGCGCGACCTTGATCGAGTTCGTCACCTATCGCGCCGCCGCGCACTCGACGAGCGACGATCCGAGCCGCTACCGGCCGGCCGACGAATGGGAGCATTGGCCGCTCGGCGACCCGATCCCGCGGCTGAAACAGCATCTGATCGCGTGCGGCGAGTGGAGCGAAGCGCGCCATACCCAGCTCGGCGCGGAGGTCGAGGACGAGGTGCAGAGCGCGGCCAAGAAGGCCGAGGCGCTCGGCGTGCTCGGCAAAGGCGAGCAGCATCCGGCCGAGACCATGTTCGAGGACGTGTACCGAGAGATGCCGCCGCATCTCAAGCGCCAGCGCGAAGAGTTCAGGGCCTTGAAATGAGCGCGATGACCCTCTCGCAGGCCCTGAATTCGGCAATGGACGTGATGCTCGGCAAGGACGAGAACGTCCTTTTGATGGGCGAGGATGTCGGCTATTTCGGCGGCGTGTTCCGCTGCACGGAAGGCTTACAAAGAAAGTACGGCGCGCGGCGGGTCCTGGATACGCCGCTGAGCGAAGGCGGCATTGTCGGCGCGGCGATCGGCATGGGCGTCTACGGCCTGAGGCCGGTGGTCGAAATCCAGTTCGCCGATTATTCGTACCCCGCTTTCGACCAGCTTGCGTCGGAGGCGGCGCGCTTGCGCTATCGCTCCGCCGGCGAGTTCTGGTCGGCTCTAACGGTACGCACGCCGTATGGCGGCGGCATTTATGGCGGGCAGACGCACAGCCAGAGTCCGGAAGCATTGTTCACCCATGTCTGCGGCTTGAAGACCGTCGTTCCGTCCAATCCCTACGACGCCAAGGGCCTGCTGATCTCGTCGATCGAAGACGACGATCCGATCATCTTCTTGGAGCCGAAGCGCCTCTATGCCGGGCCGTTCGACGGCCATCACGACCGGCCGGCGACGAGCTGGGAGGGCCATCCGCACAGCGAAGTGCCGGACGGCCATTATCGCGTGCCGCTCGGCAAGGCCAAGATCGCGCGGCCGGGAAGCGCCGTCACCGTGCTCGCCTATGGCACGATGGTGCATGTCGCGATCGCCGCGGCGCAGGATTCAGGCGTCGACGCCGAGGTGATCGATCTGCGCACGCTGATTCCGCTCGATCTCGACACGATCGTCGCCTCGGTCAAGAAGACCGGCCGCTGCGTCGTCGTGCACGAGGCGACGCTGACCTGCGGCTACGGAGCGGAGCTTGTCGCGCTCGTGCAGCAGCATTGCTTCTACTGGCTCGAGGCGCCGATCGAGCGCGTCGCCGGCTGGGACACGCCGTACCCTTACGCGTTCGAGTGGGACTACTTCCCCGGCCCGAAACGCGTCGGCGCGGCGCTCGTCAAAGCCGCGGAAGCCAAGCCATGAAATATGTTTTCAAGCTGCCCGATCTCGGCGAAGGCACGACCAAGGCAGAGATCGTCAAATGGCATGTCGCGGCCGGCGACATCGTGCGCGAGGATCAGCCGCTGGTCGACGTGATGACCGACAAGGCGACGATGGAGATCCCGGCGCCGGTCAGCGGCACGATCGTCGAACTGCATGGCGAGCCGGGCGACGTTCGTCCGGTGGGCGCGGAGCTGGCGATTTTCGACGTCGCCAGCGCGCCGCATCAGCGGGCCGCGGCGCCGGCCGCCCCTGCGGCTCAGCCGAAAATCGACGGGGCCGAGCAAGCCAAGCCCGCCCTGGCGCCCTCATCCGCGCCGGCGGAGAGCGCCCTGCTTGTCCGCGCCGAGCCGCCGGCGAAGCCGATCGCTTCGCCAGCAGTGCGCCGCCGCGCCGCCGAGCTGGGCGTCTCGCTCGCCGACGTGCCGGCGAGCGGGCCTGACGGCCGCGTGCTGCGGGACGATCTCGAAGCCTTCGTCGCCGGCCGGCGGCCGGAAGCGGCGCGCGCCGAACGCCGGGAGGAGGACGGCGTCGAGGAGATCAAGATCATCGGCCTGCGCCGGGCGATCGCCGAGCGGATGCAGGACGCCAAGCGCCGCATCCCGCACATCGCTTATGTCGAGGAAGTGGACGTCACCGCGCTCGAAGACTTGCGCGAGCATTTGAACCGCGAGCGGGCGGCCGAAGGGGTCAAGCTGACGATGCTGCCATTCCTTGTCCGCGCCCTGGTCAAGGCGGTCGGCCGCTATCCGCAATGCAACGCGCTCTACGACGATGCGGCCGGGATCCTGCGCCGCCACCGCGCGGTTCATGTCGGGATCGCGACGCAAACCCCTGCAGGTCTCATGGTTCCGGTGCTGCGTCACGCCGAGGCGCGCGACCTCTGGGAGAACGCCGGCGAGATCGCCCGGCTGGCGGGGCGGGCCCGCGACGGCAAGGCGGCGCGCGACGAACTGATCGGCTCGACGATCACCGTTTCGAGCCTCGGTCCGCTCGGCGGGATCGTCTCGACCCCGGTGATCAATCCGCCGGAAGTCGCGATCGTCGGCGTCAACAAGATCGTCGAAAGGCCGGTGGTCCGCGCCGGTCAGATCGCCATACGCAAGATGATGAACCTCTCCTCGTCCTTCGACCATCGCATCATCGACGGCTGGGACGCGGCCTCTTTCATTCAGGCGATCAAGGCCTCTCTCGAGCAGCCCGCGACGCTGTTCATGGCAGCGCCTCGCGGACGAACGGGCTCGTAGACGCGCCCGCATCGATCTTCGCGAGAAGCGGCAGCACTTCCTTCGCCGGAACGGGCATGCTGAAGAGCCGGCCCTGAACCTCCTTGCAGCCTTCCGCGCTCAGCCACTGCAATTGCTCCTCCGTCTCGACGCCTTCGGCGGTGGTGCGCATGCCGAAATGGACGCCGAGTCCGGTGATCGCGCTGACGATCGTCCGGCTGCGATGGTCTTGCGACAGGTCGCGGACAAAGGACCGGTCGACCTTGATCTTGTCGAAAGGGTAGGTGCGCAAATAGCTCAAGCTCGAAAAGCCGGTGCCGAAATCGTCCATCGAGATGCGCACGCCGAGTTCGCGCAAGCGGGCGAGGGTCGTCACGCTCTTCGTCGTCTTCTCCAGAAGGACGGTTTCGGTGATCTCGATCTCCAGCCGTTCCGGCGGCAGGCCCGATGCGGCGAAGGCGTCGCGTACCGCCCTCACCACGTCGCCGCGCTGAAACTCGACCGGCGAAACATTGACCGCGACGGTGATGTGCGGCGGCCACGCCATCGCCGCGGCGCAGGCCTGGCGCAGGACCCACTCGCCGAGTTGCAGGATGAGCCCCGTATCCTCGGCGACCGGAATGAACTCGGACGGTTCGATTGGCCCGCGCGTCGGATGGGTCCAGCGCGCCAGCGCCTCGAAGCTGCTGACGCGGCGCGTCTCGACCTCGATCAACGGTTGATAATAGACCTCGAACTCGCCGCGCGCGATCGCGCTGCGCAGATCGATTTCGAGCTGCCGGCGCGCTTGCGCCGTCGCGTCCATTTCCGGATCGAACAATTTGAAGGCGCCGCGCCCCTCGGCTTTGGCCCGGTACATGGCGAGGTCGGCGCTCTTGAGCAGATATTCCGGATTTTCGAGGCCGCGTTCGCTGACGGCGACGCCGACGCTGGCGCTGATCTGGATGATGTGCCCGTCGACGTGACAAGGCGCGCTCAAGAGTTCGACGATCTGGCCGGCGAGCGCGAGCGCCGCTTTCGGCTGCTCGCCGGTCGTCTGCAGAACGGCGAATTCATCACCGCCCAGCCTCGCGATCCGGGCGCTCGCGGTGAGCGCGTCTCGGAGCCGTCCGCCGAGGGTTTTCAGCAGCGCGTCGCCGACCGAATGGCCCAACGTGTCGTTGACGCCCTTAAAGCCGTCGAGATCGATGAACAAAGCCGCCAGCGGCGCGCGGCGAATGCGGGCATCGACCAGCGCGCGCTCCAGGTCTTCGCGGAACAGGATGCGATTGGCGAGGCCGGTCAGGGCGTCGTGATAGGCGAGAAAATGCGAGCGCTCCTCCGAGCGCTGACGCTGCTCGATCTCCTCCTGAAGCTTCTGATTGGCCGCGCTGAGGCTCTGGGTGCGCTCGACGATGCGGCCCTCCAGGCTGCGATTGGCGTTTTGCAGCTCCGCATTCAGCGTTTCGAGCGCTTCGCTGGCGCGTTTGCGATCGATCTGCGTGTTGACGCGAGCCAACGCCACCGCGAAATCGACAGGCTTGGTGACGTAATCATTGGCGCCGATCTCCAGCGCTTCGACAATATCCTCGCTGCGGCTGTTCGCGGTGACCATGATGACAGGCAGTTGCGACTGCGAATATTTCTGCCGGATTCTGCGCAGGACTTCGACGCCGGTTATGTCGGGCATCATGATGTCGAGCAACACCAGATCGAAGACGCCGCGCTCGATCATGTCCAACGCGCTCCGGCCGCCGTCAGCTTCGGCGATGTCGAAATTGCGGCGCTGGAAGCGCCGAGCGAGAACGTTGCGATTGTCGGCGACGTCGTCGACGATCAACAGACGCGGCCGCGGCTGCGGCGCGTCTTCATCGGCGTCGTTCTGAAACAAGGCGGCGACGGCGGAGGACGACATGGATGGCCTATCAGGCGAGAGCGGGGATCAAGGCTGAACGTTCTTCGTTCGGCGCGGCTTTGGCGGTAGGCTCGGCGCAATCGGCGCGAACCCGGACGCTGAAGCAGGAGCCGCGGCCGACCTCGCTCGTCACCGAAACGTCGCCGCCCATCAGCTCGCAGTAACGGCGGCTGATGGCGAGGCCGAGGCCGGTCCCGCCATATTTCTTGGCGGTCTCGGGCGTCGCTTGGCCGAAATCCTGGAAGAGCCGCTCCATATCGGCTTTGGAGATGCCGATGCCGGTGTCCCGGACGTGAAACTCGATCCAGTCGCCGATCAGGTCGCGTCGACGCGCGGCGGTCAGGGCGATGGCGCCTTTGCTGGTGAACTTCGCGGCGTTGCTCAACAGATTGAGAAGAACTTGCCGCAGCTTGGTCGGATCGGCGGACACCTTGCCGAGATCGGGCGGCGCGTTCAGTTCGAAGGAATTGCCGTTGGCGGCGATCAGCGGCTTGCTGGTCGAGACGATGTCGTTCAGCAGAAGGTTGAGGTCGAACGTCTCGACGTTGAGATCGATCCGATCCGACTCGATCTTCGAAATGTCGAGCACTTCCGTCACCAGCGAGAGCAGATGCTTGCCGGCGCTGTTGATGCGCTTCAAGTCGAGAAGCCTCTGCTCGCCCGCCGCCGCGGCCTCGGCGTCTTCGAGAAGGATCTCGCTATAGCCGATCACCGCGTTGAGCGGCGTTCGGAATTCGTGACTCATCTTGGCGAGAAAAATCGACTTCGCCCGGTTGGCCGCGTCCGCGGCCTCTTTGGCCTGACGCAATCTGATCGACGTCGCGTGGTGGCGCTCGCTCTCCCGCTCCAGATCGGATCGCATGGTCATGATGTTGGCGTAGAAGATCGCCATCCATGACATATACGCCGTGGCGGAGAGGATCGACAGCCAGCCGACCGTGGAGAGCTGCGCGAGCGGGACGAGCTCGGGAAAGCCGAAGCGGAGGTAGCAGGCGATGAACGCGGCGATATGCGTCGAGAACAGCGCGATGATCAGCGCCGGCCGGTGCGAAAGGTAGAAGAAGGCCAAGAGAAGGCTGACGATCATCCAGGGCAGGAGAGGGGAGCTCACCCCGCCATAATTGTATGCGCCGAACAGGGATACGAAAAGCAGAAGCTGCACCGAAGCTGTCGCGGCGAGATCCAGGCTCCGCGTCCATTTGAAGACCAGCGGGAGCAGCCAAAACGCCCAGACGCACAGGATGATCGTCCAGCAGGCGGCGCTGTGGTTCTTGTCGACCAGATACAGATAGAGCGGAACGGGCTGCGACATGAGCGGCCCGACGAAATGAGTGAAGACGAAATTTCTGGCGACCGCGCGCTCGGAACGTTCGAGCGCCGCGGCGTTGGGTATGAACCAGTCCAGCGCTTCCAAGAACCAATTCCAGCTCATTGATTTCCGCCCCGCCCCGCGCAAAATCTCGAAATTGCCGCGCCACGCTACTCAGCCGCCGTTTAAGATTCCGTTTCCCCCGATCTCGCAATGGTCGTCAAAGGCAGGCGAATCCTAGCAAATGTTCGAAATCCTGCGAGCGCCGTCGAGCAACTTAACCGGCTATTAAGCGCGCGATGAAACTCTACGTACCTTGCGAAGGTAGATGTCTTCCACGCGGCGACGCGCTTCCAACGCAAAGCGAAGATCGCGTAAACGCTTTGCTTAGGTTAACAAAACATGTCCACGAGCTCGACCGTCGAGAGACTGAACAACTTTGTCGACTGGTTCATTCCGGCGGACGTCGTCAGCGACGTCGAGATGCGCAAGCAGGCGCGCATCTTTCTCTACAGCCACATTTTCGGTCCGTTCATCGGCAACACGGTGCCTCTGGCGCTTTACCTTTTCGATCCCAAGCCAGGTTTCCAGATAACAATATTGGCTGCCGCGATCACCGGCTTCTGGATTTTTCCGTTCGTTCTGCGCGCCTTCGGCCACTACTATTTGCTCGCGACGATCTCGATCCAGAACCTGATCTTCTGCATCCTCTGGAGCTGCTACTTTTATGGCGGCGTCACATCGCCGACTCTGCCCTGGGTTCTGACCATACCTTTGCTGGCGCTGTTCTATGTCGGCTCCTCGCCGAGGATGCGGTTGGTCGTCTTGTCGCTTTTTGCGGTCAATTTGGCGGCGTTCCTATTTCTCTACAACGTCGTCGGCCACCCGGCGAGCACGATGCCGGTCAGCGCGATGCAAAGCCTCGGACTGGTGTCGACGATCGCGACGTCGATCTATGTGGCGATGATGGCCCTGTTCTACGCGAACGCTCTCGCCGCTCAGGTCGAATTGGGCGCGGAGATGCGCGCGCACATGGCGAAAGCGGCTGATCTGCGCAGCGCGGTCGCGGAAGCCGAGCGCGCCGGCGCCGCCAAAAGCGATTTTCTCGCCAAGATCAGTCACGAGTTGCGCACCCCGCTCAACGCCGTGATCGGCTACAGCGAAATGCTGATGGAGGATATGAGCGCGGCGGAGGAGACGGAGGCCATCGCCGACGTCAAGAAAATTCACGGCGCCGGTCATTTCCTGCTCAAGCTGGTCAACGAAGTTCTCGATCTCTCCAAGATCGAAGCCGGGAAAATGGAGGTTAATGTCGAGCCCGTCGATCTCCAGGCCTTGCTCGAGAGGGTTGGCGAGCGCCATCGGCCCCTGGCGCGGCAAAACAATCTTGATCTCGTCGTTTCTTGCGACCCGGCGCTCGGCGTGATCGCCACCGACTCGGCGAAATTGGAGAATGCGCTCGGCGAATTGATCGACAATGCAATCAAGTTCACCCGCGAGGGCGGCGTCACCCTGGTTGGCGAGCGCGTCCGAGGGGCGAAAGGCGATGAAGTCGCGATCAGCGTGCGCGACACCGGCGTCGGCATCGCGCCGGAGAGGTTCGGGTCCTTGTTCGAGCAATTCAACCTCGCCGGCGACACTTCGGCGAGCAAATATGGCGGGACCGGGCTCGGACTGGCGCTCGGTCAAAAGATCAGCCGCCTCCTCGGCGGCGACCTCGCCGTGGAGAGCCAACTCAATGTCGGCAGTTGCTTCACCATTCGGATCCCGGCCAAGCCTGTCGAAACATCGGCGAAACCCGCGGCCGAAGATCGCGACGTCGCCGCGGCGCTGAGCGCGGCCGAGACGTTTCACCGGCAATTGCGGCCGCTGATCGCACAAGCCGGACGGGAGGCCGAACCGGCTTCGGGTCAAGGTCAGGAGGTCAAAGCGGCGGTCAATGCCTAAAATCCTGCTTGTCGAGGACAACGAGATCAATCGAGACATGTTGACGCGGCGGCTCGCCCGCAGCGGCTTCGACGTATGCTGCGCGATCGACGGCCCGGCCGGCGTGGCGATGGCCGCGAGCGAGCGGCCGGATCTGATCTTGATGGACGTCGCGCTCGGCGCCATGGATGGATGGGAGGCGACGGAGCTGATCAAGCGGTCGCCTGACACCGCGGACATCCCGGTCATCGCGCTCACCGCCCATGCGCTTGCGAGCGACCGCGAGAAGAGCGTCAGCGTCGGCTGCGCGGATTTCGACACCAAGCCTGTCGACTTGCCCCGGCTGCTGGGCAAGATCAACGCCTGCCTGTCAGCTCATTGAAAGCGCGAGGCGGCGGGCGGCTCGCCAGGTCCTGCCTCTAGCCGTATCGGCGCGACGGGGCCAATGCTTAGCAAGAAATTTACGCGGCGCTGCATAGCGGCTGATCGGCGTTGACGCCAAACTAACCGCATGTCCAAGAACAACAGCGACGCCAAGTCGGCTCGCCCGCCTCGGCGCACGAGGCAAGTTTTCCTTAATCGCCACGGCGCACGCTGATTAAACGTATCAATGGAGCGTACCGTGGCGAGCTATGATTACGCCTCAACTCCGATGGCGGCGCTGGGCGGCAGCATGAGAGATTTCCGCGTGCCCAGCGGCGCCGATCTCCTTGGCCGCATCGAAGGGTTCTACCGATGGCAGGACGCGCGCCGGCAGGGCGGCCTGTGGCCCTTCTCGCGATCGACGCAAACCGGGCCCGGCGCCACCGTCTCGGCGAGCGACGACAGCGGCCGCAGCATGGATGGCGTCAATTTCGCCTCCCAGGATTATCTCAGCCTCGCCTCCCATCCCGCCATCAAAGAGACGGCGCAGGAGGCGATCGCGCGCTATGGCGTGCACAGCGCCGGCTCGCCGGCCTTGGTCGGCAACACGACCCATTCGATTGCGCTGGAGCGGAAGATCGCCGAATTCCTCGGCATGGAGGAGGCGGTTCTGTTCCCGACGGGATGGGCCGCCGGCTATGGCGTGATCCGCGGCCTCGTGCGCTCGGCCGATCATATCGTGATGGATCAGCTCGCCCATGCCTGCTTGCAGGAGGGCGCCAACGCGGCGACGCGCAACATCTATCAATTCCGTCATCTCGACACGGACCATTGCCGGCGCTGGCTCAGCGAAATTCGCGCCAAGGACGCGGAAAACGGCGTGATGGTGGTGACCGAGGGCCTGTTCTCGATGGACTCGGATACGCCCAACCTGGTCGCGTTGCAGGACCTTTGTCATGAATACAATGCGACGCTCGTCGTCGACGTCGCGCATGACCTCGGCGCGCTCGGCGAAGACGGGCGCGGCCATATCGGCTTGCAAGGCATGATCGGCAAGATCGACCTGGTCATGGGGAGTTTCTCCAAGACATTCGCCTCCAATGGCGGGTTCGTCGCCTGCAAAAATCGCGCGGTCAAAGAATATCTGCGCTTCTATGCGCCTTCGACCACCTTCTCGAACGCGCTGTCTCAGGCCCAGGCGGCCGTGGCGTTGAAAGCGTTCGAAATCGTCGAGTCGCAGGAGGGCGTCTGGCGGCGCGCGGCCTTGATGCGCAACGTCCTCGATCTCCGCGCCGCTTTGCGCAGAAGCGGGCTCGACTATTACGGCGAGCCGTCGGCGATCGTCGCGGTGAAAATGGGCGGCGAGGCGCTGGCGCGGTTGGTCAGCCGGCAATTGCCGCGGCTCGGTTTGCTCGCCAATCTGGTCGAGTACCCGGCGGTGGGCAAAGGCGCGGCGCGGTTCCGCATGCAGGTCATGGCCGGACACACGGCGCAGAACATCGCCGATGCGGTCGAGCGATTGGCGGCTTCCGTCGCCATCGCGACGCAGGAATACGAGATGTCGAAAAAGCCGGCGCAGAGCGCGGCCGCGGCGTGAGCTTCTATCGCGCGCCCGGCGTCCCGTAGCGGGACGATGTCAATTCGGGCGTAGACGAAAAACGACGGCCTGAAGCTTGGACGCTCCGCTGCGCATCTTTCGCCCGGCCGGCGGACGCAAAATGCAAGCGTGGGCTGCGCGCGTTCGGGCCGGCGGCCTTGCCGTCCGATGCGCCATCGCCTACGAGTAATTCCGGCGATGACGCTTCTCGAGCCTTCAGCGCGGCGGATCGCGGTCGCCCAGCCCTTGTCGGGCGTCGGCGACATGATCTGGCATCTGCCGCATATTCGCGTGCTGGCCCGTCATTTCGGCCGGCCGGTGACGCTGATCGCCAGTTTCCGCTCCGCCGCCGACCAGGTTTTCAAAGCCGACGGCGCCGTCGAGGACGTGCTCTTCATCGAGCGCCGGCCGAAGGGACGGACCGGCCGCCATGACGGCCTTTTCGGCATGGCTCGGCTTGTCGGGGCGTTCCGAGCTCGGAAATTCGACGCCCTCGTTTTGCTCCATCATGGCCGCACGCTCGCTTTTGCGGCGCTCGCCGCCGGCGTGCCGCAGCGCCTCGGCTATGGCGTCGGGGCGCAGCGCCTTTTCCTCAATCGCGGTCCGTACCTTTCCGGCGAAAGCATGCGGCTGCATCCTTTCGAGCGCGCCTCAGCCTGGCTTCGCGCCGCCGGCGTCGAGCTTGGCGAGGCCGAGCCGCGCCTGGCGATTTCGCCCGACAGCGCCGCGAAGGCGCGGCTTTTCCTCGGAGCCGGCGCCAAGCCGGTCGCGCTCGGCATCGGCGCTTCAGAAGCTTTCAAGCAATGGGGGGCGGAGCGTTTCGCGGAACTCGCCGCACGCCTCCTCGATCTGGGTTGGGAGCGTCTCGTGCTGATCGGCGGCAAACAGGAGGCGCCGCTCGCCGAGGACATCCGCGGCCGCCTCGGCGCGAAAGCAGGCCGCGTCCTCCTCTCGATCGGTTGGGACATAGCCGATGTCGCCGCGTTGTTGAGCCTATCGGCTTTCTATGTCGGCAACGACACGGGCTTCATGAACATGGCCGCGGCGGCCGGTTTACGCAGCTTCTGCCTGTTTGGCGGCACGCCGCCTTTCGGCCATAGCCGCAACATCGTCGCCATCCTGCCGCCGGACGGAAAACCGGACAAGAACGGCGGCATGGCGCGGATCACGCCGGCGGCCGCGCTCGCTGCGCTCGGCGCCAGCGGTCTCGCGCCCTGAGCGAGAAGCTGCGCTTGAGGATATTTTTTCCGGCGGGCGAAGCGCAACGATCCATTTGCGCCTCAAGCGGCATCAATGGCTGCTTCGCCGCTTCGCGCGCTGCAATGACGGAGCGCCTACCATTCTTCGTACGACTTCTCCTCGAGCAGCGACGAGCCGACGAGTTCGTTCAGCTCTCGCTTGACGGCGGCGCGGCGGTCGTTGGTCTTGTAAATCCCGCGCGCGAACTCGATGAAGGCGGCGCCGAAATTCTGCTCCCTTTCGCATTTGCGAATTTCGTCCTCCAGATCCCATAGCGCCTCGTTGATCCGGCGAAGCTCGGCTTTGAGGGCCGAGAAGGCGCTCGGCAGCGACGCGAAGCCGGCGAGCGCGGCGTTGAGAACGTCGAGCTCGCGGCGGACATTGGCGTTCTTCTTCGGATCGGCGATTCGATCGCGCTTGATCTCGAGGATGGAAATCTTGTCGACCAGCTCGCCGAAGGCGACCGGCGCCAGCGCGGTCCCCGGCGGCAAAGCGCTTGTCGGCGCATCGGCGCCGCCGGTCGGCTTGCTCGATTTCGTCGTTCGAGATTCCACCCTTCGATCCCCGTCTTGTTCGGAGCGCAATCTTCCGCCAGGACGCGGCTTGATCGGCCGAAGGCCAGTCTGCGTCAAGCTTAAACAGCGGCGCGTCCAGTCGGCCGCGGGTCGGGCGGCCGATCGGAGCCGGCCGTTTCGCGTTGACGCTGCGGCCTGGCAAGATACTCTGGCGGGGCGATCGGCAGCGGCGAACCGGAGGACCGGAGCGCTCGATCCGTCGCCTGAAAGGGAGGAGGACAGCAGGGTGGCGCCCGCGACGCTCGCTCTGGAAATGATCGAGATCAGCAAGAGCTTTCCCGGCGTGCGGGCGCTCGATGGGGTAAGCTTCGACTGCGCGCGCGGCGAGGTTCACGCCCTTTGCGGCGAAAACGGCGCCGGCAAATCGACCCTCATCAAAATCCTCGGCGGCGTCTATCGTCCTGACGCAGGACGCATGCGGCTCGACGGACGAGAGGTCGCCTTTTCTCATCCGGTCGCCGCCCGTCGCGCCGGCGTCAGCATCATTCACCAAGAGCTCAGCTTATTGCCCGAGCGATCGGTCGCCGAGAACATTTATCTCGGCGTCGAGCCGACGCGCTTCGGCGCCTTGGACCGAGCGAAAATGCGAAACGGCGCCGCCGGTCTGTTGCGACGCCTCGGTTCAACGATCGCGCCGGACATTAGGGCCGGCGACCTTTCCATCGCGCAGCAGCAGATCGTGGAAATCGCCAAAGCCTTGGCGGTCGAGGCCCGCATTCTCGTCATGGACGAGCCGACCGCGGCTCTCGACGACGTCGACGCCTCGCGCCTCCTCGAGCTGGTGCGCCGCCTCAGCGGCGAGGGCGTCTCGATCATTTACGTTTCGCATCGCATGCCGGAAATTCAAGCCGTCTCGCATCGGGTGACGGTGCTCAAAGACGGCCGGTCGGCGCTGACCGCGGCGATCGGCGATGCGCCTGTCGGTCGGCTGGTTCGGGCCATGGTCGGCCGCGACCTCGCCGACTTTTATCCGGCGCGCGCCGCCGCGCCCGCCGGGCCGGCCGTGCTGAACATCCGCGATGCTTCGAATTCGCGGCTGCGCGGCGTCAATCTTGCGCTTTGCGCCGGCGAGATCCTCGGCGTCGCCGGGTTGGAAGGGTCCGGCAAGAGATCGCTGGCCCAGGCGATTTTTGGCGACGAGCCGTTCGAGAGCGGGGCCATCGAGATCCTCGGCGAAAGACGCGCGCCGCCCAGCCCGCGCGCGGCGATCGAGCTTGGAATCGGATGCCTGTCCGACGACCGGAAACGTGAAGGGCTGCTTCTCCAACAGTCGGTCCGCGACAACGCCATGCTGACGCAAAGAGCGTTCGCCAATCCGCTTCGCCCGCCCAACGCATCGCCGATGTCGCTCGACGAGACCGACGCGCTGCTTCGCAAATTGGACGTGCGCGCCGCCAGTTTCGATCAGGAGATTCGGTTGCTGTCCGGCGGCAATCAGCAAAAGGCGATCATCGCGCGTTGGCTGGCGCGGGCGCCTGAAATCCTGATTTTCTGCGAGCCGACGCGCGGCGTCGACGTCGCGACCAAGGCGGCGATCTACAAGATCATGCGCGACCTGGCGGCGAGCGGAAGGGCGATCTTGATGATCTCCTCGGACTTGCCCGAAGTGATCGGCGTCAGCGACCGCATCCTGGTGATGCGCGAAGGCGCGATCGCCGGCGAGCTGCCGGGCGGGGCGAGCGAAGAGGACGTGATGGCGATCGCTGTGGGCCATGCAGCCGAAACGCCCGCGCTCGTCTCGTGAGCGCAACGCATCTGCAATCGTCGCCCTTCACGGTCAGACGCGGCTCGCTCGCGCCCGTCCTGCTGCTCGCCGGCTCGGTCGTCCTTTACGTCGGCGCGGCGCTGTGGACGGGCGAGACCAAAATGCTCGACGCCGAGGGCGTGGTCGGGCTGCTGCAGCGCATGGTCGCGCTGGGCGTCGTCGCGTTGGGGCAGACCTTCGTGATCCTCGCCGGTTCGATCGACTTGTCGGTCGCCAATATGATCAGCGTCGCGGCCGTGCTGGCCTCCTATATCATGCAGGGGCGGCCGGACATGGTGCCGCCGGCCGTCGCCGCCGTGCTCGCCATTTCGGCTTTGGTCGGGCTCGTCAACGGCGCGCTGATCGCGCGGCTCCAGGTCAATTCCCTGATCGCGACTCTCGGCGTCGGCTTGATCTTGCAAGGCCTGCTGTCGGCAAGCTTCACCAATTTCGCCGGCTCGGTGCCGCCGGAATTCCAGCTTGTCGCCTACAGCGCCTTTGGCGGCGTGCCTTATTCCGTCGCCGGCCTCTTCGCGCTCGCCGCGCTTTGCGCCTGGCTGCTGCGCGCGACGCGTTTCGGCGCGCATCTCTACGCGGTCGGCGGCAATGCCGAAGGCGCACGCCTCGCCGGCATCCGGACCGACCTGATCTTGATCGGCGCCCATGTCATCTGCGCCGTCTCGGCCGGGCTGACGGGCCTCTATCTTGCCAGCCGATTGCGGTCCGGCGCGCCCTGGGTCGGGCGCGACGGCGTCTACGATCTTGAATCGATCGCGGTCGTGGTCATTGGCGGCACATTGCTGGCCGGCGGCCGCGGCGGCGTCGCGGGCACATTGGCGGGCGTGCTGCTGTTCGCGACGCTCGACGCCGTCTTCAACATGCTCGGCGTCTCGGCCTATCCGCAACTCGTGCTGCGCGGCGCGATCGTCGTTCTGGCAGTGGCGGCCTATACGTTCCGCGCGAAGGGGCATGTCGCATGACCCTCGTGCTCGACCAGCGCCGCCCGGCCTCGCGCGCCCTGGCGCTGGCCCGCAAGGTCAATGTCGCGGTGATCGTCTTTCTGGTCCTCTACCTGGCGATCGGCCTGCTTCAGCCGACCTATTTCGAGCCCGCCGGGCTGATGAATTTTCTCCGCCGCGCCGCGCCGCTCGCCATTCTTTCCGCCGGCCAGTTGTTCGTGCTGGCGAGCGGCGGCTTCGACCTTTCGGTCGGCTCGCTGATCACTCTGACGGTGATCGGCGGGTCGATGCTCACCGCCAACGATCCGAGCCGGACCTGGTGGGCGATCGCGGCGCTCTATGGCGTGGGTCTGGCAGTGGGACTGATCAATGGCGCGGTCGTCGCGTTTCTCAAGACGCCGTCGATCATCGCCACGCTCGGCACGCTCCTTTCGGTCAACGGCGCGGCGATGATGTGGTCCGGCGGCGCGCCGCGCGGCTATCTGCCGGATAATTTTCGCATGTTCGGACGCCTTGTCCTTCACGACGTCCCGATCGTCAAAATCTTCCCGATCGCCATCGCCGTCCTCGCGGTCTGCGGCGCGCTCGCCTATTGGGGATTTCACGGCGCCGTGTTCGGTCGTCGCATTCTTGCGGTCGGCGACAATCCGCGCGCGGCCGAGCTTTCAGGCGTTCGGGTCCGATCGGTTCGCATCGGCGTCTTCGTCATCTCGGCGCTCGCCGCAGTGACCGCCGGGATCATGCTTGGCGGCTTCGGCGGCGTCTCCGTCGATGTCGGGCTCGGTCTGGAGCTCCAATCCATCGCCGCCTGCGTCGTCGGCGGCGTGCAATTGATGGGCGGAAGAGGCAGCGTGACCGGCGCGATCGCGGGCGCGCTTACTCTCTTTGCGCTGTTCACGCTGCTGACTTTGCTCGGGTTGCCGCAGCCGCTCAAGGAGACGGCGCAAGGTCTTATTCTGATTGCGGCGGTGGCGCTCGGCGCTTGGCGTCGCCGCCGCGCGGTTTAGGGGCGTTCGGCCCGCCGACGCGGCGGGTCGGCAAAAGGGAGGAAGACGGAATGCGTAAGATGATCATGCGCTTGGCGGTCGGCGCGGCGTTGGCGAGTTTCGCCGGCGCGGCGCTCGCCCAGAACTTCGACGATCCCAAGGAGTTTCAGGCCGCCAAGGACCTGCTCGCGATGCAGCCGCAAGGTCCGGCCGACAAGCCGTGGGAGCAGAATCTCGGCGGCAAGGAAGTCGACACGTCGAAATACAAAAAGTCGGGCCCGTACCGCGTTTGCTTCTCGAACGCCGGCGTCGACAATCCCTGGCGCGTCGTCGGTTGGACGAACATGCAGGCTCAGGTCGAGGTGCTGAAATCCGACATCAAGTCGTTCACCGTCGCCGACGCGGAAGGAAAGGACGACAAGCAGATTTCGGATATCAATTCCTTCGTCTCGAGCGGCAATTGCGACATACTCATCGTGTCGCCGAATACGACCGCCGCGTTGACCCCGGCGGTCGAGGCCGCCTGCCAGAAGCTGCCGGTCGTCGTCTTCGACCGCGGCGTGCTGACGCAATGCCCGGTCACCTTCATCAATCCGATCGGCGGGTATGGCTGGGGCATCCAGACCGCGAATTTCATCGTGTCGAAACTGCCGAAAGGCGGCAAGGTTCTGGCGCTTCGCATCCTGCCGGGCGTCGACGTGCTCGAGACGCGCTGGTCGGCGGCGAACCGCATCTTCAAGGAGAATGGCGTTCAAGTCGTCGGGGCCGAGTTCACCAACGGCGACAACGCCAAGACGAAGTCGATCGTCGAGGATTACATCAATCGCTTCGGCAAGATCGACGCCGTCTGGATGGACGCCGGCGCGACCGCGGTGGCGGCGCTGGAGGCGTTCGAGGACGCCGGCCAGCCTTATCCGATCATCACTGGCGAGGATCAGGAAGACTTCCTGATGAAATGGAAGGCGAAAAACCTCACTGCGATGGCGCCGACCTATCCGACCTATCAATGGCGCACGCCGATCATCGCGGCGGTCAAGATTTTGAAGGGCGAGCCGGTCATCGGACCGACCTGGAAGCTGCCGCAGCCGGTGATCATGCAGACGGACCTCGACAAGTATGTCGACGACAAGATGCCGCCGCTGCATTACGCGATGTGCGGCTGCAAGGACCTGCCGGGCTATCCGCAGCGCTGGGGCGGGAAGTAAGGCTTTGCGAGCGGCGTCGGAGGGACCTCGCGTCCCTCCGGATCGCCCGCTCCGGCCGCCGCCGCTACTGCGAGAAGACGCGGCGCAAATGCCTTAAGCCGTTCCGCGCCAGATCGTCTTGCGAAGCGGCGAGGGGACGCCAGATCGAGACCGCCTTGGCGATCTCGCGGATTTCCGGGGTGAAGGCTTCGATCACGATCGGCCCGTCATAGCGCGCCTCTTTGAGCGCGCCGGCGATTTGCGGCCAGGGAAGATGGTCGTCGCCGGGCGCGCCGCGATCGTTGGCGCAAGCGTGGAATTCGACGATATGGCCCGACGCGCGGCGGATCGCCGCCGGGATGTCCTTCTCTTCGATGTTCATGTGGAATGTATCGAGGAGCAGACCGACATTCGGCGCTCCGACGTCGGCGATCAATTGCAGGCCCTGGTCGACCGTGTTGACGAGATCGGTCTCGAATCGGTTGAGCGGTTCGACCGCGAGCTTGACGCCGCGTTTGGACGCGGAGTCGGCAGCCTCGCTGACGCTGGCGACGGCTCGGCGCCATTGCTGCGCGCGCGCCGGTGGATCGAGCAATTGCGCGGCGCCGACGCCGGCGTACATCGGACCTGAGACGAACGGGCTGCCGAGATCGGCGGCAAAGTCGATGCAGCGCTCAAGATAAACGAGCGCGGCGCGCCTTATCGCCTCGTCGGGCGAGCTGAGATCACGGTTCGGGCCGAAGGCGCCGCAAACCGTCACCCCGATCTTGACCGAGGCGGCGCGGGCGCCGATCGCCGAGACGTCGATCATCTCCGGCTCTTCGATGCAGATTTCAATGAGATCGAAGCCCATCGCGCCGGCCCGATCCATGATGTCGAGGGTTCGATTGGAAAAAGGCGACGCCCAAATGAAACTGCTCGCGCCGTATTGCATCTCGGAATCCTATGGCGGGACAAAACAATTTCGAATCGTCCGTCAGTCATTGCGAGGAGCGAAGTGACGAAGCAATCCATTCATTGGGCTGAGCTTACGAATGGATTGCTTCGCTTCGCTCGCAATGACGAGAGGGCTTGGTTCGACCTTAACATCACCGCGCTTTAGCTCCCCCTGTAACGGTCAACCGCCGTAATGCTCAAGACCAGGAGCTTTTAGCGCAGCGAGTACTTCGTCCGAAGGGCTCGTCGCGCCGCGGCGAGCTAAACCCCCAAATAGCGATGCAGCGCTTCGGGTCGTTCGCGCGCCGATAGCGCGGTCATTTCCTCGACGATATGGCCGTTATTGATGATGTAGACGCGGTCGGCGAGGCTCAGCGCCGCCGTGACGTTCTGCTCGACGATGACGATGGTCTGGCCGGCCTTGGCGAGCGCGCGGCAGGTCGCGAGCAGGTCGCGAACGATGCTCGGGGCCAAGCCTTCGAAGGGTTCGTCGAGCAGCACGATTTTCGGATTGCGCACCAGAGCGCGGGCGATCGCCAGCATCTGCTGTTCGCCGCCCGAAAGATCCGTGCCGCGGCTGCGGCGGCGCTCCTTGAGGCGCGGAAAAGTTTCCCAGACCTTTTCGAGCGGCCAACGCGATTCCGCCGTCAGCCCGGCGAGAACGAGGTTCTCCTCGACGTTGAGGCTGCCGAAAATGCGCCTCTCCTCCGGCACCAATTGAAGGCCGAGCGAGGCGATGGCGTGCGGCGGAAAGCCCTGGATCGCCGCGCCGTCAAAGACAATCCTCCCGGCGCGCGGCCGCACCACGCCCATAAGGCTCTTGAGCGTCGTGCTTTTACCGGCGCCGTTGCGGCCCAGCAGAGCCACGACTTCGTGCCGCTCGACCCTGAGCGACACGTCGAAGAGGATGTGGCTGTCGCCGTAATAGCTGTTGATGCGCTCGACTTCGAGCAGGGCGCTCATGCCGCAGCCACCCCGCCGAGATAGGCTTCTTGAACCAGCCTGTTGCGTTGAATCTCCGCCGGCGCGCCTTCGGCGAGCACCGCGCCCTCATGAAGAACCGTGATGCGCTCGGCGAGCTCGAACAGCGCGTCCATGTCGTGTTCGACGATCACCAGGGTGCGTCCGTGGCGGATGTTCTTGAGCAGCTGGACCGTCTCGGCCCGTTCGCGCGGGCTCATCCCCGCCAAAGGCTCGTCGAGCAGGAGGAGCGAGGGCGAGGAGGCGAGCGCGAGGCCGATCTCGAGTCGGCGCTTCTCGCCATAGGCGAGTTCGGCGACCGGAACGTCGGCGCGCTCCGTCAGGCCGACCAGCGAGAGCGTGCTTTCCACCTGCGTGGCGAGGCCCGGCACGCGGTCCATGCGCCGCATCAGATCGAGGGCGAACATGCCGCGCCGCTCGGCGAGCGCAGCGATCACGATGTTCTGGCGCACGGTCAGTCGGGTGAAGAGCTGGTTGACCTGATAGCTCTTGGTCAGACCGAGCTGGCAGACCGCCGCGACGTCCATCCCGGTAATGTCGCGCCCGTGAAACAGGATGCGCCCGGCGCTCGGCGCCAACTCGCCGGTCAGCATCTTGAAGAACGTGCTCTTGCCGGCGCCGTTCGGGCCGATCACGCCGCGCATCTCGCCGCGCTGCACTGAAAAATTGATGTCGCGATTGGCGGTCAAACCGCCAAACGATTTGCTGAGGCCGCGCGTCTCGAGCACCGGGCCGGGGAAGGGCGCTTGCTCCCGTCCGCGCGACGCGCCGAGGCTGGCGAGGGACGGGGCCGACCGCCCCGGCGCCGCCGCTTCCTCTGAGACTGGCCCAGACGGGCGGGCGAAGCGGCGGATAAGGTCTTGCGCGCCGCCGATCAGGCCGCGCCGCAAGAAGCAGACCAGCAGGACGAAGACGAGGCCGAGGATCAACTTCCAGGCGCTGCCGAGCCCGAACGTCGCCTGCAGCAAATCGCGGAGGTAAAGCCACACGGCGGCGCCGACCAGCGGCCCGAACAGCGTGCCGACGCCGCCGATCGCCGTCTGCATCACCAATTGTCCGGACGTGTCGAAGGTGAAGGCGTCGGGCGGCATGAAGCCCTGCAGCACGCCGAGCAGCCCGCCGGCGAAGCCGGCATAGGCGGCGGCGATGGTGAAGGCCGTCAGCTTGTAGCGCCAGACCGCATGGCCGACCGCCCGAGCCCTGAGCGGATTGTCCCTAATTGCGGTCAGGATCGCGCCGACTGGCGAGCGGACGATGCGAAGCGCGACGACGATTCCGATGAAATAGCAGGCCGCGAGAAAGCCGTACATGGACCAGCCGTTCTCGATCTGGTACGAGAAGCCGCCGATTTCCAATTTCGGCGCGGGCACGCCGGGCAGGCCGTTCTCGCCTCCGGTCCATGCCGCGAGCGGCGAGAATTCGATGAAGTAGAAGGTCTCGGCGATGGCGACCGTGATCATCGCAAAATAGATGCCGGTGCGTCTGAGCGCGATCACGCCGACGAGAACGCCCGCCAGCGCGGCGCCGATCGTGCCGAGGACGAGCGCCGCCAAGACGCTCGACATGAGGTTGTTGGTCAACAGATAGGCGGCGATCATGCCGCCGGCGCCATAGAAGGCCGACTGTCCGAAAGACAAGAGGCCAGTATAGCCGAACAGGAGATCGAAGCCGATGCCGAACAGCCCCCAGACAAGGATCTGGTTTACGGTTCCGGGCGCAAAACCGAGATGAGGCAAAACGAAAGGCGCCAAGGCGAGACCCAGCGCGGTCATACCCTCGATCGGCCAGGCGCGGCTGCGGAACATGCGACGGACCGCGCTCATTCGCGGCTCTGGAGGCCGAGCAGCCCCTGCGGCCGCAGCAGCAGAACCAGGGTCATGACGGCGAACAGCATGACTTGCGAATAGGCCGGGTCGATCATCGAGGTGAGGCTGAGGATTTCCCCGGCGATCAGCCCGCCGAGAATGGCCCCCGGAAACGAGCCGACCCCGCCGATCACGACGACGACGAAGGTTTGCACCAGGATCGATTCGCCGACGTCAGGGGTCAGCGACACGACCGGCGCATTGATGATTCCAGCGAAACCGGCCGCCATCGCGCCAATGCCGAACACGGTCATGAACACCCGGTCGACATTGATCCCGAGCATGCCGACCATGGTCGAGTCCTCGATCCCGGCCCTGACGATCGTGCCGAGCCGGGTGCGATAGAGCACGACATAGAGGAGAGCAAGCGCGATTGCGGCGATGCCGAGGACGAGCAGCCGATAGGTCGGATAGATCATGAAGCCCATCGGCGTGACGCCGGCGGCGAAGGCCGGCGGCGGCACGGAGAGGGAGAGGCTGCCGAAAGCGAGGCGCACCAGCTCGACGATGACAATCCCGATGCCGAACGTGACCAGAAGCTGATCCTCGGGCGGGCGCGCATAGAAGTGACGGATGATCGTCCGTTCGAGCGCGCCGCCCACCAGAACGAGAGACAGCGCGCCTGCGAGCACGGCGGCGGCGAAGGATCCGGTCGCCTGGTACGCGACATAGCCGGCGTAGCCGCCCAGCATGAACATCGCGCCATGGGCGAGATTGAGCACGCCGAGAGCGCCATAGATGATCGTCAACCCGGAGCTGATCAGGGCCAACAGCGCGCCGGAGGCGAGCCCGTTGAACAATTGCGAGAGGAAGTTCGCCCAAGTGACCATTCGCTAGTCCGGAGCTTGGCGATGCTGAGCGTCGAGCGGCCTCTGGCGCCGGCGGCTCACGCCGACCGGCGCTGTCGCGCAAACGCCGGTCGCCATCCCGACGGGCTCAAGTATAGGGGCCGAGCTGGCAGCCGAAGGCGTCGGGCGCCTGCATCAGACCTTCGCCTGGAACGATTTCGGTCACCTCCCAGAAGTCCTCGGGGTTTTTCATGTCGCCGGGCTTCTTGCCGCGGACGATGATGACCGGCCGCACCAGCTGGTGGTCTGCCGCGCGCCAATAGACCTCGCCGACAAAGGACTGGAGCTTTCGGCCGGCTTCGTACGATTTGATCACGTCCGGCGGGTAGAAAGTGCCGGCGTTCTCGACCGCGTCGGCCCAGAGCGCGAACTGCATGTAGGCGTTCTCTGCGCCCCATTCCGGACGATAATTGTATTTCTTCTGGAATTCCTCGACGAACATTTTCGCCAGCGGGAACTTGTCTTCGAGCGTCCACCAGAAGTCGGTGGCGGCGTAGACGCCTTCGGTCGTCTCGGGGCCGACCTCCTTGGCCAGGAAGGGCGTCTGGTAGGGGATGACCAGCGTCATCTTGGGCAAGATGCCGAATTGCTTGGCCTGCTGAGTCGACAGCACGGCGTCGTGGCCCCAATTCACGTTGATCAGGAATTCGGCGCCGGAATTGGCGATATTGGTCAGGTACGAGCTGTAATCCGGCGCGCCGAGCGGCGAGACCTGGTTCGTCACCATCGTCCAACCGCCGTTCTTGGTGAGATAGTCGTTCACCGACTTGGTGACCGTGTGGCCGTAAGTGTAGTCCGGCGTCATGAACGCCGCCTTGCGGTTCTTGCCGAAGGTCTTGAGCAGGACCGGGCCGATGGCCGCGGCCGCCGTCTGGCCATAGAAGTCCTGGCGGAAGCTGTAGCGGACGCAGTCCTTGCCGGTCGTGTCGTTCGAGCCGGTAATGCCTGGCACGTAAAGAACCTTCTCGCGCTGCGCCAGGTGATTGAGCGCCACCGCGACCGCGCTCGACGTGGAGCCGGTCATCAGGATGGCCTTGTTCTCGCTGATGAAGCGCTGCTGCTCTTCGACCGCCGTGTTCGGCTTGGCGGCCGAATCGGCGACCCCGTACTTCACCTCCTTTCCAAGCACGCCTTTGGTCGTCTTGGGCGAAATCTGCTTGATCAGCGGCGCGCCGCTGTTGATATGCTCGACGGCGAGCATGTAGCCCTTGAGCTCGTCTTCGCCCTGCGCCGCATAGGTTCCGGTGCGCGGTACGGTGATGCCGATGAAAACCGAAGAGCCGGACGAGCCGTCCGGCCAGGTGCCGAGCGGGGGGCGATCTTCGGCTCGGACGAAGCGCGGCAGCGCGGCAGCCGCCGCAAGCGCGCCTCCGGTCCTGAGCATCGCGCGCCGCGTCGGCGTGGCCAAATTGTGCGAAGTCATGAACCCTTCCTTTCTGGCGAAGCGCGGAGGAGGGCTTCCATGGCCCTCGCTTTCCGATCCCGCCGACGTCCTCCCGAATCGCGCCGCATCGCCGAGGCGATCTCGCAACGGATCAGTTGTAAATACTATTGGGCCCGGTTTGCCGGGGTATTAGACTTTCGTCGGCACCGCTGGAAGCCATTCGCGTCATATCGTCGCGGTATGGAACAAAGGCGGCGTTCGACTTGCAAGGCTCGGAGCCCGGCCGCGAGCCGCGCGAGCAAGCGCCCGATTCGCTGCATGAGCTCCCCGCGCCGCCCTACCGGGCGCGGCGAAACGCCTCGCGCTCGTACCGGTCGCCTTGATACGGTTCGTAACGGAGCGAACGCCGAAGGCCAGCGCTTCGATGGCGGCTCGCTCGACGAAAGTCAGGCTGCCCTCGGGCGTCGCCGCGCGGCCGGCCGCCAATTCTCGCCTATGGCGGTCCCGGCTAAAATCGGCGGCGCGGCCTTGCTGGGCCCTACAGGCCGCGGCCCGTGCTATACTCAATCGAATTTGGCCTCTTTTCCCCGCGAGCGGCGATCGCAAGGAACGCCCGTCGCGGGTAGAGGCAGGCGGCGGGCTCAGTTGCGGCGGAGGCCGGCCAGAAAGAACGGTGACGTGATCCAGCGTTTTGGCCAAATTCTGCTTGCCGCCGCCCTCTGCGCCGCATCTGGATCCGCCTCCGCTCAGCAATCGCCAGCGAGGCCGCCTGCGGTCGGCGTCGTCTCGGTCGCGCTCAAGCCGGTCACGCCTTCGAACGACTATGTCGGCCGCATTCAGGCGATTGACCGGGTCAACGTTGTCGCTCGAGTCTCGGCCTTTCTCGAAGAGCGGTTTTTCACCGAAGGCGCCGAGGTCAAGAAAGGCGACTTGCTTTACCGTCTCGAACAAGGCCCGTTCAAAGCCGATGTCGAGGCGAAGCAGGCCGTCGTCGCCCAGTATAAGGCGCAGCTTCAGAACGCCGACCTGACTTTGTCCCGCGCCAGGGCTTTGCTCGCCACAGCGGCCGGCCAGCAATCGACCGTCGACGCGGCGCTCGCCAACCAGCTCTCGCTCCAAGCCCAGATGCAGGGGGCCGAGGCGCAGCTCGAACAATCCCAGATCAATCTCGGCTATACGGAAATCCGCGCGCCGATCGACGGCAAGATCGGCCGCACCTCGGTGACGGCCGGCAATTACGTCACGCCGAATTCCGGCGTTCTGGCGACGATCGTCAGCCAGGACCCGATATACGTCGTCTTTCCGGTCCCGACGCGCCAGGCGGTGGCCTTGATGGAGCGGGTCGCCGAAAAAGGCGGATTCCATTCGCTCGTCGTCAAGGTCCGGCTGCCGGACGGCTCGCTTTACGACCAGACCGGGGCTTTGGACTTCCTCGACAACACCGTTTCGGCCAATACCGATACGATCGCGTTGCGCGCGGCTCTGGCCAATCCGGCGCTGCCCAGCGCCAAGGGCGACTTGACGGCCCGCCGGTTGGTCGACGGCGAATTCGTAACGGTGATTCTCGAAGACGCTCACCCGGTCGAAGCGCTCACCGTCCCGCGGGCGGCGGTGCTTACCGATCAGGGCGGCGATTACGTCTATGTCGTCGACGAGGACAACAAGGCGCAACAGCGGCGGGTGGAGCTCGGCGCCTCTTCGCCTTCGCCGACCCTGGCGGTGGTGGCGAGCGGCCTGAATGAAGGCGAATCCGTCGTGCTCGACGGCGTCCAGCGCATTCGCCCGGGCGAGACGGTCTCGCCTGCGCCGGTCGCGCGCCCTCCCAGCGACGAGGGCGCCGACGCCAGCGCGCCGTCGGCCGCGCCTACGGCGCGGCCATGATCTCCGACGTCTTCATCCGTCGGCCGCGACTGGCCGTCGTCGTCGCCATCGTCATCACGATCGCCGGAATCATCGCGCTTACGCGCATTCCCGTCGCCCAGTTTCCGGACATTGTCCCGCCGCGCGTCCAGGTGACGGCGAACTATCCGGGCGCCTCCGCCGCGGTCGTCGAAGCCTCGGTCGCTCAGCCGCTCGAAGCCCAGATCGTCGGCGTCGACAAGATGATCTACATGAAGTCGACCAGCGGCAACGACGGCAGCTACAATCTCACGGTCAGCTTCCAGCCGGGCACCAATCCCGACGTCGACACCGTCAATGTCAACAACCGGGTCCAAAGCGCGCTGGCGCAACTGCCGCAAGAGGTGCAGCTGCAAGGCCTGACCGTGTTGAAGCGTTCGGCGGCCGTGCTGCGCTTCATGGCGCTTTACAGCGACGATCCGAAGCTCACGCCGGTTTTCATCACCAGCTACGCGACCATCAACATTCTCGACGAGCTGTCGCGGACGCCCGGCGTCGGCCAAGCGCTGCTGTTCGGCAAGCTCAACTACTCGATGCGGATCTGGTTCGACACCCAGCGCCTCACAAGCCTCAACCTGTCGCCCTCCGACGTCGTCAACGCGATCCGAGCGCAGAACGTGCAAGCGCCGGTCGGGCGCATTGGCGCGCGCCCGGTGAGCAACGACCAGCAGTTCCAGATGAACGTGCAAACTCAGGGTCGCCTCACCACGCCGCAGCAATTCGGCGACATCGTGCTGAGGGCGAATCCGGACGGCTCGGTGGTCCGCGTGCGCGACGTGGCGCGCGTCCAGATGGGCGCGCAGAACGACGACGTCGTCACCCGCATCAATGGCCGCGCCGCGGTCGGCATCGCGCTCTATCTGACGCCTGACGCCAACGCCGTCCGCACCGCGACGCTGGTGGACCAGGCGCTGACGCGGCTCGGCGCGCGTTTCCCGCCCGGATTGAAGGCGCACACGGTCTACGATTCCACGGTCTTCGTGCGCGACACGATCGAGGAAGTCCTCAAGACGCTGGCCGAGGCTTTCGCGTTGGTCGTCGTCGTGGTGTTCCTGTTTTTGGGCAATCTGCGCGCCACGATCATTCCGGCGGTGGCGGTTCCGGTCAGCCTGGTCGGCGCTTTCGCCGTGCTCTTGGCGATGGGCTATTCCGCCAACACGGTGTCGCTCCTCGCCATGGTGCTGGCGATCGGCATCGTCGTCGACGACGCCATCGTCGTGGTCGAGAATGTCGAGCGGGTGCTCGAAGAGGAGCCCGGGCTGACGCCGGTCGAGGCGACGATGAAGGCGATGCGCCAGATCACCGGCCCGATCATCGCCATCACCTTGGTGTTGCTGTCGGTCTTCGTGCCGGTCGCGTTCATCCCCGGCATTTCCGGGCAGCTCTTTCGCCAGTTCGCGGTCACGATCAGCGTCGCCATGCTGATCTCCGCGCTCAACGCGCTGAGCCTGTCGCCGGCGCTTTGCGCGCTGGTGCTACGCCACGAGCCGCGGCGGGGCGTGATGGCGCGCGTCCTCCGCGGCATCGATTTCGTCCGCGACGGCTACGCCGCCGCCGTCAGCCGGCTGGTGCGGGTCGCCTTTCTCTCGGTCGCGCTCGTCGCGGTCTTCGCCTGCGGCGTCTATGGCGTTTCGCGGATCACGCCGACAAGCTTCCTTCCGGAGGAGGACCAAGGCGCTTTCTTCCTCAATGTGCAACTGCCCGACGGCGCCTCGGTCGCGCGCACCAGCGAGGTCGCGCGCCGGATCGAGGAAATCCTCCATACGCTGCCTCAAGTACAGGACACGTTCGCGGTGATCGGCTTTTCCCTGCTCGACACGGCCAACGAGTCGAACGCGGCCTTTCTGGTCGCCAAGCTCAAGCCGTTCGAGGATCGGCCTGGCCTCGCCAATTCGGCCCAGGCGCTGATCCGCCGCATGTTCGGGGAGGCTCAGCAGATCCGCGCGGCCGCCGTGGTGCCGTTCAATCTGCCGCCGATCATCGGCCTATCGACCAGCGGCGGCTTCGAATACCAGCTCGAAGCGTTGCAGGGGCAGGATCCAGTCAAGCTCGGCGGAGTGATGCAGGGCGTCGTCGCCGCCGCCAATCAGGACCCGCGTTTGGCGCGCGTCTTCTCCACCTTCACCGCGACCGCGCCTTCGATCTATCTCGACATCGATCGCGACAAGGCTCAAGCCTTGGGCCTCAACATCGACGACGTCTTCACTGCGCTGCAATCGACGCTTGGCGGGTTCTTCGTCAACAACTTCAACCTCTACGGACGCACCTGGCAGGTCAACGTCGAGGGCGAGTCGGCGGACCGCCGCAACATCTCGGATATTTGGCGGATATATGTGCGCAACAAGGCCGGCGACATGGTGCCGATGCGGTCGATCGCGGACCTGCGCTACGTTACCGGGCCGCAGGTGATCACGAGGTACAACAATTACCGGTCGGTGACGATCAACGGCAGCCCGGCGCCGGGCGGTTCGTCGGGCGCGGCGCTCGCCGCCATGCAGCAGGTGTCGGAAAAGACCTTGCCGTCCGGTTACGATTTCGAATGGACCGGCACCGCCTACCAGGAGCATGAGGCGAGCGGACAGACCGGACCGATCCTCGCGACGGCGGTGATTTTCGCCTATCTGTTCCTGGTCGGCCTCTATGAGAGCTGGATGATTCCGATCCCGGTTCTTCTCTCGGTCGTTGTCGGCGTTCTCGGCGCCTATCTGGGCATTCTCGTCGCGGGCCTGACGCTCGATCTCTACGCCCAGATCGGTCTCGTCGTGCTGATCGCGCTCGCCGCCAAAAACGGCATTCTGATCGTCGAATTCGCCAAGGAGCAGCGCGAGGCGGGCATGGCGATCGGCGACGCGGCGGCGCTCGGCGCGCGGATGCGGTTCCGCGCCGTGATGATGACGTCCTTCGCTTTCGTGCTCGGCCTGGTGCCGTTGGTGATTGCGGAGGGCGCGGCGCGGATCAGCCGCCGCGACGTCGGCACTTCGGTCTTCGCCGGCATGCTGACGGCGAGTTCGATCGGCGTCTTCTTGATTCCGATGCTCTATGTCGTGTTCCAGCGTCTGCGCGAATGGGGCCATCGCCGTCTTGGCCGCGGCGCGCATCGCCGCCGACTGGCCGCGGGCGAGTAGCGGAGGCGCGCGAGTGGGCCCGGGGACGTCGGTCGCCCGTCCGGCTAGCCTCTCCTTCGCACGCGCACAGCTTGGTACGGCTTGCCGGGGAGGTGAATTCCGAAAGCCGCCTCCGGCTTGCCGCCGCGGATGGCGCCGCCGCGTTGGCGCAAAGCCGGCGAAACCGGCAGCGGCTTTTTCGCGAGCGGCGTGATCGTCATTTCCCAGGTGTCGATGAGGTCGATCTCGTAGTCGCCGTCCTCCATCGGCAAACCAACCGCCCATTGCAGCGGCTGGTGCTCGCCGAAATAAAGAAACCGGACGTCGCCGTCGACCGCGCCCGAAACGCGGGCGAACTCCCAGCGCTCCTCTACGGGTATGGGCGTCAGACCGTTCTTGACGTCCTGTTCGAGCAGGTCGCGGAGGAAGCCGATCCGCTTCCAGCTCTCGCCGCGCAATTCGCCGCCTTTGGACCACCATAGCAGGTCCTCCGGATGCATGTAGGTCTCGCCATGCCCGGCATAGCCGCCGCGCATGACTGTGATCCAGAACCGATGAACGAGCTCGCGCGGCGAGATATTGCCCCAGGGCCGCGGAATATTCCCTTCATATTCGGGCTCGTCGTTGACGATCGGCTTTCCCCATTCGGCCCGCCATTCCGCCGTTCGCTTGACGTCCCAATTCTGAATGCAGACGTGATCCACCCATGGCTTGCGATGGTCGAAATTCATCGAAGCTTCGCCGTTATGGATCGATTTGAGGTGGCGATAGGGATCGCACTCTTCGAGGATATGGAAATACCGGTCCCATTGCGCGATCGGCTTGCAGTCGAGCAGGAAGTCGTATTCGTTGCCGAGCGACCACCAGACGTTGGAATAGGCCGCCAGCCGCGCCGCGAGATAGCGGACATAGCGAAAGTCTCGCTCAGCGCCCATGTCGCAATAGCCCCAGCGGTCGTAGGGGTGAAAGATGATGATGTCGGCTTCGATCCCGAGTTCGCCAAGCGCGCCGACTTGCCTTTCGAAATGGCGGAACATCGCCGGATTGGGCCGGTCGAAATCTTCTTTTCCGTCGTCGCCGACAACGAAGGCGCGATGGAGAGGCTCGTTGGAATTGTAGATATAGTCTTTTGGAAAGACGCCCATGCGGACCTTGTTGAATCGCGTCTTTGCGAGCGTCTGTAATGTCTGCGCCTGCATGTCCGCCGGCTGGTGCGTCCAGGCGTAGCAGGTCGTGCCGAACGGGAAAAAGGGCGCGCCGTCCTCGTAGGCGAAGTGGAAACGGTTTCTGACCCGCACCGGGCCGCGCCGGCCCGGACGGGGAGGGACGCAAGCGAAGCCGCCGCTTTTTCCGTCAAGATCTCGCGCATTGGAGGAGGTGGCGAACGTCCAAGCGCCCTCCGTATCCGGCATGAAGCGCACGCGATAGACGCCTTCGTCGTCGTAGAAGCCGGGGACTTTCACTTGGCGCGAGCCGGACGAAAACGTCGCCTCGAGCGTCACGTCCACGTAAGGATTTCCCTCCGCCGGTCCTTCGAACGAGGCCTCGAAGATGTCCCATTTGGCGACTTGCGGCAGGGTCATTCTTTCCTCTTTTCGCGTCGAGGCCGCAGCCTTATTCCTTGACCGCGCCGGCGGTAAGGCCGCTGACGAAATAGCGTTGGAAGATCATATAGACGATCGTCGCCGGCAGGACGGTCATGACGATCGCGGCGTTGAGTTGGCCGTAGTCGCGGGAGAACTGGCTTTGGAACGACATCAGGCCAAGCGGCAGCGTCCAGGTGCTGTTGTCCTGTAGGATCACCAAGGCCATGGCGAATTCGTTCCAGGTTGCGACGAAGTCGAGGATCAGGAGCGCCGCCAAGGGGGGAAGCGACAGCGGCAGGAAGATTCGCCAGAAGATCGAGAAATGCGAGGCGCCGTCGATCAACGCCGCCTCGCTGAGTTCTCGCGGCAACTCCTTGAAGAAGCCGTGCAGAACGAAAACCTGATAAGGAATGCCGAAGGCGAGATAGGGCAGGATCACGCCGAGCTTGGTGTTGATCAGCCCAAAGCCGTTGACCAGCGTGAAAAGCGGGGCGAGCAGAACCTGGAAGGGAATCATCGTGCCGAAGACGATGAGCAGGAAAATCGCCCGCGCGCCGCGAAATTCGATCCGGCTGAGGACGTAAGCCGCCATCGCCGAGATCGCCAGGCCGAGCGGCACTTTGACGACGGTGATGACGGCGCTGTTGAAGACGGTGGTCGAGAATTTCCCGCGCGTCCAGGCGGCGGCGTAGTTGGTCCAATCGGGGTTCGTCGGCGGCGCGAAGGCGCTGGCGCCCATCACCGTCGAATTGGTCTTCAGCGAAGTGAAGATGATGAAGAGGAACGGCGCGATCCACAGAGCCGCAACAACGATCAAGACCAGCCACAGCGCGACGAGAACCGGATCGATTCTGTCGGAGCCGGCCGGGCGAAAGGGATTTGCGAGCGCGGTCACCGAACGCGCTCCTCGCGCCGCAAAGCCCATTGCAAGTAGGGGATCACGATCGCCAGCGTTATGAGCAGCAGGACGACCGAGATGGCGCTGCCGCGGCCGAAGTCGCCGAGTTGCATCGATTGCGTGAAAGCCCAGAGCGCCAGCATCTGCGTCGCTTGCGCCGGCCCGCCGCCGGTCATGCCATAGACGATGTCGAAGGCCTTGAGCGAATTGATCGTCGAGAGGATCAGGACGATCGTGATGGTGGGTCGGAGCGCCGGGGTTCTCACATGCCAGAAGGTCTGCCAGGCGTTGGCGCCGTCGATACGCGAGGCCTCGACGAGCGCCTTCGACACGCTCTGCAGTCCGGCGAGAAACAGGACCATCGAGAATCCCGCGGTCTGCCAAACCGAAGCGACGAAGACCGAATAAAGCGCGACAGCGCCATCGCCGAGCCAATCCTGAATGACGCCCTGCAGGCCAAGGCTGGTCAGGACCGCATTGAAGAGCCCGAAAAAGGGGTCGTACATCCACCGCCACATCGTGGCGACGGCGATGGGCGCGATGATCACCGGCATGTAGAAGAGCGCGCGCAGCGGCGTGCGCCACGGAATTTTCTGATCGAGACCGAGCGCCAGGGCAAAGCCGACGAGCGGCGGGAACACGATCGACAACACGGTCCAGATCGCCGTGTTGCGAAAAGCGGTCCAGAAGACCGGATCGAGCGCGAGAATGCCGGCATAGTTGGAAAGCCCGACAAAAACTTTGTCGGCGGTGAGACCGTTCCAGCGCATGAAGCTGAGAACGACGACGTTGAGCATGGGATAGAGGGCGAAAACGCCGTAGACGATCAGCGCCGGCGCCAGCAGAAGGAGCCCCTGGGGCTGCGCCGATCTCCAGAACTTCATCCCTGACGACCCCTTAAGCCCGGCCAGTTCAGCCCGCCGAGCGCAAAGACGAGGCCGGCCGTCAGCGGCGGCCGGCCTCGAAAGCGGCAAGAATTCTATTTGCGGGCCGCGATGAACTTTTGCAATTCGCCGGCGGCCGCTTTGGGATCGAGGCGATCGCTGGCGACTTCGTTGATGACGCGGAAATACTCGGTCGTCACATCGAGCGGAAAGGCCTGATCGCCGTTGACGAAAACGTCGTTGAATTGACCGAAGATTTTCGTCCAGGCGAGATCGAGCGGCTCCGTGCTCGTCGACTTGACGTTCTTGTTCACGTTTGCGGGGCCGCCGAAGAGATCGACATTGGCCTGCTGAACGGGAGTGGATTCGAGATAGTCGAGGAATTTCGCGGCGATATCCGGATTCTTGCTCTTGGTGCTGATATAGTTGTACTCGCCAAATCCGTAGAGCCGACTCGCTCCCGGGAAGGGGAAGAGGCCATAATCGGCGAGCTTGTTGGCGTTGCGAAGCTGGCCGACCAACCAATTGCCTTCGAGCATCATGGCGGCGCGGCCCGCCAGGAACAGATTGAACGCCTGATTGTTATCGATGCCCATGAACGGCTTCAGAAAGTATTTCGAGGTCCATTTGTGCATCTCCTCGAAGGATTTGGTCGCGCAGGGCTCGTCCGCCCAGTTGACCTTCATCGCCATCAGGGCGTCGTGCTTTTCGGGGCCGCACTGAACTTCGAGAATTTCATCCATCAACCGCATGACGTGCCAGTTGACGGTCCCGCCGAAAGTAAAGGCCGGGACGCCGGCCTTGGCCAGCTTTTCCGCCGCGGCGACGAAATCATCATAGCTGGTCGGCGGCGCGCTAATCCCGGCCTTCTCGAACAGCGCCTTGTTGTAATAAACCGCCTCGCCGCGGAACGTGAAGGGCAGCCCGTAGCGGCCCCCTGAATATTGTTTCGAGAATGACAAAGCCGGCGCAATGAACTCGTCGTCCCATTTGTACTGGGCGTAATATTTGTCCATGGGCAAGGCCAAGCCGGACTTGATGAATTCCCCGCCAAGTCCGAGGCCCGCCCACATGAAATAGATGTCGGGGGCCTGATCGGAGCCGCCCGCGACGCGCAGCGCCGATTTATGTTCATCAGTGCCGCGGTTTTCGAGCTGGACGGTAACGCCAGGGTTCTTGGCTTCGAAATCATGAATGATGGTTTCGAAGGCTTTCGCCATCTTCGGATTGTCGAAGGATAGCGTCCAGAACTTGATTTCCTGCGCCTGCGCCGTGGCGGGGGCGCTGACGATCGCGACGGACGCGGCAAGGCGCCTGAGCCATTTTCCCGACATATGCTCCTCCCTTTCGTTTGCTGACGATGCAGTTTCGACTTTCTTTGTTTTCTCTCGATTGGTGGCACTTCGCGGCCCAAAAGTCAAACGCCAAGGCGGAGCGGAGCCGTGCGCGCTCGGCGCGCTCCGCCGGCGCGCCGCAGCTCGCGGCGAACGGTCCCAAGCCGTCACCGCACGAGGCAGAAAGCAGATGTCGGGCGAAACGCGCGCCGCCGCCTTGGCTTACGACGCAATGATGATCCTGACGCCGGCGCGCTCGAAAGCCTGCGCGTCGGCGTCGGCGAGCCCGTCGTCGGTGATGAAGGCGTGGATCAGGCCGAGCCCGCCGAGCCGGGTGAACGAATTTCGATTGACCTTGGTCGAATCGGCGACGAGATAGACTTCGCTGGCCGCTTTGATCATCGCTTGTTTGATCGGCAGATCGGCGAAGCTCGGATAAGTCAGGCCGGCCTCCGTCGAAACGCCGGCGGTCGCCAGGAAGAGTTTTTCGGCGAAAATATTCTGCAAATATTCAGCCGATTTTTCGCCGCTCAGCGAGAGCGTCGGCGCCTTGAACTGGCCTCCCGGCATGTGGACGGAGAACGAGGGAATTGCGCCGAGCGTCAGCGCGATGTTGAGCGCGTTGGTGATGACCGTCAGCCCCTCGCGCCCTGTCAAATGATTGGCGACCTCGGTGGTCGTCGAGCCGGCGTCGAGAATAATCGTCTCGTGATCGCGCACCAGGCCGGCGGCCACTTTGCCGATCTTGCGCTTGCGATCCATATTGGCGAGGTGCTGAAGGGATAAAGTCTGCACCTGCTGCGGCAGCGACTTGAGATAAGCGCCGCCATGGTCGCGGGTGACGAAGCCGTCTTGCTCCAGGCGCTCGAGGTCCTGTCTCACCGTCACTTCGGAGACGCCGAAGGCGGCGCTGAGGTCGCGCACCCGCGCGCTGCCTTCTTCCTGCAGCCATTCCAGAATCTTCATCCGTCGCGGCTCGGCGAGCAGCACGCCGCGCGTTTCGGCCGGCGCGTTGCGGGAGGCAGCGGCGCGCCGCGCCTTTGGCGAAGCCTCTTTGTTCACAGCCAGTTTGATCCTACCGGCCATCGCCGTTCCTCGCGAAGAAGGCCTAGCGGCGCCCGCCGCCTCCCTCATCCGAACCGGAGCGGCGCCAGAGATAGACGCGCGTGGCTCGGGATTGATTCGTTGGCTGCGAAGCCTCTCAACAGATAGCTTGGAAGCCGCCCGCGGCCAAGCGCCGTCGATAAGATAAAGAGACAAAATCGCAAGAAATCGAAAGTTCATATTGACGAAATGTAACAGTTCGTGCTTTTTCCTTGGAATACGAAATTCAGAAACGGCCTGGTCGCGGCGGCGCAGGGAGGAAACCTGATGCGAGCTTTCAAGAAGCCGATCACGCTGGGGCTGATCGTCGGCAGCCGGCTCTTCTTCAATGGCGCGCCCGCTCTCGCCGCGCGCGAGCAGGCGATCGCTCAGTTCGACAATCTCGGCGTCGCCGTCAAAACCTTGCCGGCCGAGGCGACCGAGAACGGCGCTGTTCAATCGCGCAAGGACGCGGCGCTCTATGGCGATTTCCTCCGCGCTCACCGCGACGAAATCGACGGCTTGGTAATTTCGCTGCCGAATTTCGGCGACGAAGTGGCGATCGCCGAATGCGTGACGCGCGCGGCGCTCAATGTCCCGGTTCTGCTTCAGGCGAGCAACGACGAAGTCGATCAGGTCGATGTTCACCGCCGCCGCGACGCATTCTGCGGCAAGATCTCGGTGACCAACAATTTTTACCAATATGGGATCCGCTTTACCGACACCTCTTCCCATACGCTCGACGTCGACGGGGCCGCCTTCCGCGACGATCTCAGACGGTTCAGCGCAATCTGCCGGACGGTGCGCGGCCTGAAGAACGCCCGGATCGGGGCGATCGGCGCGCGTACGCCGCCGTTCCATACGATGCGCTACAGCGAGAAGCTGCTGCAGGCGGCGGGGATCACGGTCGTCACCGTCGATCTCTCCGAGATCATCGCGACAGCCGCCGCTCTGTCCGAGGACGAGCCGCAGGTCAGAGCGAAGCTGGACGAGATTTTCGCCTATGGCTCGATTCCGAAGACGATCAAGCGCGAGAACATCGTCAAGCAGGCGCGCTTCTCGATCGCGGTCGATCGCTGGATCGAGGAGAACGAGTGCGACGCGTCGTCGATCCAATGCTGGCGCAGCATTCAGGACAATTTCGGCTGCGCCGCCTGTCTATCGATGAGCATGATGGGCGAGAAGCTCACGCCGAGCGCCTGCGAGGTCGACGTCATGGGCGCGGTCTCGATGTACGCCTTGGCGCTCGCGTCCGGCGCGCCGCCCGCAATTCTCGATTGGAACAACAATTACGGCTACGAAGCCGATAAATGCGTCTGCACGCATTGCGGCAACTTCCCCAAGAGCTTTATCGGCGAGGCGCTGGAAATCTCGAATTTGGATGTCCTCGGCGAGGTGATCGGCCGCGAAAAATGCTTCGGCGCCGTCAAGGGCAAGGTGAAAGCCGGGCCGATGACCTTCTTCCGCCTCTCGACCGACGATCGGCATGGCGCGATCAAGGCCTATATCGGGGAGGGCGCTTTCACCGACGATCCTTTCCCCATGGATGGCGGCATTGCGGTGACGAGCGTGCCGAACCTTCGCGCTCTGCTGAGCTTCATTTCGCGCAACGGTTTCGAGCATCACGTCGCGATGGTGCGCGGCCGCCACGCGGCGATCGTCGAGGAGGCGGTCGTCAACTATCTCGATTGGCCGCTCTATCGCCATGAGCGGCCGGAGCCGGCGACGCCGATTCTGCTCCGCTAACGCTCAAAGCAGTTCTCCGGAGATATCAGGCGTGTCGACTTCTCATCCGCTTGCGGAATTGACCCGGGCCAAGGCCCGCCAGATCCGGCGCCGCGCGCTCGGCATGGTCTATCGCGCCAAACAGGGCCATCCCGGCGGCGACATGTCGGTCGCCGACATTCTGGCGACGCTCTATTTCGGCGCGCTGCGCGTCGATCCCGCCAATCCGAACGATCCCAAACGCGATCGTTTCATTCTCAGCAAGGGCCATTGCACGGGCGCGCTCTATGCGACGCTGGCGGAGCGGGGCTTCATCCCGATCGAGTCGCTCGATACGTATATGCAGCCGCTGTCGTTGCTGAACGGGCACCCCAATCGCAATTATACGCCCGGCGTCGAGACCAATACCGGTCCGCTCGGCCATGGCGTGCCGGTCGCGATCGGCGTCGCGATCGCCGGCCAGATCGACCGCGCCGACTATCGCGTCTTCGTCGTGGTCGGCGACGGCGAGTTGCAGGAAGGCAGCAATTGGGAGGCGGCGTTGACCGCCGGCCACCGCGGGCTCGCCAATCTGACCCTGATCATCGACCGTAACGGCCTGCAGCAGGGCGCGCGCACGGAGGACACGGCGAAGCTGGAGCCCCTCGCCGATAAATGGCGCGCCTTCGGCTGGGACGTGGTCGAAGTCGACGGGCACGACCATGACGCCTTGCTGGCGATTTTCACCGCGCCGGCCGGCGGTCGGTCCAAGCCTCTCTGCGTCATCGCCCATACCCATAAAGGGCAGGGCGTCTCGTTCATGCGCGACCAGGTCTTTTGGCATCACGGCGCGCTCAGTCAATCGCAGTACGAACTCGCCTTGCAGGAGATCGGCTGATGAGCGCCGAAACCGCGATCTGCGGCCGGTACGATTGCCGGGAGACTTTCGCCAAAACGCTTGAAGCGCTGGCCGAGACGGACGAGCGCATCGTCGCCGTCGTCAATGACAGCGTCGGCTCGAGCAAGCTGGTCGGCTTTCAGAAGCGCTTCCCCGATCGCCTGATCAATGTCGGGATCGCCGAACAGACCATGGTCGGCGTCGGCGCGGGCCTCGCCAATGGCGGCAAGACGCCGTTCGTTTCCGCCGCTGCTTGTTTCCTGACGGCGCGCGCGCTGGAGCAGATCAAGGCCGATGTCGCCTATACAAAGACGAACGTCAAGCTCTGCGGCATGTCGAGCGGCGTCGCCTATGGCGAACTGGGGCCGACCCATCATTCGATCGAAGATTTCGCTTGGCTGCGGCTTCTGCCCAACCTGACGATCATTGCGCCGTCCGACCGTTGGGAGACGGCGGAGGCGATCAAGGCGGCGGCCGCGACCGAGGGACCTTTCTTCCTGCGCCTCAGCCGCATGCCCGTTCCGGACCTGAAACGGCCGGCCGGCGCAACTTTCCGAGTCGGCGCCGCCGAGACGCTCAGAGACGGCCGCGACGCGGCGATCATCGCCAATGGCGTCATGGTCTCGCGGGCGCTTGAGGCGGCGGAGCAGCTGGCCGCGTCCGGCCTCAATGTTCGGGTCGTCAACATGGCCTCCATCGCGCCGCTCGACGTCGAGGCGATCGGCGCGGCGGCCGCGACCGGCGCGATCGTCACGGTCGAGGAGCATTCGGTGCGCGGCGGGCTCGGCGGCGCGGTCGCCGAAGTCATCGCGACATCCTGCCCCTGCCGTGTACGCATTCTCGGCTTTCCCGGCTTTCTCCCGACCGGCTCCCCGGAATTTCTGCTCGAGCGCTTCGGCCTGACCGCAACGGGAATCGCCGCGGCGGTGCGCGAAATCGTCGGAGCGAGGAAGGCCGCATGACGACCGGCGTTCTCGCCATCGACCAGGGCACGACGAACACCAAGGCGCTGCTGATCGACGCCGCCGGGACGATCGTCGCGCGCGCGTCGAGGCCGATCGCGGTGACGCATCCGAGGCCTGGCTGGGCGGAGCAGTCAGGCGAGGCGATCTGGCGATCGGTTCAGGAGGCGGCAGGCGAATGCCTCGAGGCCCGTCCGGAGATCAAGCTCGCCGCGATCGGCGTCTCCAATCAACGCGAATCCGTACTTCTCTGGGACCGCGCGACGGGCGAGCCGCTCGGGCCATGTGTGATCTGGCAATGCCGGCGCTCCGCCGAGAGGCTCGCGCCGCTGCGGCGGCCGGAGATCGAGAATGTCCTCGCCGCCAAAACCGGCCTCGGCGTCGACCCGCTTTTCCCCGCCGCGAAGATCGCCTGGCTGCTCGACGAGATCCCCGACGCTCGCGCGGCAGCCAAAGCCGGAAGGGTCTGCGCCGGCACTGTCGATTCCTGGTTGCTGTTCAAACTGACCGGCGGCGAACGGCACGCGACCGATTTCAGCAATGCGTCGCGCACGCAGCTCTTCGACATCCATCGCTTGCGTTGGGACGCCGAACTCGGAGAAATTTTCGACGCGCCGATCGCGATCATGCCGGAAGCTGCGCCTTCGGACAATTCTTTCGGCGTCACCGCCGCCGCGAGCGGCCTGCCGCAAGGCGCGCCGATCCGCGCGATGATGGGCGATTCGCATGCGGCCTTGTACGGACATGGCGTGCGCGCCCCCGGCGCCGTCAAGGCGACGTACGGCACCGGCTCCTCTTTGATGACATTGATCGAGCGGCCTGTGGTCTCGCGCAACGGCCTCTCGACGACGATCGCCTGGGGCGCAGGCGGCGCGGTCGCCTACGCGCTCGAAGGCAATATCTCCGTTTCAGGCCAAGCCGTCGCCTTCGCGAGCATGCTGCTCGGCTTGAACGACGAGACGGCGCTGACCCGATTGGCGCAGACCGTCGAAACGAGCGGCGGCGTTTATTTCGTGCCTGCGCTCGCCGGGCTCGGCGCGCCGCATTGGCGCGACGACGCGCGCGGCCTGATCACGGGCATGTCCCTGTCGACAAAGCCGGCGCATATCGCGCGCGCCGCGCTCGAAGCCGTCGCCTTGCAGATTTACGACGTCTTCGCTGCGATGGAGGCGGATCGCGGCGCCGAGCTCTCGGCGCTGTCAGCGGATGGCGGCGCGTCGCGCAACGACGTCCTCATGCAAATTCAAGCCGACGTCCTTCAGCGGCCGGTACGGCGCAGCCGTATCGCGGAGCTCAGCGCGATCGGCGCGGGGCTCATGGCCGGGATCGGCGTCGGCCTATGGAGCGAAGAGCAGGGATTGTCGCGGCTCACCGGCGAAGCCGACATTTTCACGCCCGATGCGGATCGCGACGGTCGCCGCCGCCTGATCTCGGGCTGGCGGGCGGCCCTCGATCAGGCGATCGCCGGCGCCCGCCGCAGAGCGGAGCATGAGAGCTTCCCTTCTTCACGAGGGGTTGGAGCCGCGTCGGCATCGGCGCGATCGAATTGAACGAGCAGGAGGAAACGACATGTCTCTGACAAAAACTCTCGGCGCGGCGGCGTTCGGCCTCGTCGCGCTGACCAGCGTGAGCGCCATGGCGGCCGGCGACGGCAAGCTGATCGCGATCATCACGCCCTCGCACGACAATCCGTTCTTTGCGACCGAGGCGGACGGGGCCGCGGCCAAGGCCAAGGAGCTCGGCTACGACACGCTGGTTCTGTCGCATGACGACGACGCCAACAAGCAGAACCAATTGATCGACACCGCCATCGCCCGCAAGGCCGCGGCGATCATTCTCGACAATGCCGGCGCGGACGCTTCGATCGAGGCGGTGGAAAAGGCCAAGAAGGCGGGCGTGCCGAGCTTCCTGATCGATCGCGAAATCAACAAGACGGGCGTCGCCGTCGCCCAGATCGTATCGAACAATTACCAGGGCGCGACGCTCGGCGCGCAGGAATTCGCCAAGCTGATGGGCGAGAAGGGACCGTACGCGGAGCTCGTCGGCAAGGAATCGGACACCAACGCCGGCATCCGCTCGAAAGGCTATCACGACGTGCTCGATCAATTCACCGACTTGAAGCTGGTCGCCAAGCAGAGCGCCAATTGGAGCCAGACCGAAGCCTATTCGAAAATGGAATCCATGCTCCAGGCGCATCCGGAGATCAAAGGCGTCATTTCGGGCAATGATACGATGGCGATGGGCGCTTCGGCCGCGCTGCAAGCGGCGCATCGCGGCGACGTGATCGTCGTCGGCTTCGACGGCTCGAACGACGTTCGCGATCAGATCAAGGCCGGCAAGATCGCCGCGACCGTGCTGCAGCCCGCGTTCCAGATTGCGCAGCTCGCCGTCGAGGAGGCGGATGCGTATTTGGCCAAGGGCTCCACCGGCAAGCCGGAGAAGCAGTCGATCGATTGCGTCCTGATCACCAAGGACAATGCCGACAAGCTGAACAATTTTACGCTCGCAAAGTAGCGAGGAGTCCTCGCCGCCTTCGACATTGTTCGAAGGCGGCGCGCCGGCCGGCGTCGCCAAGCGCCCCTCTCCCGCTTGCGACGCCGGTTTTCGCCGCGGAAAGAAATTGATGGTTGTCGCCAGACGAAACGCCCTGATCTTCTTCCTTGCGGCCGCGCTGAGCGGCTGCAAGATCGTCGACAACAAGGACTTGATGGCGGCGAGGGCGAAATCGGACAGCGAATTCGACGCTGCGGCCTATGTCGACAAAATTTGGGCCTCGAAGGCGCTGCCGGAATTCAAGAGCAAGGCGGTCGATCTCGATACGCTCCTCGAGGCGGCGGCCGAGGACCCGGACAAGGCGGGCAAGACCTATGGCCAGCGCGCCGGCGAGGGCAATCCTTGGACCTACGAAATCAAAGGGCAGGGCAAGGTCGTCGCCACGGACTTCGCCTCGCGCCACGGAATCGTCACGGTCGAGACGCAGACGAAGACCGGGGCGCGCAGGGTCGATTTGCAGGTTGGACCGGTCATATTCGGAACCGCCTTGCGCGACGCGCTGCCCTTCATCCATTTCGGCGATTTCGTCAATCAAATCCAATATGCGCAAGTCTCGCGCGCGCTCAATGACAGGGCGGTGAAAAACGTCAGAGAGTCCTTCGATTTGAAAGACGCCGTCGGCAAGACGATCGTCTTTTACGCCGCGGCTGTCTTGAGCGGAGGAGGCGATGCGATCACCGCGACGCCTGTCCTCGTCGAAGCGGCGAAAGGGGAGAAGACGTGACCGCCGCGGCGAGGCTCGAGGACGAGGTCATCCTGAAGGCCGAAGGCGTCGGCAAGGTTTTTCCCGGCACGGTCGCGTTGCAGGAGGTCGATTTCGAAGTCCGGCGCGGCGCGGTCAATGTCCTGGTCGGCGAGAACGGCGCCGGCAAATCGACCTTGATGAAAATCCTCGCCGGAGCGGTCGAGCCAAGCGCCGGCCGGCTGCTCTTGCGCGGCAAGCCCGTCCGGTTTCAGTCGGTGCGCGACGCCGCTCGCCACGGCATCGGCATCATCTATCAGGAGCTCAACCTCTGCCCGAATTTGAGCGTCGCCGAAAATCTGAGCCTGGTCGACCCGCCGACGCGCTTCGGCTTCGACATCGACCGTTCTCGCCAAATTGAAAATGCGCGCGCGCTCCTGGCCCGGCTCGAGCACCCGATCGATCCCAATCAGCTCGTGGACGATCTGCGGATCGGTCAGCAGCAGATCGTCGAAATCGCCAAGGCGCTCGCCGCCGACATGGACGTTCTGATCATGGACGAGCCGACCTCGGCGCTGAGCGCGGCCGAAGTCGAAATCCTGTTTCGGGTCGTCCGCGACCTGAAGGCGCATGGCGTCGCCATCATCTACATCTCTCACCGGCTCGAAGAGATCATGCGCATCGGCGATTACATCACCGTCTTGCGTGACGGACGCCGCCAGGCCGATGCGCTGGTCAAGGATGTTTCGGTGGAGTGGATCATCGAGAAGATGGTCGGACCGAGCGGCCTCGCGCCGCAGGGCCAGGGCAAACGTTCCGGTCGACAGGTCCTGGCGGTCCGCAATCTCTCGCTGCCTCGCGCAGCGGGCGGCTTTTTCGTCGACCATGTCAGCCTCTCGGTCGAAGCCGGCGAAATTGTCTGTCTCTATGGCTTGCTCGGCGCCGGACGCTCCGAACTGTTCGAATGCCTGATGGGTCTGCAATTGCAAGCGCTCGGCGAAGTCGCGGTGCGCGGTCGCAATCTCGCCGGCGCGTCCATCGCCAGCCGGATCAGCCAGGGCCTCGTCCTCGTGCCGGAAGATAGGCAGCGCGACGGCTTGGTCCAAACCCTCTCGGTGCGCGCCAATCTGACCTTGGCGAGTCTGCGCCGCTTCGCGCGTTTCTTCTCGCTCAACACGGCGCGCGAGGACGCGGAGGCCCGCGCCATGATCCAGCGCATGACGATCAAAGTCTCCTCGCCCGAAATCGAAGTGACCGCCCTGAGCGGCGGCAATCAGCAGAAAGTCGTCATTGGCAAGAGCTTAATGACGGGGCCTTCCGTCATCCTGCTCGACGAGCCGACTCGCGGCGTCGATGTCGGCGCCAAGGCGGAGATTTTCCGGGTCATGCGCCGGCTCGCGGACGAGGGATTGGGGATCGTCTTTTCGACATCCGATCTCAAAGAGGCGCTGGGCTATGCCGACCGAATCCTCGTCATGTCGCGCGGCCAAATCACCGGCGAATTCTCCCGCGCCGAGGCGACCGAAGCGGCGTTGATCGAGGCCTCGACCGCGGCCCTTGCGAATGAAGAAAGACAGGCGCCATGACGAGCGAAGTCCTGCCCGGGACCAAAGCCAATCCGGCCAAGCGGCAGAAGCGGCCGCTGGCGCTTCTGCTGATGAGCTTTCGCACGTTCATCGCGTTGATCGTCGTCTTCGTTTTCTTCAGCGTCACGACGCCGAACTTTCTCGATGTCCCGACCCTGGTCATCGTCGCCAAGCATGTCGCGGTGAACGCCATCCTCGCGATCGGCATGACGTTCGTCATCCTGACCGCCGGCATTGACCTTTCCGTCGGCTCGATCGTCGGCGTCTCCGGCATGATCGCCGGCGCGCTGTTGACGCGCGGAATTCCGGTGAACATTTTCGACATCACGATTTTTCCGAACGTCGTTGAGACGATCCTGATCACTCTGGCGGTCGGCGCCGGGATCGGCCTGGTCAACGGGCTGCTGATCACCCGGCTCAACGTCGCCCCCTTCATCGCGACGCTCGGCACGCTTTACATTGCCCGCGGCGCGGCTTTGCTGATCTCCGACGGCGCGACCTTCTCGAACCTCGTCGGCGACCCGCGCTTCGACAATACCGGCTTTCCGTTCCTCGGCTCCGGCGCGTTGGCGGGAATCCCGGTGTCGATCGTCGCGCTCGCAATATTCGCCGCCGTCGCCGCCTATGTCGCGGCGCGGACGCCGTTCGGGCGGCATGTCTATGCGGTGGGCGGCAACGAGCGCGCGGCGGCGCTTTCCGGCGTGCGCGTCAATCTCGTCAAAGTCTGCGCCTACATGATTTCCGGCTTCTGCGCCGCTTTCGCCGGCCTCGTCATCGCCTCCGAACTGGTGGCGGCCCATCCGGCCTCGGGCGAGACGTTCGAGCTCAACGCCATCGCCGCCGCCGTTCTTGGCGGGACCTCGCTATCGGGCGGCCGCGGCACGATCGCCGGCACCTTGGTCGGCGCCTTCGTGATCGGCGTGCTCTCCGACGGTCTTGTCATGCTCGGCGTCAGTTCGTTTTGGCAGATGGTGATCAAAGGCCTGGTCATTATCGCCGCGGTCGTCCTCGACCAGATGCAGCGCCGCATGTACCGCCGCTTCGCGCTGCAGGCGCAGCTTGGCTGACCGCATGCGTCATGGCGAGGAGCGAAGCGACGGAGCCCTTCGGCCGGAGGAGAGCGCGGCGCCCTGTGAGTGGATTGCTTCGCTTCGCTCGCAATGACGCGGTCCTACAACCGTAAGCGCCGCGCGTCAGTTTTAGGCCGCAGGCGGATTGCAGATCTCTTTGACCGACTTGAGCACGGATTCAGGGGAGAAGACCCGGTCGAGCCATCCGTCCTTGAAGATAACCGGCTTCGCCTGCGCGATCGCCTGCAGCGCGCCGTCGGAAAACCGCCCCTCCGGGAAAACGCCGAAGGCGATGGCGAGCTCGATGTTGAGATGGCCGATGATGAAATCGACCGCCGCCTGCTTGGGGACGCCGCGGCGCACCGCCTCGTCAGTCGCTTCGCGCAGCGCCAGCGCAAAAGTCGCGCCAACCGTCTCGGATAGCGCCGGCTCGAGGATCGCGAGCTGCTCCACCGTGCAACGGTGCGCCCTCATCACCGGCTTGTAGATCTGGCGGGCGATCTCCTCGCATTCGGCGTAATGCGCTTCGGGCCCTTGCATGAGCGCGCAGACAATGTGCTGCTTCGCATGGACGCCGCCGAAATAGTCCGCCTTCGCCTTGGGATCGACTTCGTCATTGAAGATGGGCGGGTGACAGGGATGGGTGACGAAATAAGTGATGTCCGCGCGCTCCGGCAGCTCGCCGGCATGCGGCGCCGCGGCGTCGAGCATGATGACTTTCGCGCCCGGTCGCAAATCGGCGACAAAGGTCTTCAGAATTTTGCCGATCAGCCGATCGGGCACGGCCATGACGACCGCGTCGGCCGACGAGATCGCCTGGCCTTGCTCCATGCATTCGACGCCCATGGACTGTTTGAGGCGCGCCCGCGCCTCCTCCGAGACTTCGACGTGGTCCACGTCGAAACGCGAGCCCTTGAGATTGGCCGAGAGGCGCAGGCCCATCTTTCCGCCGGCGCCCATCAATGCGATCTTTGTCACGTCGTTCTCCATTCATTGATCGCGCGGCCCGCGCGAACCGATCCAAAAAAATCCGGCGCGCCCATTTGGCCGCCCTTGAGCGCGATCTCGAAGCCGTCGAGTCCAGACTCGGCGGAGAAAACCCGGCATAGCGGCGATCCCGGCGCGAGCGGCGCAATCGCTTCGAGCGCATAGCCGCCCAGGGCGCCCATCGCGAAGCCGGATGTGTCGCCGCCCGAAATCGCGCCGCGCGTCAACCGCGCCTCGCGCGCGACCCGCCCGACGATTTCGCCGAGTCCGGAGCCAATTCTGGCGCTGATCGCCGCCGGTTCCAGCCGGGCCGATGACAATTTCTCGCGCAACGACGCAATTGTGGGATCGTGCGGCCCACGGGCGGTCGCAACGAGCGGCGATCGGCCGCGCGACAGCGCCGCGCGCGCGCCGTCGACGGCGGCCTCGACCGCAGCGCGCCAATCCCGTTCGTCGAAAGCTGCGACCGCGTCGAGCGCGACCACCTCGAACCCATTGGCTTCCGCCCATTCGATCTGGGCGGCCGTCGCGGCGGAAGTCGAGCCGGACGCGACCACGACTTGCTTTATCTCACGCGTTTGTACGCGCGGAGCGAAAGCGGGGAGCGCGTCGGACGCGCGCCAATGCGCGATCAGCGCGTATTCGAGTCCTTGCGAGCCGATCGCGAAGAGCCCGGCGCCGCGGTTCTCCCAGATCAGCGCGCCGACCCAGCGCAGCGTCTCGTCGTCGACGACATCGAGCGAAATGGTCGACCTTCCCGCGCGGCATTCCTCTTCGAAACGCCGGCGCCCTGATCCGTCTTTCATCGCGGCGAAATCAATCAGGCCGATCGGCTGCGTCGTCTGTTCGGCGATGTGCAGCCTCACGTCCGCCTCATGCATGGGCGTAACCGGGTGGCGCTGCATCGCCGGATGCCGGTCCAGGCGATAGACGGCGTCCGCATGCGCGGCGAACAAATTGCCGAACGCCTGGTACCGGCCGATCGCCGGCGCGGCGACGACCAGCGGGCGCCATTGCGCCGCGCCGGGACGCGCGCCGAAAATCGGCGCGCCGATGTCGATGGCGCGGCCGATCGAGCCGATGGTGGGCGATGAATCGAGCGTCGAGCAGATTTTATAATGCGTCACCGGCGCGCCGAGCGCGGCGAGCGCCGCGAAAGCTTTTGGCAATTCGGCGTCCATCCAACTCGGCGGCTGCGCGCGCGCGACGCTGGCGACGCCGATGGCGCGATAGCCGGAGAATCGCTCGATCTGCTCGGCAGTGGGCGGCTTGACGAACATCACCGAGGGCAACCCGGCGAAGGTCATCACCTCCATCACGGCCGAAGAGCCGGTGAAGTCGTCGCCGTAAAAGGCCAGCAGCAGGCCGGCGGGCAGTTCGGACGCCTCGCTCACGCCGAACGCATCCTCAGCGCGGCGGCGAGGGCCGGATGGCTCGCAGCGTAGCTTTCCGCAGGAATTCCCGCCATCGCCGCTTCCCAGGCTTCTCTGAGCGCGCGAACGCCTTCGCTGGGGCCGCCGGGATGGGCCATGATGCCGCCGCCTGCGGCGAAGATCAGGTCCGTCGATCCGAGCGCGGCGAACGTGCCGGCCGCCTGCTTCGCCGATTGGCCGGATGAGAAGACCGGCATGGTCAGGCAAGGCTTGTCGGCGAAGATCGGCGTCAGGCAGGCGCGGGCGGATTGGATGACGCTCTCGTCGGATTCGCTGAACTTATTGGCGAGGCCGTTGACATGCATATGGTCCGCGCCGGCGAGCCGCCAGATCTTTTGCCAGGCCACATAGGACCAGCCGAGCGCCGGATGGCGAGACAAATAACCCCAGCCGTTGCGATGGGCGTGGATCGGCAGCCTCGAATGGCGTCCGAGCGCGATCATGCCGGCGACGCCGACCGAATTGAGGCTCGCCATCACGCAAGTCCCGCCAAGGCTTTCGACGAGATCATGGCGCCGCCGCATCTCGTCGATCTCGCCGGTTATGTTGAAAGCGTACATCGCCTTGCGGCCGGTTCGGTCGGCGCGCCGGTTGATCACGCGCATCACCGCCGCTGCGCGCTGCGCGAGGGGACAATCCGGCCCATCCGATTGCAGCTCGTCGTCCTTGATGAAATCGATGTCGGCTTGGCAAAGCCTGTCGACGAGATCCGCGGTCTGCTCCGGCGTGAGGCCGATCGAAGGTTTGATGATCGTGCCGATCAATGGCCGTCGCTCGACCCCGGCGAGCTTTCGGGTTCCGTCAATGGCGAATTTCGGTCCAGGATAGGCGGCGGCGAAAGCGTCGGGCAGACGAATATCGAGAATCCGCAGGCCGGAAAATTGCTTCAGCTCGAAGAGATTGCCGGCGACGGTCGCCATCAGATTGGGCAGCGACGGACCGATATTGGCGAGCGGCCAGGACAAAGTCGCGCGGGCCGTGACCCGCTTCGCGTCGACGGACGGCGCGCCGGATCCTGGTAGACTCGGCGATTCCGCCGGGCCGAGAATTTCGAGCTTTTCGACCCGCGCGGCGGAGCGCGCCTTGAGCTCGGGCGTCTCGCCGGGGACTGGGACGAAGGTTCCCGACGATTGCTCGCCCGCCATCGCCTCGACGGCTTGGCGGGGATCGTACGCAGTTTCGATGAAATAATGGGCTTCGATGCGCTCGACGCTCATCTTGGGCCTCCTGCGAGCTCGGCGAAATCGAGAAATGCGACGGCGTAGGGCGGCAACGCGATCTTGGCTTGAACGGGGCGCAAGGCGCGCTCGACCCAATCCGGATCGCCGGCCGCCGCTTTGACCCGCGACGCGTCGAGCACGGCGCCGCGGCCGCCCAGCGGGCAGGCGATGGTCCTCGAGTCGGGCGTTCCGTTGGCGAGCAGGACGATCGCGCCAGTTCCGCGCTCGGCGGCGACCGCGTGAATGCGCTTGTCGCCGGTGATCGGATGGAGACGCGAGCGGCCTTGCATGTCCGCCAACCAAGCCAGAACATGAAAGCTCGGGGCGAGGCGTCCGGCGTCGTCGAGCACCGCGGAAGGGCCGCCGGCGCTTGCGAGCGTCAGCAATTCGATTCCGGCGCGCTCGCTGGCGGCGGCGACGCCGACGAGCCAAGCCGCGCCGAACAGCGCTTGCGCCCGTGGATCTTGCGCGCTCATGGTGCGGCGGCGCCGCTCCAAATTCGGAGACAGCGCGGCGCCGTAGGGATTGCCGCGCATGGCGATCGAGACGAGGCCGAGCCGATACGATTTGCCCGGAGCGATCCTGGTCGCGCTGCGGAAAATGTCGGGCAGGGCCTCGAGCGTCTGAAACACCGATTCGTCGTCAGCCGCATGGACCGTGGCGCTCGAGCCATGCGTCAAATAGTCGATCTCGGACGCGTCCGGTCGGCAGCGGTTAAGCTCGGTGAAATTGGTCAGAACGCCGCCGCCGATCCGCGCCGATGGAAATGCGCTCCGAGCGACGCGGAACGCGTCGGCGGGAGCGGCGCCTTTTGGCCATGGCCCGCCGGGCTGGTAGCTCTTGAGATATGCCGCCGGCAGCGCGATCACATGGTCGGGGGCGACGCCGAGCCGAGCGAGCGCAGCGGCGGCCCCTTCCAATTGACGGGCGAGTTCGCCCCTTTCGTCGGCGACGATGAGTTCGAGATCGAAACGAGATCTTACCGATTCGAGGCGCCGCAAGGCGAACTTATCGCGAAGGTCTAAGCGAAGGAGGCGGCAGAGCCCGTCCAACGGCCACGGCAATGGCCTTTCCGCCCAGTCCGAATCCATGGCGACGGCCAGTTCTGGGACTTTCTCGGCGGTCGTCGAGCGCTCGAGGCGCAGCGCCGGGGCCGCCGCGGCCGAGGCGGCATTTGCAACCTCGCCAGAGAAGGCGAGCCGCAATTCCTGTTCGATGACGTCGCCCGACCTGACTGGAAAAGCGTCCGGGAATGTCGCGGTGCGAACGTACGACTTATAGGACGCGTCGGACCAGTTTCGCTGGTCCTCCATTTCGAAAGCGGCGCCCATCATTTCGATGGCGACGGATGCGCCGCGAACAGCGTAGCTCATCGCCACGAAATCGGCGACGGGCTGCGACGGCGAAATATCGGCGGGAAATGTCGCGTTGAAGGTTTCTCCGCTTGGCCGTCGCAACGTCATAGGGCAGCCGGCCAGCTCGGAAATCGGATGAAGCAGCGTGAACCCGGCGCGGCAGAGCCGAGCATCACGCTTGACCTCGATGCGCAGCGAGAACGTCGCCCGACCGCCGGCTTCTATGCTCAGCTCGAAACGGCCGGCAAAGCTTGCGTCATGCGTTTCGAATTCGCGCGTCCATCGGACAGGGTCGGATTGCGGAAACCGCGCGCTGATCGTGCGCGTCGGCAGCGTGGCCCAGTTCTCGTCGCGGATCGGATAGTCGATCGCCCGGACAAGCTCCACGCCTCGCCAGGCGAGCTCTCGGATCGCGGTCTCGCCGAGGCGAAACGAAAGCGGGCCGCAGGCATGCGCGAGAAGAGCCTCGGGAGGCTCCGACGTCCCAAAAAGTTCTTCGAGGTCGCTGTCCACTGCCGCTAAAACGCCTTCAAGCCCATACTGAGTATACCAGTTAGCGGAGGCGAGCAACCCTGCGGCGTTCGTCGCAATCTGAAGCTCAGGGTCTGAAATGGTCCTGATGGTAAAGCTTGTTGGCGCGGTTGAGATGATCAGCGGTCAGTCGCGCCGCCTCGGCCGGATCGCCGCGTTCGATCGCCTCGAGAATTTGCCGATGCTCGCTCAGCGTCAATTGCTCGAAGCCCGGCTTGCGGACAAGATCGATATGAAATTGCGCCAGCCAGGCGAACAAAGCCTGGCTCAGATTGGCGAAGATCGGATTGCCGCTGACGACGGCGATGCGATGGTGAAAGCGGCCGTCGGCCTGAAGGAAAGCGTTGGAATCGAGCCGGGCGCGCTCCTGCTCGGCGAGGATCGCGCGGAGCTCGGCGAGATCGGCCGGCGTGCGTTTACGGGCGGCGATCTCCGACATGTTCTTCTCGAACGTGGCGCGAGCCTCCTTGAGATGGTCGAGCGTAGCCGGCGAATTCATCAGCACATGCCGCATCGTCTCGCTCATGCTGCTCATCATCCGCTCGAATGACGGCGCAGCGACGCGCGGCCTTTCGCCGTGATTGATCTCGATCAGCCCCATGCGTTTGAGATTCTGCATGGCCTCGCGGATCGAGGGACGCCCCACCGCGTAGGTCTGCATCAGCTCCCGCTCGGAGGGCAGGGGATCTCCGGGGCGAAGATTTTCCGCCTGGATGATCGCCAACAGCCGGTTCTGCACGAGATCGGCGAGTTTCGGCCGGACGATCGGATTTTGATTGCTCAGAGACGAGCTCCTCGAATTGGCGCGCGACGGGCGTCCGGGCGCGAGATTTGGTCGCCGCGCCGGGCGGCCCGCCAGCTTTCCAATCCCAGCCGCGATTTTCAACCGGGCGCTTGCCAATTTCATAACTGGTATACTATGTATACATCTCGCGTTCAAGCGGCCAAGCGCCTTGCCCAACGCGCAAACCCAAGGGAGGAGCCCGATGAAACCATCTGTCGCCTTGTTCGCCGCCGCGGCGCTAGTTGGCGCTGTCGCGTCCGCTCAAGCCAGTCCGCAGGCGCCCGTCGTCGCCTTGTCCAACGCCTATTACGGCAACACTTGGCGCCATCAGATGGTCGAGGCGTTCGAGGCCGCGGCCAAGCAAGCCAAGAGCGAAGGCAAGATCGCCGAGTACATCGTCATGAACGGCGACGGCTCGGTGGCGCAGCAGAACAGCCAAATCGCCGAGTTGATTCTCAAGAAAATCGATGTGCTGCTCGTCGACGCCGCGTCGGAAACGGCGGTGAACGGCGTCATCGAGAAGGCCTGCAAGGCCGGGATCATCGTCATCTCCTTCGATTCGATCGCCAACGCGCCGTGCAATTACCAGCTCAATTTCGACTTCAAGGGCTACAAGGCGGAACAGGCCGAAGCCGTGATCAAGATGCTGCACGGCAAAGGCAACGTGATCCAGGTACGCGGGGTGAAGGGATCGGCGCCCGACAATGATATGTACAACGCTCAAGTCTCGGTTCTGAAGAAATATCCGGACGTCAAGGTGGTCGCGACCGTCTATGGGCAAGCGACCGCCTCGGTCGCGCAGGCGGCGATCGCCAACGTTTTGCCGAGCCTGCCGCATGTCGACGCCGTGCTCGCGCAGGGCGGCAGCGACGATGTCGGCATCGCCCAAGCCTTCACGCAATATGACGGCGAATACACGAACCACATGCCGATCATCGAGGGCGGCGGCGGCACCGATTTCATCAAATGGTGGGCGGAAGAGAACAAGAAGAACGGCTATCAGACGATCTCGATGAATACGACGCCGGGAATCGGCGGCGCGGCGTTGTGGCTCGGCGTCTCCTTGCTCGAAGGGGCGAAAGCGCCCAAAATGATGATCATGCCGGTCGCGACGGTCGATGCGAGCAATCTTGCCGAATATGCGAAGCTGCCTGGCGGCCAGATCATCAGCCCGACCTATTCGCTCGATTGGGTCAAGCAGCATCTGCTCGCCAAGTAGCTCCTCGTCGCGACCTAGGACGTCCGGGCGCTGGTTCGATCAGCGTCCGGCGACCTTTTGAGGAGATCATGGTGTCCGATCGCCGCATCGTTTCCCGGACGGCCGACGAAGCGAGCGAGCTCGCGCCTCTGGCGTGCCTGGTCGAGCTCAAGGACATCACCAAAGCGTTCGGGCCGACCTTGGCCAACGCGAACATCGATTTTGCCGTCAATCGATCCGACGTGATCGGGTTGGTCGGCGGCAACGGCGCCGGCAAGTCGACGCTGATGCGCATTCTCTGCGGCATCACGCCGCCGACGGTCGGCCGGATCGCATTCGACGGCGTCGAGGAGCCATTCGCGGCCTATGATACGGGCGCGGCGCAGCGGCGGGGCGTCCGCATGGTGCACCAGGAACTCTCTTTGTGCGCCAACCTTTCAGTCGCCGAAAATTTCTTCATTGAAGCGCCGGAGCACGCTCGTACTCGGCCAGGTTGGCGGCGGATCTATCGCGCCGCCGCTCGAGCCGCGCTCGACGCGGTCTTTCCCGGCAATGGGATCGACGTCGATTCGATCGTCGACCGCCTCTCGATCGGGGAGCGGCAGATGGTCGAGATCGCTCGCGCGACGGCGACGCCAAGCGTTCGCCTGATCGTGCTCGACGAGCCGACCTCGTCGCTCGACATGGAGCGGTCGCGGCAGCTCCGCGACTATATTCGTACGCGCTCTCGGTCGGGCCTCTCCTTCATCTTCATCAGCCATAAGCTCCAGGAAATCGTCGACGTTGCTTCGCGCGTCGTCGTCCTGCGCAACGGCCGGGTCGCGTGGCAGGGCGCGGTCGCGCAATCCTCGGTCAGCCGGTTGGTCGAATTGATGGGCGGCGACGCCGGGGCGGCGCACCATCGCTTCGAGCGAGCGGCGAGCGCGGAGGAAGAAGTCGCCCGCATCGGCGGCCGTTTCGTCGTCGGACCTGAGATCAGCCTGCGCCGCGGCGAAATCATCGGCTTGGCCGGGCTCGAGGGCCACGGTCAGAAGGACCTGCTGCGCGCCATCTTCGAGAGCGCCCCCAAGGCGCGCGACGGCGTGAGCCGGCTGGAGGCCGCGAGCTACGTCTCAGGCGACCGGCAGAAAGAGGGCGTGTTTCCGCTATGGAGCGTGCTCGCCAATATTGCGATTGGCCGCGTCGCCCGGCGGAGCGCGCTCGGATTCGTTCTGGACAAGAACGAGGCGATCGCGGCGACGCCGTCCGCGCAAAGGCTTCGCCTGGACGCCGAGCGCTTCCGCTCCCGCATTCTCGAATTGAGCGGCGGCAATCAACAAAAGGTCCTGCTGTCTCGCGCGGTGGCCGCGGATACGCCGATCATTCTGTTAGACGATCCGACCCGCGGCGTGGATATTGCGACGAAGCAGGACTTCTACCGCCTGTGCGGCGAATTGGCGCGCGAAGGGCGCACCCTGATCTGGCATACGACGGAAGACGCCGAGCTCCTCGCCTGCAATCGGGTGCTGGTCCTCGCCAATGGCCGGATCGTTCGCGAGTTGAGCGGTCCAAGCCTCACGGAAGAAGCGATCGTCGCCGCGTCTTTTTCTCACCTCGGCGCGGCGCGCGAGCAACGCGGCGGGCCCCAGCGCAAAGGCCAATCGCAATCTTTGCGTCGCCTCGTCGACGCCGCGCCGTTCATCGGTCTGGCGCTCGTCCTGGCGATCATGACCGTGGCGAATCCGTCGGTCGCGTCCGTGTTCGGCGTCGACCTGCTGTTGATGCCGGCGCTCTCGCTCGTGCTGGTGACCGAAGCGCAGATGTTCGTCGTCGGCGGCAGCGAGATCGATCTTGGCGTCGGCGCTTTCGCCGGGCTGATCAGCGTCTTGAGCGCGACTTGGCTCTATGATCGGCCCTGGGCGGGCGCGGCAGCGATCATCGCTGCGCTGATCGCCTACGCCTCGATCGGCGCGATCATCCAGCTCCGCAAGATTCCCGCCATCGTGGTGACGCTGGGCGCCTCGTTCATTTGGGCCGGGATCGGCTACTCGATTCAACCGACCCCGGGCGGCGCCAGTCCCGATTGGCTGACCGCTTTGACCAATTGGTCGCTCGGCGCCGACGTCCCGACCTCGGTCGTCCTCATCGCTGTCGCCGCCTCTATCGGCGTCCTTCTCGACCGTGCGCCGCTCGGCGTGGCGCTCCGCGGCTTCGGCGGCAATCCGGCGGCGATGGCGGCCTCAGGCTGGCCGCCGCTGCGCTTCGCCCTCATCCGCTACTTCATCGCCGGCCTTTTTTCTGCTGCGGCCGGTCTGTCGCTCACCGCGATCAACGCCTCCAGCGACATCAATTCCGGCAATTCGTACACGCTGCTCAGCGTCGCCGCCGTCGTGATGGGCGGTTGCGCGCTCGCCGGCGGAATCGTCTCGCCAGTCGGCGCGGTCATCGGCGCGGTGACGCTGGCGCTGATCGGCGCTCTGCTGGGCGCGCTCGGGGTGAGCAGCGACTTCAACGCCGCGGCCCAAGGGCTCGTGCTGATCGCCCTGCTGGCGATGCGTTCGGTCGCCGACCGCCGGAACGAGACATGATCGCGCCGCGAAGCGTGTCCGATTGGGCGCAGGGCAACCGTTGGATCTGGTCGGCCCTGGCGGTGCTGATCTCCTGGGCCCTTCTCTCGGCGGTCACCGATCGGTTCAGCATCGCCTCATTGTCAGGAATTCTCCTTTCGGCGTCTTTTCTTACCGTGGTCGGCGTCGGCCAAATGTTCGTCGTGGCGGCGGGCCGCGGCAATATCGACTTGTCCATCGCCTCTGTCGTGACCCTCAGCGCCTATGTCGCGCTTTTGACGGTGAGGGGCCAAGACGCGAATCTCGGCTGGGGCGTACTGGCCGCATTGGGTCTGGGCCTCGCCGTCGGCGCGTTCAACGCCGCCCTGGTCGTCGGCTTGCGGGTGCCGGCGATAATCGCGACCTTGGCGACCGGTTATGTGCTCGCGACCGCCACCTTGCTGAGCAATCGCGCGATTCATGGTTTCGCCGTAAGTCCCGCCTTGAAGGAGATCGCCGCGGGCCGCGTCTTCGGCGCGCCGATTATGATGTTGCTTTGCCTCGCGCTTGTCGCCGCGAGCGAGTTGGTCCTGCGCTTCACCGCGTTCGGAAAAACTCTGAGCGCGGTCGGGCAGAATCATGTTGCGGCCCGCCTCGCCGGGATTCGCGTCTCCCGGGTCGTCGTCGCGACCTTCGTCATTTCCTCGGTGCTGGCGTCCTTGATGGGCCTCGTCCTCGGCGCCTATGTCGGAGGCGCTTTCCTGGAAATGGGCCAGGCCTATTTTCTTCAGTCGGTCGCGGCGGTCGTGGTCGGCGGCACGCTGATTTTCGGCGGATATGCGACCGCGATCGGCGTCTTCTGCGCCAGCGTCCTCCTGATCTTGATCGTCACGCTGATGCAGATCATGCAATTGCCCCCAGGTTCGCAGGACATGGTGCAGGGCGTCGTGGTGATCGTCGTGCTCGCCCTCGCCGGCCGCGAAGCGCTGCAGAGAAGAGCGAGCCGCGCCCAGGCGGAAGGGCCGGCGGAGGGCCGCGACGCCGGTTGACGGCCGGCGGGACGCCGGCTCGAACCGGCATTCGCCGCGCCTCGGTTTTAGACTAGCCGCCAGTCGGCCAGCCGCGGCGCGTGGCGTAGTCGGTCATGCTGAGCCCATAGAGGAAGAGCAGCCAGAAGAAGCCGGCGCCGGCGAATACCCATTTGAGCGACGGCGGACCCTTCAGCCGCATGAACAGGAGAAAGACGATCAACGCCTGGCATGCGGCGACGCCGAACTCGACGATCGGCGCCCAGACGTCGAGGCGTTGAAAGGCGCTGAATACGCTCAGCCCGGCAAGGATCAGGAGAACCAGCCAGGCGATGATGAAAGGGAGGGACTTCGCCTCTTTTGCCTCGACGTTCATAGTCGTCCCGCCAAATAGATCGTTGGGAAAAGGAATATCCACACCGTGTCGACGAAGCTCCAGTACAATCCGACCACTTCGATCGGGGCGTAATAGGCGGCGGTGACCCGCCTTTGGCGGAGACGCCAGAAGACATAGAGCAAAAGCCCGAGCCCGGTCGTGACGTGGATCGCGTGGAGGCCGGTCGCCACGAAGTAATAGATCCAGAACAATTCGCTGGCCGGCGGCTCCCCGGGCTTGAGCGTGAAGTTCACCGCCGGCACAACCTTGTCGGAATAATCGGCGGCATATTCGTAGCCTTTGACGCCGAGAAAGCAAAAGCCGAGAACGATCGTCGCCAGCAGCAAGGCCATCGCGGCGCCGCGGCGGCCTTGCGCCGCCGCGTTGATCGCCAGAACCATCGTCAGACTGCTGGTCAGCAACAAGGCGAGATTGACGCTGCCGCACCAGAGGACCGTATCTTCAGAAGCGTGGGCGATCGCCTCCGGATAGGAGATACGGTAGAGATAGTAGGTGAAGATGAGCGCGCCGAAAAATAAGGTTTCGGTCGCAAGAAAGACCCACATGCCGAGTTGCGCGGCCTCGCCTTGTTGGTGAAGCGTCGCATATTGCGTCTCGGGCCGGATTGTGGCGCTAGGCATGAGAAACGCCGTCCTGAGTCGTGTAGCGATCGCTCTCGGGATCGTACGAGTAAGGTCCGATGAGCACTGTCGGCGTGTGCTCGAAATTGTCCTTCGGCGGCGGCGACGGCGTCAGCCATTCGAGACCGGTCGCTCGCCAGGGATTGGGGTCGGCCCGCTTGCCGTAGAAAAGCGACCAGCCGAGATAGAAGAGGGGCAATGCATAAGCGACGGCCAGAATCGAGGCGCCGGCGGAAGAGAGGAGGTTCCACGACTGCCATTCCGCCGGATAGGTGTAATAGCGTCGGGGCATGCCGAGATTGCCAAGAATGTATTGTGGAAAAAACGTCAGATTGAATCCGGCGAAAGCGAGGATCGCAGCGAAGCGAGCCCAAGCTTCCGGGTAATGGCGGCCGGTCATTTTCGGCCACCAGAAATGCACGCCGCCGAAAAAGGCGCTGACGGTCGCTCCGACCATGATGTAGTGGAAATGCGCGATGACGAAATAGGTGTCGTGCACGGGCACGTCGACGCCGAGCGTTGCGAGCATCAGGCCGGTCACGCCGCCGATCGTGAACAACAGGACGAAGCCCAGGGCGTAGAGCATGGGCGCGTCGAAGATGATCGCGCCTTTATGCAGGCTGACGGTCCAATTGAACACCTTGATCGCCGAGGGCACGGCGACGAAGAAAGTCGTCAACGAGAACAAGATCGCGGAATAGATCGAGATTCCCGCGACGAACATATGGTGCGCCCAGACGAAGAAGCTCAGGATGGCGATCGCCATCATCGCGATCGTCATGCCCGAATAGCCGAAAATGGGACGGCGCGCGTAGCAGGCGATGAGTTCGCTCACCAGGCCCATTGCCGGCAGGATCATGATGTAGACGGCAGGATGCGAGTAGAACCAGAACATGTGCTGCCAAAGGAGGGGATCGCCGCCGCGGAGCGGATCGAACATGCCGGTTCCGACGAAGCGCTCGACGGCCAGAAGCAGCGTGTCCATCGCCAGTACCGGCGTCGCCAGGAGCATGACGATGCTGACCGAGTAAATGCCCCAGATGAACAGCGGCAAGCGGTCCCAGGTCATCCCGGGCGCGCGCAGCCGATGGATCGTGACGACGAAATTGAGGCCGGTCATGATCGACGAGAAGCCGTTGACGAACACGGCGAGCGCCGCGGCGAAGACATAACCGTTCGAGAACGAGGTCGAATAGGGCGTATAGAAAGTCCAGCCCGTATCGACCCCGCCCATGATCAATGCGTAGAGAAGGACGAGGCCGGATAAATTGAAGACGTACCAGCTCATCAGGTTGATCCGGGGAAAGGCGAGATCGTGCGCGCCGATCATCAGTGGGATCAAGAAATTGCCGAGCGTGGTCGGGATCGACGGGATCAGGAAGAACCAGACCATGATGACCCCGTGCATGGTGAACATGCGGTTGTACATGGACGGCTGCAAAAGCCCGTTCGGCGTCGCCAGATGTAGTCGGATCAGCGTGGCGGCGAAGCCGCCGACGAAGAAAAAAGCGGTGATCGAAGCCAGGAACATGAGCGCGATGCGCTTGTGGTCCTTGGTCAGAAGCCAGGACGCGATCGTGTTCTCGTTGTCGAGATAGGTGGGTTCGGCCTCGGCCGCGATCATCGCCATGACGCGCTCCTATGGGCAAGCGATTGGATATAGGCGATCAACTTCATCAGATCGTCCTCGCCGATCTGGCCGGAAAAATTCGGCATGACCGGCGGGTAGCCGGCGACGGTGAAGGTGCGCGGCTCGAGGATGCAATCGCGCAGGTAAGCTTCGTCCGCGCGCCGCACCGATCCGTCCTGGAGATGAACCAAGCCGCCATAGAGGCCGTTCAGGCTCGGGGCATGAACCGTGCTGTTCGGCCCGTGGCAGCCGCTGCAGCCATATTGCCGGAACAAGGACTCGCCTTGTTCGGCCAGGGATTGGCCGACGCCCTGATCGGTCAGCCAGTGTTCATAATCGCTCGGCGTCATGACGGTCACTTCGCCCGTCATGGTCGCGTGCTGATCGCCGCAATATTGCGTGCATTCGAAGCGATAGACGCCCGGCTGGTCGGCCTTGAACCACAGCGTCTCGTTTGTTCCCGGCACGACGTCGTGCTTGATGCGGAAAGCGGGGATGAAGAAGCTGTGCACCACGTCCTGGGAAGCGAAAACCAGCCTGATCGTCTTGCCGGTCGGAACGTGGAGCGCGTTGATCTCGCGCTGGCCGCCGGGATGCTGGACCTTCCACATCCATTGCTTGCCGACGATGTAGATTTCGATGTCGCCGGGCGGCGACCGAAACAGCCAAGCATAGATGTCTGCCCCCCAGGCGAAGAGCGCGAGAAAGGCGATTAGGGTCGCGACCGTCCAACCGATCTCGATGCGCCACGTCTTCCGCATCAGATGGGCCCGCGACGCCTGGCTGCCGCGTCGGTAACGAACGCAGAACGTCACCATCATGCCGAAGACCGTCAGCACGATGAGCGTCGAGACGACGACCTCGGCGATGACCAGGTCGTCGACCACGATTCCCTGTTTGGAGCTGATCGGCGGCCAGAAGGGGAGCCACTGGTACATCTCGATCAACCGGCGAGCCGGCGTCGGATTGCGCCGAAAAGGACGATCAACCCGACGCCAGCGGCGAGATTGGCGAGGCCGAAGGCGACGAGAATGGGCGCGGTGTAGCGACCGAGCGCGGCGCCCTCGACACGACAAAGGAGAAAGAATCGTTTCAGCGGACCGTCCGCACGGCCGGCTGCGGCGTCTCGAAGATCGCCCTCGAGTTCGGCGGGCGACGGGGCGACGGCGAGCACGTAGCGGCCGACCCGCCCGTCCGACGCGGCGATGACGAAACCGGCCGGATGGACATACTGATCGAGCGCGGCGTCGTATCGATAGCGGAAGCCGATCGCCTCCGCGACTCGGCGCGAGCCTTCTCCCGATCCGGTCAGGAAATGCACACCAGAATCGCCTGCCCGGCCGTAAAGGGCGAGATATCTGGCCTTGGCCGCGCCGGCGTCGGCGGGCCTGTCGCGCGGATCGATGCTCAAGGCGACGAATTGATAGTCCCGGCCGGCTTCGAGCGGCAGCGCGCCCAGAGCAGTCATGACATGGGCGAGCGTCAACCCGCAGAGGGTCTTGCAGCGAAGATAGTCGAGGATGACCACGACGGGCTTGCCGTTGAAATACCGTCCCAGCGTGACCGCCTGGCCGCGTTCGTCGACGAAGCTTTCGGCGAGCGGCAATTGGGCCCCGGAGCGCGGATCGAAGGCGAGGTCGGAGAAGTCCTCGGCCCAAGCGCGGCGCTCGACCGCGCCGGCGGCGATCATCGAAACCAAGGCGAGGGCGAGAATAGCGGGTTTCATGGCTGCGCCTTCGGGAATCCGTCGAGCCCGCTTTTGACGACCTTTTGCATCGCCTGATCGATCGGGATGTGGACGACGCCTTTTTGCTTGTCGATCCAGTAATAGGTGTCGAGTTTCTTTTCCTTCTCGCCGCGCAACGCGGCGAGGTCCGCGGCCGGATCGATCTGAAGCTGCGGCGCCGGCGGCTCGATTGTCCGTTTGCGGCTGACGTCGCTCAGGCTGCGCGGATAGGCCCAGATCATCGTCCCGACAGCGGCCGCTAAGACGAGGAGGCTGCCGGCGGCGATCCATGCGATTGGGCGCAGCGGCCAGTCGGTGGGCTCGTACGCGGTCTCCGGATTGACAGCCCTCTGTTGATCGAACTCAGCCATGTCTGCGCGCCAATGTCGCAGTCGCCGCCGCGGACCATCGCGCCCGCAGGCCGGCGAAGAAGAGCAAGAGCATCAGCCCGCCAAGCGCGAGCATCGCCGCTACGTCGAGCCAGAATGGGCCGCCGGGAGAAAATTCCGGCAGGACCAGCCACCATTGATCGGCGACCCGGCTCGCCAAAATCGCCGCGCAAACCGCCGCGACCGCCGCGCGACTATGTTTGCCGGCCGTGGTCACGAATACGAAGAAAGGGACGACAAAGCCGAGCGCCAGACCGACAAACGCTGTCGGCAGCCATATTCCGGCGAAGCGCGGCAAATACCATTGGATTTCCGTCTTGAGATTCTCCTCCCAAATGATCAAGAACTGCATGAACTCGACATAGGCCCAGAAAATGGTCGTGCCGAGCAGAATGGCGGCGAGATCGGCCATGTGGCGGCGCTCGACGCCCGCGGCCGCCATCGCCAGAACGACCAGGGCGAGGCCGGCGTTGAACCAGCCGGCGGCGACGATCATCGGAAAAATCGAGGACCAGAACGCCGGTTCGAGCGACAAAATCCAGTCGATCGATGCGAAGCTCGCCGACAAAGCCAGGGCGATCAGCCCGATTGCGCTGATCCAAGATCGGGCCGGCGCGATCGGCGTCGCTGCGCCGCGCGGCGTCCACAAGGCGAACGCGGCGATAAGGCACCAGAGCGCGACGTCGATCGCATAGCGCAAATAGAAGGCCGCCGAATTCAGATAGAACGCGTTGTCGAGCTGGCGGCCGGGATCGACCCAATGATAGAGCGCATGGAGGCGGACGAAGGCGGGAATGCCGGCGAGCGCCGCGAGCGGCATCGTCGCGATCGCCGCATTGAGCGCCGGCCGTGCGCTCGCCATCCAATTCCCGCCGGTGAGATCGTGAACCAAGACAAGGGTGACGCCGCAGAGCGGCAGGCCAAGCCAAAACAAGTACGCGCAGAGCCAAGCGCGGCTGAACCCGTCGAGATCGACCGTCGCGCCCAGACCGCAGCCGACCGAGCCGACGGCGAACGCGGCGAGCGCGCCGAGATTCAAGCTTCGCCAATTCCAGTCGCCGCTCATTGCAACGTCCCCCGTTGGTCGGGCGGAACATCGTCGAGGCGACCGTCGGCGCTCGCCTGCAGCGCGCGGATGTAGGCGACGATCGCCCAGCGATCCGCCGGCGCGACGCGATCGGCGTAAGGAAACATCACGCCGTAGCCATTGGCGATCACGTCGTAGAAATGCTGCGCCGGGGCGTCGCGTAGACGCTGGATCGAATAGGAGGGCGGCCGCGGGAAGCCGCGATGGACGATCATGCCGTCGCCGTCGCCGATCAGGCTATGGCAGGGCGTGCAATAGATGTCGAAGCGCTCCTGGCCGCGCTTGAGCAGCGACATGGTCACAGGCGGCGGCGAGACGGGCTCTTCGTCGCGCGCGACGACGCCGTCTGGGGGCAAAGCCGGCCAATTCTTCGCTTGCTCCCCGTAGGGCAATTCGTAAGGCAGGCGCTTGCGCTGATTGGCCATGTTGTCGCAGGCGGCAAGAGCGATCGCCAAGGCGGAGAGAAGGATCGCCGACCGCACCGTCATGCGGCGGCCTCCTCGATCCGCTCGGCGCCGTGGGCCTCGAAAACCTGCCGGATCGACTCGCGCGCGACCTGACGCGTGCGGGCTTCGACGCGCAGGACGAAACGGTCGGCGGAGGCGCGGTCGAAAGCCTCAGAGTCGAGCCGGGGGTCGTAAAGGCGCGGCAGGCCGCACGCGAACCATAAGCCGAAAAAACCGGCGGCCACGGCGAACAATAAGGTGATTTCAAATGCGCCGACGGTGAAAGCCGGCCAGCTATTATGAGGCCGGCCGCCGACATTGAGCGGATAGTTGAGCCATTCGTCCCAATACTGAATGAAATAGCCGCAAGAAGCTCCAACCAAGGCGCCAGCCGCCATTGTCCAGGCCAATGGACCGCCGCGCCTGAGACGGAGCGTTTCGGCGAGTTGCTCGACGGGATAGGGCGTATAGGCTTCGATCGTCCTCAGGCCCAGCCCGCGCAACTGGCGCGCCGTCTCCACCATCGCCCGTGACGAAGCGAAGACGCCGATTATGGCGAAGGTATCGTTCTCCGTCATGGCGCGCCGTCCTTGGCGATGATTTCGCGCACTTCGGACATGGCGACAATCGGCACGATCCGCAGCAGGGCGAAGAACAAGGTCAGGAACAGGCCGATCGAGCCCGCCAATATCGCCCAATCCCACACGGTCGGATAATAGTCGCCCCAATAGGACGGCATGTAATTGCGGTGCAGGCTCGAAACGACGATGATGTAGCGTTCGAGCCACATGCCGACGATGATCCCGCCGGAAATCACAAACAATGCCGGCTTGCTGCGGCGCACCGCTGGAAACCACAACGCTTGCGGGACGACGATGTTGAGCGCGACCTTTCCCCAATAGGCCGGCGCCGTGAAGCCGAATATCCGCGAGGCGAACTCGGTGCGATCGGCGACGTTGGCGCCGTAGATCGGCCCCCAAGCCTCGAACAAATAGGCGTAGGCGAGCATGACGCTGCCGAGCAGGACCAACTTGCCGAGCGCGTTGATATGATAGTCGGTGATGACGCCTTCGAGACCATAGCCCCAGCGCACGAGGATCGTCAGCATGGCGACGAGCGCGGTGCCGGAAATGACCGCGCCGAAGAAGAAATAGGGCGGGAACTGGGTCGAGTGCCAACCTGGCGTGAGGCCGGCGGCGAAGTCGAGGCCGACGACGCTATGCACCGAGACGACCATCGGCGCCATGATCGCCGACATGATCCCGTACACGGTCTGGTGCTTGCGCCAATGTCGAGCCGAGCCGCGCCAACCCAAAGCGAGAACGCCATAGAACATTCTGCGCGCGCGCCCCTTCGCCACGTCGCGGACGGTGGCGAGGTCCGGCGCCAGCCCGACATAGTAGTACATGATCGACATCAAGATGTAGCAAAGCAGGCAGGTGAAGTCCCACCAGAGGGGACTGCGCACCTGCGGCCAGACGCCCATCACGGTGGAGTAGGGAAACAGCCAGTAGAACAGGCCGGGGCGGCCGAGATGGAGGATCGGCATGAGGCCGGCGCAAGCCGCAGCCGAGAGAAGCATGGTCTCGGCGATGCGATTGGTCGCCGCTCGCCACGGCGACCGGGTCAGATAGAACAGCGCCGAAATGATCGTGCCGCCGCTCGCCAGCGCGATCCACCAGACATATTCGGCGATCGCCAAGCCCCAGGCGACCGGTATGTTGACTCCCCAAATGCCGATGCCGGCGACGAACAGATTGACGACAGCGACGATGAGGACCAGCAGCAGCATCGAAGCGAAGCCGAAGCCGATCCACCACCAAAGCGGGGGACGCCGGCTCAGCAGGCGGCCGCTCACCGTCTCGCTCAAGGAGGTCAACGTCACGCCGGGCCGCACGATCGGCAGAGCGCCGGGATCGTCCGTGGCGAGGGTCATGTCGCGTCGCTCGGAATGCTCGGATTCGGATTGCGGATCATTGCGGCGTAGCTCGTTCGCGGCCGCGTGTTGAGTTCGTCGAGAAGCGTGTAATCGAGCGGCGAGGCCTTGCGTTTGGCGACGGCGCTGGCGCGGTCGTTCCGATCGCCGAAGACGATCGCCTGGGTCGGGCAGCTCTGCTGACAAGCCGTGACAACGTCGCCGTCGCGCAATTTGCGATTGTCGCGGTCGGCGTCGATCTCCGCGGCCCGGATGCGCTGGATGCAGTAAGTGCATTTCTCCATGACGCCGCGGCCGCGCACCGACACTTCGGGATTCCACGATTCAGGCGGCCGGTCAGTACGGTCGGAATAGCCGAAGAAATTGAAGCGCCGCACCTTGTAAGGGCAGTTGTTCGAGCAGAACCGCGTCCCGACGCAGCGGTTATAGACCATGAGGTTCAGCCCCTCGTGGTCGTGAACCGTCGCATGAACCGGGCACACGACCTCGCACGGCGCGTTCTCGCAATGCATGCAGGGCATCGGCTCAAACGCGACGTCGGGCGCGTCGGCGGAGCCGGAATAATACCTATCGATTCGCAGCCAATGCATGATCCGACGATCGAGGACCTGATCCTTGCCGACGATCGGCACATTGTTCTCGGCTTGACAAGCGACGACGCAGGCTTGGCACCCGATGCATGAGTTGAGATCGATGGCCATGGCCCAGGCTGCGCCCGGATAGTCGTAGCTTGGATAAAGGGATTCCTCGGTCGGCTTTTGCCGAAGAAAGTCTGGATGCTTCTGGAAGTCGGCGAGGGCGCCCTCGCGGATCAAGTCGCGCCCGGCGACGCGGTCGTGGCCTTGCACTGTCGCCAGCGGAACCCTTTCGCCGGTTTTGGCGACCGAGGTCGCGGCGGCGACCCACGGCGTCGCCGCCGCGCGCAGACGATATGCGTCGAAGCCTTGTCCGACGCTGAGGCCGCCGGCGCGCCGGCCGAAGCCGAGCGGCAGGGTCACGCAGTCCGGCGCGTGACCAGGCAGTACGAACGCGGGCGCCTTTAGCTTGCCGGCGCCGGCCGTAATTTCCAGCATGTCGCCCTCGACCACGTCCAAGCGCCGCGCGGTCGCGGGCGCGATCAGCGCGGCGTTGTCCCAGGTCAACCGGGTGAAGGCCCGCGGCGTTTCGAGCAGCCACGCGTTGTCGGCAAGGCGGCCGTCCCAAACGGCTTCGTCCGGCCGAAACAGGAGCTCGATCGCGGAGGTCTTGCGCGCCGGCGCGCCGACGCTCGCCGCGAGATTGACCTGCGTGGGCGCCGACACGGTTGCGGCGGCGCTGTTCGCGATGACGCCGACGCGCAACGATTCGCGCCAGAATTGCTCGAACTCGCCGCGATTTTCCTGTTGCGCCCTGGCGCGCCAGTAATCGCGCAGCAGGACGTAAGACTCCGGCTGGGTGTCGCCTTGCAGCGCAGCCAATATTTCATGAGCCGAATGGCCGCCATAGAGCTGGCGCACTTGCGGCTGCTGGATCGTGATTGTCCCGTCGAAAGCGCGCGCGTCGCTCCAGGTCTCGTATTCGTGCGCGAGCGGCGCGCGCCAAGTGGAAGCGGTCGCCGTCTCGTCGGCATAGAGCGACAGGCAGGCCGAAAACTTGACCCGGCGGAGCGCCTCGGCGAATTCGAAATCGGCCGGCGCGGCATAGACCGGGTTCGTATCGAGCATGACCAGCGTATCGATCCGGCCGGCCTTCATAGCGTCGACGAGCTCGCGCAAGGACTGCAGAGACGGCGCCGGTGAGGCGACGACAGGCTCGATGGCGCTGATCGTCGCGCCGAAAGCGCCAAGCGCAGCATTGATCGCCGCGGCGAGTAAGTGAATCTCGCGCGGCTGCTCGCGGCCGGCATGGACGAGGGCGCGTCCCTTGTGCCGGGCGAGATCTTCGGCCGCGGCCTTGAACCAGGCGGCGTTGCCGATTTCGATCTCGGCCCATTCTTGCGGTCCGGCGCCGATCGTCGCTGCGACGATCCGCACTGCCGCATCGATCTCGGCGGGCCGGAGCGCCAAGCGGTGGTCGGCCTTGGCGCCGATCAGGGTCGGCGCGCTCTCGATCGCGTAGACGCGGCTCATTGCGCCGCCGCTCTCGGCCGGACGGCGGCGCGCGGCGAATTGCCGAGCATAGGAGAGCCAGCCGGGCGCAGCGGAGATGAGATCGCTCTCGATCGCGAAGATCACGTCGGCGGCGTCGAGATTGAATGTCGTCTCGACCGGACGGCCGAAGGCTTGTTGAAGGGCGGCCGATTGATCCTCGGCCGCGAGCGGCTCCCATTGGCGCCAGCGCATTGCGGGAAATTGCTTCTGCAGGTCGGCGATCTGCGCCGCGAGCGACGGCGACGTCACTGCGCCGGTCAGCAGCGCCAACCCCTCGCCGTGATTCGTCTCGAAGATTGACCGCTTCTCGTGCAGCGCCGTGAGGAGACCCTGCCAGGTTTCGACTTGGCCGGCGCCGACGATCGATTGCGCGCGCTGCGGATCATAAAGGCTGAGGATGCTCGCCTGCATGATCGCGCTGGCTGCGCCTCGGCTCGCCGGGTGATCCGGATTGCCCTCGACCTTGACCGGACGGCCCATCTGATGCGCGATCAGCACGCCTGTGGCGTAGCCGTTCAATGTGGTCGCGGTCGCGTAGTAACGCGAGCGGCCCGGCACGATGCCGGGCGGCTGCTCGACATAGGGCAGAAGCTGGCGGAGATTGGCCTCTGAGCCGCAGCCGGTAAGCCCGCCAAGCGCGATCGAGGCGGCCATCAATTGCAGGAAACGCCGTCGATCATACCCGCTCGACGGATGACGAAAGCGAGGCGCCTCGCGCTCGACGACGTCAGCGAAATCGGGGCTCTCGGCCAGCTCTTCGAGGCTGCGCCAGTACTTTTCGCCCGGCCCGTTCATCGATGGCAGACCCCGCAATCGCTCAAGGTTTTGGGATGGATGTGATAGGCCGCCATGAGCTGCGCTCCGCTGGGCGTCTCGGGAGAGCGGCGCCAATGCGGATCGAACACGTCGTTGAGCGGGCGCAAATGCGGCGCCGGATTGCGGTGACAGGAGAGACACCAGCTCATGTAGAGAGTCGTCGCCTTCCAGGTCAGCGGCATATCGCCGATCGGGCCATGGCACTCGGTGCAGCCGACGCCCTTGGCGATGTGAATGCTATGATCGAAATAGACGTAATCGGGGAGGGTGTAGACGCGCGTCCAACGCAGCGATTTGTCTTCCGCCAAGCTCTGACGCACCGGCGCGAGCAGAGCCGCATTGGTCCAGATTTGCGAATGACAGGTCATGCAGACTTTGGTCGCCGGCATGCCGGCGTTCTGGGAGACCTCGACCGTCGCGTGGCAATAACGGCAATCGAGTCCAAGGCCGCTGACGTGATGCTTATGGCTGAAAGGAACGGGCTGTACGGGAACGTACCTCTCCAACGTGTTGTAGCCGGATACCGGAACTACCCAGATCATCAGGAGCAGCGTCAAAAACAGTCCGCCGGCGCCGACCAACGCCGCGTTGACGGCTAAATTCGCCTTCGGACCAAATACCGCCACCGGAATTCTTCGTTGCGGCGCCCTGTCGAATGGCGTGGATGAAGGAAGCGCGATCGTTGATGAACAGGCGCAAAACGGACATGTCGGCGCTTTGTTCCCGCCGATCGGACGAGGATCGGGCGCGCCGACGCTCATTGCGTCAATCTGACGCGCCAAAGCCCTGCGTTCGCTTCGAGCGACGCCCGTGCGGTTTGGCGTTCGGAGACGGCTCACAGCGCCTGCCGCGCCCGCCCATCGCTTATCGAAGCGGTACGGCCCGGATTTCGATTGTCCGGGCGCCGCTCCCTCGGTGGGCGGCCCTCCGCCGCCTCCATTTGCAAGCCGATCAGCCTATGAGATGATGAGCCGGTCAAAACGAATGTTTCGCAAAGGGAAGCCGCCGCTTGGCGGTTAAGCGGGCGGGCTGCGCTTGCGATCGACTAGGCCTCAAACTCCGCAGGTCACATGAAGCCGTTGAGCATCGCCGTTGCGCTGTTTGGCCTTGCAGCGCTGGTCCAGCCAGCGCTTCAGATGGACTTCCCCGCCATGGCGCTCGGCGTCGTGGCGCTGATCTGCGCGGCGACGACCTTCCGCTCGGCGGGAATATCGAGCTTTCTCAAAATTTTCGTCGGCGTCTTCTCGACCGAAACCGTGGCTTTCGGGACCGCCCACCTGGTCGCGCGGGCGGGACTTTGGCCGCCAACTCTCGCGCCGGAGACGCCGCCGGAATCCCTGGCGCTGACCGTCGCGATCTTCTCGATCTTGGTCTATGTGGTGGCGCAGTTTCCGACCGTGGCGCAGATCACGCGCATCGCCGATCGTTACTTCAAAGCCGGCGAGACTGTGCGCGTCCGCCTCTGGCCATTCCCCGCCTATGCCGCGATGGAGCGGCGCCTCGCCGCGGCGATGGTCGTCTTTCTCGTCGTCATCAACCAGGCGGAGGTCGCGATCACGGTGCGCTTGAATTTCTTCAACCGCGCCTGGTTCGACGCTATCCAGACCCGCAACGAGGCGGTGTTCTGGCATGAGCTTCTGCTCGTCTTCACGCCCTACGCCTTCACCTATGTGGCGATGACGGTCATCGAGTTCTTCGTCCAGTCGATTTTGGTGATCCGCTGGCGGACTTGGTTGACGGATCACTTCGTTTCGCGCTGGCTCAACCGGCATAATCATTACCGGATCAGCCTGGTCGAGGGGCAAACCGACAACCCCGACCAGCGCATTTCCGAGGATATTTTCCGCTTCATCAACGGCGGCTCGGACGGCTCCAACGCCGGGTACGGACTCTACGATTTCTCCATTTTGCTGATTTCGACGGTCACCACGCTCGTATCGTTCTCGGTCGTGCTTTGGGACCTCTCCGAGTCGTTCACTTTTCCGGGCGCCGGTATCGTCGTACCCGGTTTCCTGTTCTGGGTCGCATTGATCTATGCGGCGTTGGGAACAGTCATCACGCACCTCATTGGGCGGCCGCTGATCGGCCTCTATTTCCAACGCCAGCATATGGAGGCCGATTTCCGCTTCTCGCTCGCAAGACTGCGCGAATATACCGAGCAGGTCGCGCTTCTCAACGGCGAAGAGGCGGAGAAAACCATTCTCGGCCGGCGCTTCGCCGCGCTCGTCGCCAATTATCTCACCGTCATCTTCCGGCGCATGCGCGTGACGGCGTTCACGCAAATGTTCGGCCAGCTCTCGCCGGTGATCCCGTTCGTCTTCACGGCGCCGTTCTACTTCGCTCGCAAGATCGAGCTCGGCACGATGACGCAAACCGCGCAAGCGTTCGGGCAGGTGTCGAACGCGCTGACGTTCTTCGTCAATTACTACACCTATCTCGCGAGCTTCAAATCGGTGGTCGATCGTCTCAACTCCTTCGACTCGGCGATCGATCACGCGCAGGCGCTGGCCGAGGCGGGTCCCGCTCAGGCCATTGTCGCAGCCAGCGCCGGCGCGATTGGTCTCGAAGACGTCCGTCTATCGCTGCCCGACCGCCGGGAAATCGTCGAAGTCGAACAATTGACGCTCAAGCAGGGCGAAAATGTCGCCGTCACAGGCCCGTCGGGCTCGGGCAAGTCGACACTCTTCCGCGCCATATCCGGCGTTTGGCCGTATGGCGAGGGCCGCATCAGCAAGCCGGCGGGCGTCCAGGTGATGGTTGCGCCGCCGAAACCCTACATACCGATCGGCACGTTGCGATCTGCGGTGACCTATCCGGCGGTTCCGGGGACCTATCCGGACGAGGATATTCGCGTCGCGCTCACCGATGTCCGCCTCGGCCATCTCGCGGGGGCGCTAGATCATGAAGATGTTTGGTCCCAGCGCCTGTCGAGCGGCGAGCAGCAGCGCTTGGCGCTTGCTCGCGCGCTTCTGATGCGGCCGGACTGGCTTTTTCTCGACGAATCGACGTCGGCCGTCGACGAAAAAATGGAGGCGGAGCTCTATGACGTCTTGGCGCGGCGGCTGTCGGCTACGACGATCGTCTCTATTGGCCATCGTTCCGCAGTGGTCGCGCTCCATAGACGCCGGCTCGTGATGGAGCCGGAAGCGGGCCGCTTCATGTTGCTGGAAGGCGCAAAGGTGGAGGAGGGGTGACGGGACATCGCCTGGCCATCGTGGTCAGGCCGTATCTGGGGAAGACGCCGATCCTCCATCTACCTCGGCGCAAGCCTTCGCTGGCGCGCTTCGCGGAGATCGTTGGGCGCCGGCGCGTGCCAGACGACCTGATAGGCGCCGAGCACGTCCTCGCTCGTCACCGGCATGCCTGCGGCCGCGATCCAAGGCGGCGGCCGTCGGCCGACCAGGCTGAGCAGCGTCACGAGCGCGGCCGCCGCGCCTTGATCATAGGGCCGCTGCGCGGCGATGCCTTTAAGCAGGTCGCCCTCGATCAATTCCGCGGCCGCCGCATTGCCGAGGTCGACCGTCGTCACGGCGAGCTTGCGCGATCGGGCGCGGATGGCGCGGAGCGCATTCAGAGCGGGTACGTCCCAAGCGACGAAGAGGCCGTCGAGATCGTCGTTTTCGGTGAGGAGGCGATCAAAGGCCGAACCGGCTTCTTCGATCGTGACGAACCGGCCGCGAACGAGCGTCACGTCCTGACGCCGGCGGCCGATCCATTTGCGAAAGCCAATTTCGCGCTCATTGGTCGCGTAGAAATCGGCGCCATAGGTGAGAATTCCGGCGACGCCTTCTTCCGGAATGTGCGGCGACAAGAGTTCGGCGGCGATTTCGCCGAGATTGAAATTGTCGGCTGAGACGATTGTGGCGTAATCGGCGCCCGGCATCAGCCCAGCCGGGACGTTGTCGAGCAGAACCAGAGTCTTCCCTGCCGTCGACACGGCGCGGTGGCCTTCGACGACGCCTTCGGCGCCGATCGGGATGCTGATCACCGCGTTGATCCCGGTCTTGGCGAGGCGCAGGAGCTCGGAATTCTGCTTCTGCTTATCGAAGCCGCAATCGACGACGTCGACCACCGCGGCCGAATAGGCGCCGAGCGTGGCCACGATTCCCGCCAATTCCTGCCGGGACCAATCGCTGGTCGTCGTATGCAGAACCACGGCGACCGTGAATCGGCTCGCGCGCGCCGCCGCGGCCTCCGCGTCGGAAAGGCTTATCTTGTCGGCCGGCGCAGCCCTTTCGCCATGCGGCCCAAGGCCCGTGATGGACATGCGGTTGTTCCTCGCCCTCTGCAACGGACTAGGCCGCGAAAATCCGAATTAAGCAAGCCGCGCTTCGTCAGCGTTTGGGGCTGCTCGGCTCGCGGCCGGTTACGTTCCCAAGAGACGGGGGCGAAGCCGTCGGCGTACGCCGCTTGGCCCGCGCCGCCTCCAAAAAAGCCAAAAACGAAGGGCTCCGACGCGGCGAGCCGCGCGTGATCCATTCGCCGAGCCGGGCCGGAGAGAATATCTCGTCGAGAACAAGCTGCGTCGCGCCGAGGAGCGCGGCCGTTTCGCCCATTTGCGAGCGCAAAATTCTGAGATCGCGCGTGACCAGCGGATGCGACCGGCGATAGATCGCCTGCCGAAACGAGGCGAGCAAGACGTCGGCCGATTCCGCGACGCTGCCGCCGAGCACGACAAAGGCCGGGTTCAAAAGATTGACGAGCGGGGCGAGACTTTCGCCGACCAGGCGCCCGCAACGCGACAACAGGTCCGCGCAAAAAGCATCGCCAAGTTGCGCGCCATGCCCGACATCCGTCGCGGTCACGCCGCCATTGAGAGCGGCCATATCGGCGAGATAGCGGCTGCGGCCGTCTTGCGCCGCCCACCGGGCTTCGCGCGCAATGGCTTCGCCGCTGGCGAGCGCCTCGAGACAGCCTTTGGCCCCGCAATGGCAGGCCTGTCCGTCCATCTCGCCGGTCGGCGCATGGCCGATCATTCCGGCGAAGCCCTGCGCGCCGCGATGCAGACGACCCGCAGAGACCATGCCCGCCCCGATCGAGTGGCCCAGCCTGACGAAGAGAAGGTCGCCGGCGCCTTGGCAGACGCCGTGCTTGAATTCGCCGAACGTCATCATCTGCGCGCCGCCGCGCGTCCAGCACGGCGCCTTGAAACGCAGGGACAGTTCGGATTCGAAGTCGAAGCCGCGCCAAGAACGCAAAGCATCGAGCGACACGATGCCGAAAGCATCGCCGTCATTGGTATCGGCGACGACCGGCTCGGGCAGCGCCAGGCCGATCGCCCAGACCCGCTCCTTGTCGCCGCGCTCGTCCAGTAACCAGATGAAGAGACTGGTCAAGCGGTCGAGAACCGCCTCCGGACCGTCGGCGAGGTCGACGGCCTCATGATGCTCGACGATCAAGCGGCCGGAGAGATCGGCGAGCGCAACCGAGATCGACGATCGCTCGATTGACGCGACGAGGATCGCGCCAGCCTCTGCGACGAATTGCATGTGCCGCGGCGCGCGACCGCCGTCGGGCGCGCCGAGTTCGCCCTCCGCGACAAGGCCAAGCTTTTCAAGTTTCTCAAGTCTGTCGACGAGCGCCGCGCGGCCAAGTTCGGAGCGCCGCTCGAGGTCGAGCCGGGCGGTCGCCGCGCCGGTCCGAATGAGATTCAGCACCACGGCGAGGCTGGGGCCGCCGGTCTCGAGCGTTCGCGGCCGGCCGACTCGCCGCGTCGTCTTGCCGGGGGAGGGGTCGAGGTCGCCGTCACTCATCCGCGACAGCCAAGAAGGGAGGCGTTCACATTGATCCGATCCAAACTGAGGCGCAGGCGCGCGGACTAATGAGCTAAATAATTTTCCAGCAAAAGTCACGCCTCTTTTGCCGAAATTTAAATTGACCCAAGCGGAAGGCCAGCTTCAAATGAACCATGTCTCGCCGCCCGCGACGCGATCTTGCGACCGGCGGCTAAGCGAGAGCCGCATCAGGCGGCGCAGGGAGGAACCGATGCAGGCGCGGCTCGCCTATCACGCAAATTGCTGGGGCCCGCTTGGCGGCGACGCCGTCGGCGTGACGTCTGTCGGCGAACTCACCTATCGGACATTCGGCGATATGGCCCAGGCCATCGCCGAGATCGGCGCCGTCGGCTATGAGGGCGTCGAACTCTTCGACGGAAACCTTCTCGATTACGAAGGCCGACGGAGCGAGTTGAGCGCTGCGCTCGACCGGGCGCGGCTGAAGCTCGTCGCCGTTTATTCGGGCGCGAACTTCATCTTTCACGACATTCTCGACGAGGAGCTGGCGCGGATCGGCCGCGCAGCCGACGCCGCGGCCGCCTTTGGCGCGGAGCATCTTGTCGTCGGAGGCGGCGCGAAGCGAGTCGCCGGCCCGAAGGACGGCGATCATCAACGCCTCGCGGAAGCCCTGGAAAAGGTTGTCGCAATCGCCAAAACGCGCGGACTGAGGGCCCATTATCACCCGCACCTGACGACGATCGTCGAAGGGCCTGCCGAGGTGGAGAAGATATTCGCCTCGACTTCGATCGATTTCTGCCCGGACACGGCGCATTTGGCGGCGGCCGGCGGCGACGTCGCGGCGATGATCCGCAGACATCGCCAGCGGATTTCGTACGTCCATTTGAAAGGCTGGACGAAGGCGCCGTTCGCCTTCACGCCGCTCGACCGCGGCGACCTGGATGTGTCGGCGATCCTCGAAGCGCTGGCCGAGATCGACTACCGCGGCTGGATCACCGCGGAGCTCGATTCCTGGCCCGATCCTAAAGAGGGGGCGGCGAAAAGCCTCGGCTTTCTTCGCCGTGCGCTCGAACCGCAGAACAAGCCAGGTTGAGCTGGCGATTGGCAAAATGAACCAAGGGAGGATGTCATGAGGAAATCCAAGCTCCTGTCGGCTTGCGCGACGCTGGTTGTGATCAGCGCCGCCGGACCGGCTCATGCGACCGATCCGGACGCTGCGCTCGCGCAAATGAAGACGCAGGTCTTCAGTCTCGGACCGAACGGCGAGAAGCCGGCGGCTGCGTCCACGGTGACGCTCGGCGACGACGAACTCGCCAAAGTCAAAGCCAAACACGCCAAGGCGGCGCTCGTCTTCCACTATGGCGGCAATGATTGGTCGAACGCCCAGGAGGCCGCGCTGAAAGCGCAATTCGCCGCGGAGGGGATCGACGTCATCGCGACGACCGACGCCGGCTTCAAGCCCGAGAAACAGGTGGCCGACATCGAGACGGTCATGGCGCAAAAGCCGGATATCATCGTCTCCATTCCCGTCGATGCGGTCGCGACCGCCGCGGCCTTTAAGGCGGCCGCCGATAAGGGCGTCAAACTGGTGTTCATGGACAATGTCCCGAAGGGATTCACCGCCGGTAAGGAGTACGTGAGCTCGGTCTCGGCCGACAATTACGGCAACGGCGTCGCCGCCGCCCATCTCATGGCCAAGGCGCTTGGCGGCAAGGGCGAGATCGGCCTCGTCTTTCACGCCGCCGATTTCTTCGTGACCCGCCAACGCTATGACGGATTCAAAAAGACGATCCTGCAGGACTATCCCAACATCAAGATTGTCGGCGAGCAGGGGATCGGCGGACCGGATTTCTCCGGCGACGCCGAGAAGGCCGCGTCAGCCTTGCTCACCGAGCATCCGCGGCTCAACGCGATCTGGGCGGTTTGGGACGTGCCGGCGGAGGGCGTGATGGCGGCGGCGCGCGCTGCGGGCCGCGACGATCTGGTCGTGGTCAATGAGGACCTCGGCGAGAACGTCGCGATCGCCATGGCCAAGGGCGAATTCATCAAGGGGATCGCCTCGCAGCGTCCGTATGATCAAGGCGTGACCGAGGCCAAGCTCGCCGCCTATGCGCTGATCGGCAAGCCGGCGCCGGCTTATGTCGCGCTGCCCGCCGCGCCGATCACCAGAGACACGCTGCTCGCCGCCTGGCAGGAAATTTATCACCAGCCGGCGCCCGACAAGGTCGTAAAGAGCATGAAATAGGCGGGAAGTTCTCCACCCTCTTCCCGCTTCAGCGGCCGGCGCCGCGGCGCCGGCCGTCTCCCGAGGGCGAGCCCGGCATGCTCAGAGCGCGCATAAAAGAGCGATCGCAATGAAGAGGACCGGAAGATCATGAATTCCGCGGCGCTTCCCGCCGTCGCCGTTCGCTTGGCCGGCGTTTCGAAAAGTTTCGGCGGCGTGCGCGCGCTGGAGAATGTCGATTTCGAAGCTTTGCCGGGCGAGATTCATGCTCTTCTCGGCGAGAATGGCGCCGGAAAGTCGACGATCCTCAAAATCCTCAATGGCGTGCACGCGCCTGACGCGGGCGGGGTCGAAATCAACGGCGCGCCGCTCGGCGAATACACGCCTGACGCAGCCCGGCGCGCCGGAATCGGCATGATCTTCCAGGAGATGAGCCTCGCGCCCACGCTGACCGTCGCCCAAAACATCTTTCTCAATCACGAGCTGAAAGGAAAATTCGGCTTCATCGACGACGCCGCTGCGGCGCGGCGTTCGCTCGAACTGTTCGCCACGCTCGGCGTCGAGATCGATCCTTTGGCGCGCGTCAGCGATCTTTCCGCCGGACAAAGACAACTCACCGAGATTGCGAAGGCGATCTCGCGCGATGTTCGCGTGCTGATTCTCGACGAACCGACGACAGCTTTGTCCAGCGGCGAAGTCGAGAATCTATTCGCCATTCTGCGCCGGCTGAAATCGAACGGCGTCGCCATCATCTATGTTTCGCATCGCATGGACGAGATCGCCCGCATCGCCGACCGCGCCACGATCTTGCGCGACGGTCGCCGCGTGATCACCGCGCCGATGAGCGAACTGACGCTCGACAAGATCATCGAGCATATTATCGGGCGTAGGTCGCGCGGTTTCTCGGATGTGGCGCGAAAGGCCGCCGCGCGCGGCGCGCCGCTCCTGGAGGCCAAAGGGATCAGCGGCCTGCGAAAACCGGAGGAGGTCGATCTCACCCTTTACGCCGGCGAAGTCGTCGGCCTGGCCGGGCTGCTTGGCAGCGGCCGCAGCGCGCTGGCGCGGATCCTGTTCGGCGTCGAGCCAAAGCGGGCGGGCGAGATTCGCATCAAGGGCGTCCCGGTCGCGATCGACAGCCCGCGCGACGCGATCGCGCATGGATTGGTCCTCGTCCCCGAGGACAGGCTGCGGCAGGGCCTCATCCTTGAACACAGCGTCGAGGCCAATGCGAGCCTGGCGATTCTCGACCGCCTCGCCTCATGGTCCTTCGTCTCCCGGGCCCGGGCGATCGACGCGGTCGACAGGCAAATCGTCGGATTGCGGATCAGGGCCGCCTCCCGCGACGCGGCTGTTCGCACGCTCTCAGGCGGCAATCAGCAGAAGGTCGTCGTCGCCAAATGGCTGAACGCCGAGCCTGACATATTCGTGCTCGACGAGCCGACGGCCGGCGTCGATATCGGCTCCAAAGCCGAAATCGTCGCGCTCGTGCGCGCGCTCGCTCAACGCGGCAAGGCGGTTTTCGTCATTTCTTCGGAACTCTCCGAGCTGCTGACCGCCGCCGACCGCATTCTCGTCATGGCCGACGGCCGCATTGTCAGCGAAACCGCCCGCGCCGAATTCGACGATCCTGTTCCCAGCGACGACGTCGCGGAGCAATTGAATCATGCCGAACGCCAACTTTCTGCGATCATTCAGCGCGCCTATGCGCGCAACTAGCGGCGGGGCCGCGGCGCGGCGAGCGTCGTTCTTGACGGATTGGCGTCAATACGTCGCCTATCTCGGCTTTGCGCTCATCTTTGTCTTCTTTTCGACGACCCTCTTCGACAAGGGGTTCCTCGATCCAAACAATCTGCTCAACATTCTCCGTCAGACGGCGATGATCTCGATCATGTCGGTCGGGATGACCTACGTTCTCGCCGCCGGCGAAATCGATCTTTCCATCGGCATGGCTGCGGGCCTGGTCTCGCTGGTCGCGGCAGTGACGATCGACGCGTATGGCTCCGTCGCGGGCGTCGCGGCCGGAATCGCGGTCGGCGCGTTGGTCGGCTTCGCCAATGGCGTGCTGACGACGCGAATCGGAATCCCATCCTTCCTGACGACATTGGCGATGATGGGCATCGCCCGCGGCGCGGCGATGTGGATGACGCAGACGAAGTCGGTTCCGATCCTCGACGACGGCTTCATTTGGCTGTTCGGCGGCGGAAATCTCGGCCCAGTTCCGATTCTGGTCCTCTGGACTGTCGTCATCGCCGCCGTCGGACACATCGTCCTCCGCCGCACCACGTTCGGCCGGCGCGTTTTGGCGACGGGCGGCAGCGAAATTGCGGCCCGCTACAGCGGCGTCGACACGCGTTCGATCAAGATGCGCGTCCTGATCATTTCGAGCCTCACCGCCGCGATCGCCGGCATGCTCTATGCCGGCCGGCTGCATTCGGGCCGGTTTCAACTGGGAGAAGGCGACGAACTCTCTGTGATCGCTGCGGCCGTGCTCGGCGGCACCAGCTTGTTCGGCGGGACGGGCACTGTCGTCGGCTCGATCATCGGCTCTCTGATGATCGGGGTCATCAACAATGGACTCTTGCTGATGGGGCTCGAATACAGCCAGCAGCTGATTGCGCGCGGGCTCATCATCCTGATCGCGGTGGCGATCAGCCAATCGCGCAGGCGGTGAGCGAGGATGAATAGACGGTTCTAGACGAGGATTGTTCGATATGACGAAAGTTCTTAACATCGCGATGATCGGCGGCGGCTTCATGGGCAAGGCGCACGCTATGGCCTATGCGACCATGCCGATGTTCTTCTGGCCCGCGCCGGCGCGCCCGCGTCTTAAAACGATCGTCGACGTAACGGCCGACCTCGCCGAGACCGGCCGGCAGCGCTACGGATTCGACGAGGCCTCGACCGATTGGCGGAGCGTGGTCGCGCGCGACGACATTGACGTGGTCGACATCGTCACGCCGAACGACAGTCACGCCGAGATCGCGATTGCGGCGGCGGAGGCCGGCAAGCACATCATTTGCGAGAAGCCGCTGGCGCGGACCGGCGCCGAAGCCAAGACGATGCTCGATGCGGTCGAGAAGGCCGGCGTCGTTCACATGGTGGCGTTCAATTACCGGCGAACGCCGGCGGTCGCCTTGGCGAAGAAGTTCATCAGCGAGGGGCGCATCGGCAGGATCCTCTCCTTTCGCGGCACGTATCTGCAGGATTGGAGCGCCGATCCGAACGGTCCCCTGTCATGGCGGTTTCAGAAGAAAATCGCCGGCTCGGGCGCGGTCGGCGACATCGGCACCCATGTCGTCGATCTCGCCCGCTACCTTGTCGGCGAGATCGTCGCCGTCAACGCCCTGGTGAAAACCCATATTGGCTCTCGCCCGGTCCAAAGCGGCGGGTTCGACCAATTGGCGGCGTCGGATAGGAGCGGAAAGGGGCCGCGCGCTCCGGTCGACGTCGACGACGAGATGATCGCTCTCGTGAAATTCGCCGGCGGCGCCTTCGGCTCGATCGAGGCGACGCGTAACGCCTATGGCCGCAACAATTTCATCACATTCGAAATCCACGGCGATCAGGGCTCGATCGCGTTCAACTACGAGCGGCTCGCCGAGCTCCAGGTGATGTTCGCGAGCGATCCCGCGGACGCGCGCGGCTTTCGGACCGTCTATACCGGGCCGGCGCATCCTTACGGCGCCGCGCTTTGGCCGATTCCGGCCTTGGGCACAGGCTACGGCGAGACGAAGATCATCGAATGCCATGATTTCCTCAGCGCCGTCGTCAAAGGCGAGACGCCCTCGCCGAATTTCCGCGACGGCTACCAAATTTCGCGAATTGCCGACGCCATCCTTCGCTCGGGCGAAGAACAAAACTGGGCGTTCATCGAATAGCTGAGGCGAGCGCGTCGATTTGACGGCGGCGGAGCCGGCCACGACGCCGATCGCGTTCCGCTAAACGCCTGATCGGCACACCAGAGGTCGCCGCATTGCGGCTCGCTCCGAAAGCGGCCTTCCCCTCGGACGCGGCGCAAAACATCCCGTAAGATAGACCCCGCCCCGTGAACAATCCTGTTCGCGGGCTGTGAGGGGATCATCATGACGAATGGTCGTTTTATGAGCGCCGTTACGGCGCTCGGCCTGATTTCCTTCTGCTTGGCCGTCGACCCAGCGCAGGCTGCGCCGACTGCGAGCCGCGCCTGGGTGTCGGGGCATGGCGTCGACCAGGCCGGCTGCGGCGCGCCGACTTCGCCTTGTCGGACCTTCCAATACGCCCATGACAACATTGTCGCCGGCGGCGGCGAGATCGACGTACTCGATCCCGCCGGCTATGGACCGATCACGATCGCCAAGGCGATCAGCATCGTCAATGACGGCGTCGGCACGGCCGGCGTTCAACAGGGCGCTTCCGGTCAGAACGCGATCACCATCAATGCCGGCGCGAGCGACGCCGTGACGTTGCGCGGATTGACAATCGACGGTCTCGGAACGGGCCAGAACGGCGTGGTCTCCAACTCCGGCGGCGTGCTGACCATCGTCGACTGCGTCATCCGGCACTTCTCCTCCGATGGCGTCCTCATCCAGCCGACCTCCGGATCGATGAGTTTCCTCATCTCGAGTTCAAACGTCAGCGATAATAACGGCGGCGTCGACTTTTTTCCGACGAGCGGCGCGCCAATCGCCAAGGGGGTCATCGATCACGTCGTCGTGGCCAACAATGCGCGCGGCGTTCAGTTCGACGTCGAGACGTCCGGCGCCAGTTTGAATGCCGCGATAACCAACAGCGTCGCCAGCAATAATCTCGAAGGCGTTTCGATCACCGCCGCCCTCGGCGGCCAGGTTGTCGCGTCTATCGACAATTCGAGCGTGATCGGCAATGGCGGCAGCGGGAATACCGGCGCCGGCATTCTAGCGGCGGGCACGCCGACGGTGCGGCTCGGCCGGTCCGTGATCGCCTCGAACACCTCTGGAATCTATAACAGCACTTCCGGAAATACCGTCTACTCTTACGGCGACAACCGTATCAACGACAACAATACGGATATCGGCGGAACCGGCGTCCTGAATACGACTGTCAAACCGCGGTGACGCGACGGTCGGTGGGGTCGGCAGCCGCTCCGGCTCGCCGCCCCACCCGCAATCGGGCGCCCGGCTCCGGGCGACATGACTTGTTCCTTTCAGTTGCTCAGAGATCGACGGAGCGGCGAATCTTCCGAATAGGCTACCCCCGCGCGACAGCGCGCGGACGCGGCACGTCGATTGAACAATACTTACGGCGGCGGCAGCGCGCGCCGGGAACGCCGTCCGTTGGCGAGACAGCGGGTCAAAAAAAGCCGCCGCGATCTGAAGGGATCGCGGCGGCAAAAGCGGGTAGTCTGAGGGGCGCAGCTACCCGAAACGTTGGCGCAACCGAATCGTGGCGGCTTCGACCTTGTATCCGCGCCAAATCGGATCACGCCGCGGGGGGTGCGGAAACATTATTGTCTTACGATGATGACTGTAATTGCCGCTAGCTCGCTTGCGCTTGATCGGCTTCCGCTCCGCGGCGCTCTTCGAGAGAGTTCGGCTGAACTGACGCGTACGCGGTCTCGATCGGCTTGAACGCCTCCTTTGCGAGGCGCGTATAGAGCTCGCCGAGCTTGGTCGCCTCGGCGACAAAATCTTCGTAGCTTGACTTGGCGAAGTCGGTCTGAATGCGGATCGCCATGTCCAGCGTCTTTGCGCCGAGCAGTCTCTCGAACATGCCGGTGTTTGCGGCGATCGTCTTCTTGGAAAATTCTGTTGTCTCGGCGGCGAGTTCCTGCCAGCCCCTCGTAAGCGACGTCGCCGCCTTGGCGACCGCTTCAAACTGTTGCTTGCCGAATTTCTGGAGTCCTTCAAACGTGGCATACATTCTCTTCGCCTCGCCTTGTTCCTGTTTGTCGTCGGCCATACTGGCCGTAATCGCCCGCTTCGACACCGCATCAAGCATCGCCGCGCAAAGCCAAGGCGTACGCGGAAATCCAACCGGCTCGGTAGGCCGCCGGCCGAGAGGGCGACGCGGCTTCGTTGGGCCTCCGAACCATCTTTGCGCTTTGCGCCGGCGGCGGCATCATCAAATGATGAACCCGAAAAGAAAAAATGCCGCAGCGTCGAAGGGCAACCGACGCTCGTGACCCGCTGAAACTACAAGCAGAAGTAGAGGCGTCGCGGCTTTCTCCTATCGCCGCCGCCCGCCCTTTGGCCAGGGGCGCGGTTTGTCCGTTGCGTCAAGAAAGAGCGGCGCGTCCATCAAAAGAGAGGGCACTTTAATCAAACTTCAGACCGCGTTCCGGGTTGAAAGCTCATGCCGAGCAAAAGTATGGAGCTGGCTTTCGAATTGCTTCTCGCCAAGGCGGCGCAGCACGCGACGCTCCTCGCGGCTGATCGAGCGGCGCTTCTCGACTTGATGCCCCGGAGCCGGCCTGTGGCCGCCGGAGAAGACATCGTTCGCCAGGGTGATCGGCCTGATACGGCTGTCATAGTTCTGAGCGGAATGCTCGGCCGTTACCAGACGCTTGAAACGGGCGACCGCCAATACATCTCCTTCCATATTACGGGAGACATGCCCGATATTCAGTCGCTCTTCTTGAGCACTATGGACCACTCTGTCTGCGCCATAAATGGCGCCGAGATTGCGGCGGTTCCGCATAAGCAGTTGATACCTCTCATCGTCAGCCGACCAGCTGTCGGTTTCGCCTTTTGGAGGGTGACATTGGTGGATGCGGCTATTTTCCGCCAGGCCGTAACCAATGTTGGAGCGCGAAGTCACTTGGCTCGCCTCGCTCATTTTTTCTGCGAGCAATACACGCGTGCGGACGATGCTGGATTGGCCGTGGAAAAGAGTTGCGATTTGCCGTTAAGCCAGGGCCAAATTGGGCAAGCGCTCGGCATGGCCGCAATTTCCGTGAACCGGGCGGTGCAAGCGCTGCGAAAGGACGACCTGGCGACGTTGCGGGCAGGAAAACTGGAAATCCGCGACTGGCGGGGCCTGGCGCGCGTGGCGGAATTCGATCCCACATACCTGCACCTCACCAAAGAGGCTGAGCTGTCAAAGATGGCGTTTAAATAACGGCGAGACATCGCACGCAGGCAGCGAGTCGCGTGAACGAATGTACCGGCCGCTGGAAACATGGGCGCGTGGCGCGCGATGGCGAAAGCTCGGCGGAGGCCGGGCATCGGGACGCGGATTTAGACGCGATCTCAAAATGAACATGAGCTGGCTTGCGGCGTTACTTACCGAAGCAATTTCGAAACATGGCGATCCTCTATGGCTCGGAACCTGCCGTCTGATAAGCGTGAAACGAGCAAGCTTGCTGAGCTTGCCGCGACGACTCTGGCGAACATGAAACTGATCGAAGGGCGCTTGTCTCGCCATGCCGCGGCCCGAGAGCTCGCCGAGCGTCTCGTCGACAGGTTGATTGCGGACGCCGGCGAGGCGAGGCTCACCGCCGCGTCTGATGGCCTCGGCCAGAACTGTCATCGAGCCAAGCGACGTCCGCGCGAATTGGCGCCGCTGCTCTAAACCGCGTCTCGCTTCCGCGATGAGCGATGACAAGTATTTTACCGGCGACTCGCCAATTGAGATCCCGGTATGGCGGTCCTGCTCGGGCGGAAGGCGACGGGCCGCTCTGAAGCATTGCATTATGATTTTGCGGGGTTTTTCATCCACGGCCGCCGACATGTCGGCGCACGCTGAATACCGCCAGGCGGGCTATTGCCCGTAGCCACCATTCATCCGGCGTCACCGAATGAGATCCGCCGGGTCGCGCCGCCGCTGGCTCAAGTTCAGGGGCTTCGCCCTCGATCTGGAGGAGACCGAGCAGACGCTCGCGCGCGCATTGCGCCTCGATGGCCCCTGTCTCTTGAGCAGCGCACGCCGCGCTGAGCCAAATTTGTTTGCTATTGTCGCTTGCCGCGCCCGCCACTTCCAAAGCGCTCGCGGCAAGTTCATGGGCGTCGGCAGCGTGATCCTGGCTCTGCAAACATTCGCGCAGGTGGCGCTGCTGGATCGTCGCGTCCATATCCGCGATTTCGATTGTGGACCCGGGCGACATCCTTCGCTCGACCCCTTGCCGCCGTATTAAAATTCGCCTTCCGATCAACGGGCATGGTTAACCAATCGACCCGGCTGACTCGATCCGCCGAGCGTTTCTCCACCAGACGCTGGCCTGGCGGCCCGAGGCCGGGGCGGCGCCTCCGTCCCGCCTTCGGCGGCGATACTCTGCGGGGCAGGCGAAAGCGCCGCTGCCTGCGCTCATTTAGGCGGCGCGAGCAAACCGTGAGCGGGCTGAAAGCGCGCGACGTTTCAACAGTAAACGAGGGCGGCGCAGAAGTACCTACGTAATCTTCAGGAAACGATTGTTGCTCAAACGGTTAATTCAATATCTTGAAAGGGATGCATTAAGAGCGGCGGCGCGCAAGACCCTCGGGAAACCTTGGGGTTAACCATAAAATAGCCCAATATCGGTCTCGGCTTCGCTCGAATCGGCCGCAAACTGCCCGCGGGGTTTACATACTCCCAAGGAGAAAAATGAAATGACCATGGGGCCTCAAAGCAACTTGTCGGCGCCGGCCGGCTACACTTCGAGCGATTTGGTATTCAACGACAACTTCTCTGGCTCAACTCTCGACGGGAGCTGGAATCCCTACATCACCAGCAACGCCGCAAATGGATGGCCTTGGAACGACAACGGGTCAGGCGGTTCGGGGCCTGGCGGCCAATATGACGCCGATTATGATTTGCCCAGCCAGATTTCTGTGAATGGAGGTCTGACCCTTACCGCAATTCGGCAGAGCGTGAATGGCGTCAATGGCGGCGTCGCCACGAACTATCCGATCACTTCTGGTTACGTTTCAAGCTACGGCAAGTTCGAGTTCGCGGGCGGTTATCTCCAGATCAGTATGAAGGCGCCCAGCGGCGACGGTGCGTGGCCCTCTCTGTGGATGCTGCCAGGCTCAAGCGCCGGCAAAGTCGGCGATAATTACGAAATCGACCTGCAAGAAGGCGGGTTCACCGCGCCGGGCTCGTCCAATGCGAACAACAATATGGGGTATCATTTGCATACGCCCGCTGGCACGTTTGGCGGCGTCGTCAATACAGGCGTCGACCTCACGGCAGGGTATAATACTTATGGGCTGGACTGGGAGCCCGGGAAATCCATCACCTGGTATCTGAACGGCGTTCAAATCGGTCAGATCACCAGCGCGCAGGCGCCGATTCCCACCGAGCCCATGGAAGTGCTCATGGGCAACGAAGTGGCGAATTCGAACGCTTCGGGCTGGCACACCGTTTTGGACAGTTCGACGCCAAATTCGATGGCGATGCAGATCGGCGACGTCCAATTGTATCAAAAGGCTGGCAGCGGCGACTCGCTGCTGGGCGGAAACGTCACAAAATCCTCTATCGTGACCCACACCGCGCCGACGCTTACCATTGCCGACCCTTCCGTCTCAGTCAGTCCGGGCGGACAAGCCGCATTGGGGATTGGCGTTTCCATTCCCAACGCCGGAGACACGGTTACCGTTTCGATCACCGGCCTTCCTAAATACGAGACGATCACCGACAATCTCGACCACAAGACCTTCAGCGGAAGCTCGGTGAGTTTGACCGCGGCCGAAGTCAATAGCGGACTGACGCTGAAATCGAATTACCACGGCGGCGGTCATCCGACGGCGACGCTGACAGTCACGGCGACGGACGTGACGACATCGATGTCCAGTTCGCCGCAGACGCTGACAATTGTCGATCCGCCAGCGCCGCCCACGGCTTTTGATCCGTCGACGCCGCCGGCGCCTCCCAAGGCTTTTGATCCGCCGACGCCGCCGGCGCCTCCCAAGGCTATCGATCCGTCAGGATCGCCCACGCCTCCCACGGCCATCGATCCGTCGGGATCGCCGGCGCCTCCCACGGCTCTTGATCCATCGGCGCCGCCAGCGCCTCCCACTGCCTTTGACCCGTCAGCCACAGGCGGTCGGTTAGGCTTGGCATCCGGATTGGAAGCCCGATCGGCCACGTTCGCCGCGTCCTCGCGACAAGTCGGCAGCCCGTTCGACGTCAACCAGTTGCTGAACCATGCCGAATTCGAAGGCGGGACCACGAGCGTGGGCAGCACGGCGGCCTGGAGCGCGGGATCGGGCCAAGGTCGCAGCGGAGGGGACGGTCTGGCCGCGAGCGCGAGCGCAAGAAACCTCCTCTTGCTCAATCAATTGATGGCGGGGAGTTTCGGGGAGGCTCAACGATTCGGCCAAGGCCTAACCGCGTCGTCCGGTTCATCGCAGCAACTCGAGCAGTTTCTCGCCAAAGCGACCCGTTAAAGCGTAACGGATCGGCGTAGAAGCGGCCATCGAGCGAAACGATTGATAGCAGTGGCGGGCGGCGCGCTTTGCGCACGGCCCGCCACATATACGAAAAAATTTTGGGGCATTCGAGAATGCAATCAGGGGCGCGCGATAGCTTCGCGCCGGACTCGGGCTGTCTTGCCCTGGCCTTGTTGCTGCGCCTGCACGGGCTGCCGATGACGCCTGAAGAGATTCGCCGGCGCTCCGGAAAGGCGGCGGTCGACATCGCGGAGATGCTTGGCTGCGGCAAGGCGATGGGACTGAAGACGCGTTCGCGCGTGAGCAACTGGACGGGCTTGTCGCTTGCTCCGTTGCCTGCGATCGCGCCGACGCGCGCCGGCGGGTTCTTGCTCCCGGTGAAGCTGATCGAGGATCGAATCCTCGTCGCCGATCCGGCTTCCCGCCGGACTGAATACCTCTCGCGCGCCGACTTTGAGGCGCTCTGGGATGGTCGCCTCCTGATACTCGACAAAACCGGTTCGTGGCTTGATTCCGCGCTCAGGCGCCTCAGGTCGTCTTTTCAGGTTGCTCGGACCCGGATCCTCGGCGCGCTCGCCGGGCCTTTGGCAAAAGCTGCGGCGCGCATCCGCCGTCCGGCTGGGCGAAGCTCGGATACTGGGCCGCAATTCGCGGGATCGGCGGTCGCTTCCGATTGCGACGCCCAATCCGCAGCCGACGAGTCGGCGCTCGTCTCGCTGACGATCTTGCTGCGCTGTCATGGCGTCGGGGTCGAGCCGGAGCAGATTCGTCACCGGGTCGGCGCCGCTCATATCGGCGTCGTCGAAATGCTCCGCTGCGCCAAGGATATGGGCCTCAAGGCGCGCGTCGTCTCGACACGCTGGGAGCGGCTCGCCAGTACGCCCCTTCCCGGCATCGCCATGCTCCGCGACGGCGGTTTCTCCGTCCTAGGCAAAGCGGCCGAGGATAAGGTTCTCGTGCAGCATCCCGCTGCGCCGCGGCCCGAAACCATGACGCGGGCGCAGTTCGAGGCGATCTGGACCGGCGGCCTGGTTCTGATGTCGCGCCGTACGGCTCTGTCGGATGTTTCGCGCCGCTTCGACATCAGTTGGTTCCTCGGGGCCGTGCACAAATATCGCCGCATGCTCGCCGAGGTGCTCGCGGCGTCGTTCTTTCTGCAACTCTTCGCGCTCGTGTCGCCGCTCTTCTTTCAGGTCGTCATCGACAAAGTGCTCGTGCATCGCAGTATGAGCACGCTCGACGTCCTGGTTGCCGGACTGGTTGGGATCGGAGTTTCCGAAGCGGTGCTTGGAACCCTACGGACCTACTTGTTCGCGCACACGACGAACCGTATCGACGTCGAGCTGGGCGCTCGATTGTTTCGCCACCTGTTGTCGTTGCCGGTGGCCTACTTTCAGTCGCGGCGGGTCGGCGATTCGGTCGCGCGGGTGCGAGAGCTGGAGAATATCCGCCAATTCATCACCGGGTCGGCTCTCACGCTCGTCATCGACCTCGTCTTCACCGCCGTCTTCCTCGCGGTGATGCTTTACTACTCGCCGCTTTTGACGGTCGTGGCTATCGCTGCTTTCCCGCTCTATATCGGGATTTCACTTGGCTTGACCCCTCTCTTTCGCCGCCGGCTCGATGAAAAATTCCGGCGCGGCGCCGAGAACCAGGCGTTTCTGGTTGAAAGCGTGACCGGCATCGAGACGGTCAAAGCCATGGCGATCGAACCCCAGATGCAGCGTCGGTGGGAGGAGCAACTCGCCGGCTATGTGTCGGCAAGTTTTCGGGTCATGAGCTTAAACAACATGGCGAGCGAGGCGGTGCAGCTCGTCAACAAGCTGGTGATCGCGGCGACGCTCTATTTCGGGGCCAAGCTCGTTGTCGGCGGCGCGTTGAGCGTAGGCGAACTCGTCGCGTTCAACATGCTGTCCAGCCGCGTCAGCGCGCCGGTATTGCGACTGGCGCAGGTTTGGCAGGATTTTCAGCAAGCTCGCCTTTCGGTGGAGCGGCTGGGAGACGTGCTCAATACGATGCCGGAACCGACGATAAGCGCCAACCGCGCCGCGCTTCCCGCCATTCAGGGTCGAGTTACTTTCGAACATGTCACGTTCCGATATCGAATCGACGCGCCCGAGACTCTGCACGACGTGTCTTTCGATGCGCCGCCCGGCCAAGTCGTCGGAATCGTCGGTTCGTCCGGCTCCGGCAAGAGCACGCTCGCCAAGCTGATCCAGCGCCTCTATGTTCCGGAAAGCGGGCGCGTCCTGGTCGATGGGGTTGACCTCGCTCTTGCCGATCATGCTTGGTTGCGGCGCCAGATCGGCGTGGTGCTTCAGGAGAGTATTCTTTTCAACGGAACGATCCGCGAGAATATCGCGCTCGCCGATCCAAGCATTCCCATGGAGCGCGTCATGGCTGCGGCCTCCCTCGCCGGCGCTCATGAGTTCATCCTGGGCCTGCCGGAAGGCTATGACACGATCGTCGGCGAACGCGGAGGCAGCCTGTCCGGCGGCCAGCGCCAGCGCATCGCCGTGGCGCGCGCGCTGATCTCCGACCCGCGCATTCTGATCTTCGACGAAGCGACCAGCGCTTTGGACTATGAAAGCGAGCGAGTCATCCAACAGAACATGAGACGGATCGCCGCCCGGCGAACCGTGTTCATCATCGCGCATCGATTATCGACGGTCCGCCAGGCCGATCGTATCATCACGCTCGAACGCGGCCGCATAGTCGAGGACGGCACTCATGAAGAGCTGATCCGATCGCATGGTCGGTACGCGCAATTGCATTTCCTCCAAGCGGGGCTCCATGGCGTCCGCGGATAAGACCGTCGTTCCTTTTCCCAAGCCGCCGCCGCTTCGCCGGGGCGGCCACGAACTCGCCTTCCTTCCGGCCGCGCTCGAAATCATCGAGACGCCGCCTTCGCCGATCGGACGCGCTATCGGGGCGACGATCATCGCTATTTTCTGCGCAGCGGTTGCGTGGGCGTCGTTCGGCTCCGTCGACATCGTCGCGACCGCGCCGGGCAAAATCGTTCCGAGCGGTCGTACCAAGCTCATTCAACCGTTCGAGACAGGCGTTGTCCGCGCCATCCATGTTCGGGACGGACAAAGAGTCAAAGCAGGCGAGGTTCTCATCGAACTCGACCCGACCATGACGGCGGCCGAAGAGGATCATTTAAAGGGAGATTTGATCGCCGCGAAACTCGATGTGGCGCGATTGCGGGCCGCACTGTCCGACAATGGCGATCCGCTCCTTGACTTCCATCCGCCCGACGGCGCGAGCGCGTCGCAAATCGAGATGCACCGACAATTCTTGCTCAGCCAGAACTCGGAAAAGAACGCCAAGCTCGCTGAGCTCGATCGACAGACGACCCAGAAAGAAGCGGAGCGCTCGACCGTCGCCGCCGCGATCGCGAAGCTCCAAGCGACGATCCCGCTCGCGCAGCAGCGGGTCGAAGTCCGAAAATATCTGACCGACAAGGCTTTGGGCTCGAGACTAATCTACTTGACCGAGTATCAAGACCTCGTCGCGATGCAGCAGGACCTCGCGGTCGAGCAGAGCAAATTGAGCGAAGCGGACGCGGCGGTCGCTTCGCTCAAGGAGGCTCGCGTGGAGGCGTCGGCGGAATATCGCCACCGGCTCTTCGAGGAGCTCGCACAAGCGGAGCAGAAAGCGGCGGGAATCGCTCAGGACGTCATCAAAGCCGAGCGACGCACGAAGCTCCAAGACCTGACAGCGCCTGTCGACGGCGTCGTCCAGCAGCTTTCCGTTCACACGGTCGGCGGCGTAGTGGCGCCAGCCCAGACCTTGGCGGTGATCGTGCCGTCGCACAGCAATCTCGAGATCGAGGCCTCGCTATCCAACAACGATGTGGGTTTCGTCCATGCGGGACAAGAGGCGGAGATCAAGGTCGATACCTTTAATTTTACCAGATACGGGTTGCTGCACGGGCGAGTGCTGAGCGTTTCTCCGGACGCGATCGCTCAGGATCCTCAGCAGCACGGAGCGGGCGGCCCGGCGGCCGCCTCAAGTCAGGGGCCGGCAACCGCTGCGAAGGGTCAAGAGCTTGTTTATGCTGCGAGGGTGTCGCTCGATCAAACGCAACTGCAAGTCGACGGCCGGCTGGTCGAACTTACGCCCGGAATGGCGGTTACCGTGGAGGTGAAGACTGGTTCGCGCAAAATTATCACCTATTTGCTCTCTCCGCTGGTCGAGTACAGGCACGATGTTCTGCGGGAGCGCTGACGCCGAACCAAGTGGCGGCCTCGTGTCGCCGCTGGCCTGCGAATTGGGAGAGGTGAGGCGAAGTCCCTAGGTGGCAGATAGAATGGCGGATAGTCGTGTGATTCGACATTTGTCAGGTGTAGATGCTAGTTGTCGCGCCGGCTGGGACAAGGATTCGCTCGACGATTTGTTCGGACGGATCGAACTTGCGCCAGAGGACTGATCCCGATGCTGACTCGACGCAAGCTCATCGCTGGCCTGGGGATCGGCGCCGCGGCGACTTTGGGTTCGGCCGGCGCGATCGCGGCGGAAACGATTGCGGACCTCAGGGTTGCCGAGTACTGCATCACTCCGCGTCATTGGCCGGCGGGCCTTACCCTCGATATTGCCGTCCTCGCCGATATTCACGCGGTCGAGCCGTGGATGCCAATTGAGAGGATTAGAGCGATTGTCGGCGCCGCCAATCGACTGAAGCCAGATCTGGTGCTTCTCGCAGGCGATTACGAAAAGGGACTTGCGTACCGGGAGACGTTCACGCGCACCGTGCCTATGTCCGAGTGCGCCGAGGCGCTGAGCGAGTTGGAGTCTCAGTTGGGCGTTTACGCCGTCCTGGGCAATCACGATTTATGGACATGCCGAGGGGACAATGTGCGGCGATCCTTCGCCGCCAAGCGGATACCGCTTCTCGAAAATCAAGTCGTCCGTCTGACCAAGCGAAATTGGCCGTTCTGGCTCATCGGGCTTGCCGATCAGTGGGCGCTTCCTGCTCGCAGCGGCGGTTTTATCGGGCTGGATAATCTGCCGGGATGTTTGGCGCAGATCAAAGATGACGCGCCGGCGATTCTCTTGGCGCATGAGCCCGATATTTTTCCGACCGTTCCCGATCGCGTATCAGTGACGATTTGCGGCCATACGCATGGCGGTCAAGTCGCTTTTCCCTTGGTTGGTCCGCTCCGCGTCCCCTCGCGTTACGGAACCCGTTATGCGTATGGCCATATTCGCGAAAACGGTCGGGATCTGGTCGTCTCGGCCGGACTCGGCGTGAGCGGTCTTCCCATTCGCTTTGGCGTCCCGCCGGAGATCGCGCTGATTCGTCTCGGGCTTCCCTCCACACATGAGAACGACCGATCAATCGCTTGAACGGATGTTATGGGCGTTTCTATTCCGCTTCGAATACGCGACCGGGTTAGCCCGAAAGACGATGTCGCCTATCCAATGGCGCGCCTAGCCAATTCAGGCGATTTCGGCCGATAGCTATTAGGGGCGCGATTTTGCGCGCCTTCTGCCGCCTTGATGGGTACGAGGCGACGCCAAGTGGATGAGCGCGCCCAAGCTCTGCTCGAGCGGAGTGGAGGACTGTATGGCGTCCGATCGGCTCTCAGAGGACTTGCGCCCGGCGACGCGAACGCTTCCGATGATGTTGATCTCCTCGCATGAAGCGGTCATGCGGCAATTTCGTCCGGCCCTGAGCGCTTTCGATATTACCGAGGAGCAATGGCATGTGCTGGCCGCCCTGAATTCGATGCCCGGAGTCCAGATTTTCGATCTGGCGCAGGCCACATGTCTGACGCCGACGAAGCTGTCGCGAATTGTCAAGCAGCTTGAAAGTCAAGGTTTGACTGAACGGCGGCGATCGGGACGGGACATGCGGCTCAAGCTCATTGACATGAGTCCAAAGGGCCATCTTCTCATAGACAGTTTGCGGCCAATCGCCGAAAGGATTGCTGCGGAGATTGCCGCCTGCTGCGGATCTGAGCGACTGGACGAACTGATCACGCTGCTCGCCGAAATGACCGCGAGGCTGAGCGAGCGCGGCTCCATCGCCTTTCAAGGAGCCCCTTTTTCTCCGGGCAAGTGACTCATGTGCGGTATTGTCGGGATTATCGGCGCGAAGCCTGTGGCCGGTCAGATTGTCGAGGCGCTGAAGCGGCTTGAATATCGCGGCTACGACTCGGCCGGGGTGGCGACGTTGGAAGGCGGCAGGCTGACCCGCCGCCGGGCCGAGGGCAAGCTGCGCAATCTCGAGGCGCGGCTGTCGAAGGAGC